>Ga0207695_10008577_pt1 | contig 12772 bp, 8 predicted proteins | sample KBSC54metaG_FD_184354 | JGI IMG/M metagenome (GOLD analysis project Ga0207695, IMG submission 184354) | Corn rhizosphere microbial communities from Kellogg Biological Station, Michigan, USA - KBS C5-4 metaG (SPAdes) (version 2) | ecosystem: Host-associated > Plants > Roots > Rhizosphere > Soil...
CGTGCTCGGACATGCGATAGAGGCGTCCCTGCTGCGCTTCCGGCGTGTGCTTCAGGAGGCGCGCGCACATCATCGGAGTCAAAGTGAGCGAGACGAAGGCCGAGATCAGAATGGTGACGCTGAGCGTGATAGCGAATTCGCGGAACAGGCGGCCGACGATATCGCCCATGAAGAGCAGCGGGATGAGCACGGCGATCAACGAAACGGTCAGCGAGAGAATGGTGAATCCGATCTGCTCCGAGCCTCGCAGGGCGGCTTGCATGGGCGGAACGCCTTCCTCAATGTAGCGGGCGATGTTCTCGATCATAACGATGGCGTCGTCAACGACAAAGCCGGTGGAAATAGTAAGCGCCATCAGCGTGAGGTTGTTCAAGCTATAGCCCATCAGGTACATGACGCCGAAGGTTCCGACCAGCGAAAGGGGCACGGCGACGCTTGGAATGACGGTGGCGGCGACGTTCCGCAGGAACATGAAAATCACCATGACCACGAGGCCGATGGTGAGCATGAGCGAAAACTGGACGTCGGCGACGGAAGCGCGGATGGTGGTGGTGCGGTCGGTGAGGATCGCGATGTCGATGGAGGATGGAAGCGAGGCGCGCAGTTGGGGCAGCAGCTTCTTGACGCGATCGACGACGTCGATGATATTGGCGCCCGGCTGCCGCTGAATATTCAGGATCACGGCCGGAACGTCGTTCATCCAGGCAGCTTGTTTTACGTTCTCGGTATCATCGATGGAAGTAGCAACGTCGGAGAGATGCACAGGCGCGCCGTTTCGATAGGAAACGACGAGTGGATTGTAGTCGGCGCTGCTGAGGAGTTGATCGTTGGCGCCAATGGTATAGGCCTGGCGCATTCCATCGAAGGTCCCTTTCGCTTGATTGACGTTCGCTGCGGCAATGGCTGCGCGCAGATCCTCGAGGTTGAGGCCATAGGAGGAGAGCGCGTTCGGATTGGCCTGGATGCGGACGGCCGGCTTCTGTCCGCCGCTGATACTGACGAGGCCGACCCCGGGCAACTGGGAGATTTTCTGCGCCAGCCGAGTGTCCGCGAAGTCTTCGACTTTCGTGAGCGGGAGCGCCTTGGAGGTGAGTGCCAGCGTGAGGATGGGCGTATCGGCCGGATTGGTTTTACTGTAGATGGGCGGGTTAGGCAGGTCCCGCGGCAGGAAGTTGGTGGCGGCGTTGATGGCGGCCTGCACCTGCTGTTCCGCGACATCGATATTGAGATCGAGCGTGAACTGCATGGTGATGAGAGAGCTTCCGTTGGAACTGGTGGAAGTCATCTGGTTGAGGCCGGGCACCTGTCCGAACTGGCGCTCCAGCGGCGCGGTGACCGACGATGCCATGACATCCGGGCTCGCTCCGGGGTAGAACGTCAGCACCTGGATGGTCGGGTAGTCGACCTGCGGCAGCGCGGAGACCGGCAACTGGCGGTAGGCCACTCCGCCGACTAGCAGGATACCCACCATACACAGGGCGGTGGCGACGGGCCTTTCGATAAACGGGCTCGAAATACTCATGCGTCAGCTCTTGGCTCCCGCGTCGGCTGTTTTGGCATTGACCTTCGTTCCCGGCTGAAGCTTGTCGACTCCATCGATGACGACTTTCTCTCCGGCTGCCAGACCGCTGTCTACGGCCGCTTCGTCAGCTTCCGTGATGGTGGTGACGATGTTGCGGGCTTCCACTGTGTTGTCGGGCTTTACGACGTAGACAAAGGTGGACAGCGTACTGCGCTGGATGGCGGCGGTGGGTATGATGATCGCGCCATGCCGCGTGTCAACGAGCAGACGCGCATTCACGAACTGATTCGGGAAAAGAGAATTATCGGTGTTCGGAAACACTGCCTTGAAGCGAACGGTGCCGGTGGTCTGATCGATCTGGTTGTCGATAGTGACCAGGTTTCCGGTGGCGAGCTTGTTCTTGAGATCGCGGTCGTAGGCATCGACGCGGAGAGTGGCTCCGGCGCGCGTCTTCTTGAGAACCTGGGGAAGGCTGTCCTGTGGGATGTTGAAGAGAAGGGAGATGGGTTGGAGTTGCGTGATGACCACCAGACCGTTGGCGTCGGAGGCGTGAACCATGTTGCCCTGGTCAACGAGACGAAGGCCGATTCTACCGGTGAGCGGCGCCGTGATGTGCGAGTAGAAGAGCTGTAACTTGACGTTATTGATGGCGGCTTCGTCGCTTCGGATGACGCCTTCGAACTGGTGGACTGCGGCGGTCTGGGTGTCGAGCTGTTGTTTGGGAATGGAGTCCTGCGCCAGGAGAACTTTATAGCGTTCGAGGTCGACCATGGCATTCTTGAGCTGAGCCTCGTCGCGGGCCTTTTGTCCTTCCGCCTGCTCGAGCTGGACCTGGTAGGGGCGGGGATCGATTTCAGCCAGGAGGTCGCCTTCTTTGACGAGCTGGCCTTCCTCGAAGGCAATCTTGACGAGCTGGCCGTCTACGCGGGTGCGGACGGTAACCGTATTGAAGGCGGTAATGGTGCCTAAACCGTTGAGGTAGACGGGCATCTCGCCCCGCTTGGCCGGCGCGACGAGGACCGGGACAGCGGCTCCGCCCTTTGCTTTCTTGCCCGCGATGGGCGCCTGGCCCTTGCCGAGCCCCATGCGGGCGGTGATGAAATATCCGGCGACGCAGGCGAGACAGAGGACAATGAGCCAGATCCAACCTCGCTTTTTGGGCGGTGGGCTGGTCCGTTTGGGCGTAGGGGTGGTATTCAGGGGCTCGACGGTTGTCATGTGAGTGCTTCCAGTCTGAGTGTTGCGCGGGGAAGCCGGATGGCGCGTCTGCCGTTCGGCATAGTGTAAAGGCTGTAGCGGGACAGTTTTCACGCTAAGCCCGCAGAGCTGCAACGGAATCCGGCCGCTGTGAATCAATAGCGTGCCTTGTGCGGGGGGATGGAACCGGTCGGAGGAGCGGTGAGTTTGTCCAAAAGTCGAACGCTTCGGCTTTGGACATGGTTTCGAGCTTCTCGGCGGAGGTAAAAGAGCTCAGGCCGCCAAGTTCCCGACGGGTTTCGCGCCAGGATGCTGGGCGTTCCCGTTCCGGTTCTTTATGCCGGGCCCCAGAATCAATTTGTAGGGCTCGATCAGGTTAATATCGTGGCCGGCCCTGAACTGAAGGGCATTGATGAGACGGACCTCTTACTGACGTTCGATGGTCGGATCGGCAACGCGGTTCGGATCAATTTCCAATAACAGCTACGCATGCGGCAGAGGCTGGAAGATGGAGAAAACCGCGCCTTGCGGGTCGGCGATCACGGCCATGCGTCCGACGCCCTCCATGGTGCTTGGGTCCATATGGGTGGTTCCGCCGAGTTGCTTGGCTTTCGCCGCCGAGGCGTCGCAATCGCCGACGAGGAAATACGAGAGCCAGTGCGGGGGCACGTTGGGGTTGCGATATTTGGCGGGTGGAATGCCGCCGATGAAGTCATTGCCGTTTTGGATGTGCAGATAGCCAGAGGTATCTTTTTCGCCGGCGGAGATGGTCCAGCCGAACAGATCCGAGTAGAACTTTTTGGCGCGATCGACGTCGGACGTGCTGAGATCGGCCCAGCAAAGCGTGCCGTTGACTCCGGTGATGCCGGTGCCGATGTGAGTGAGTGCCTGCCAGATAGAGAAGATGGCGCCGGTGGGATCTTTGATGACGGACATGCGCCCGAAGTTGTAAACATCGAAGGGCGGGGCGAGGATTGTGGCGCCGAGTTCGCCGGCTTTCTTCGCAGCATCATCGGCGCTGGCGACGGAGATATAGATCATCCAGTGGGGTGGGACTTTTTGCGCGCGATCTTCGGGACGCATGGAGTAGGCGGCGGCTGCGTCACGGCCTTCCAGCTTGAACATCGTGTAGGATTCGGTGGGTCCCATCGGGTAGTCGGTGGCCGACCATCCGAAGAGGGAATCGTAAAAGGTTTTGGCGGCGGTCTGGTCTGTGGTCGCTAGTTCGATCCAGCAGAACGCGCCGGGTGCGTGCTTATCGATTTGCGGCATGCGGGCAGTATAGCGCGACGATGTGGGGTAAAACAGCTGCTTCAACATCCCAAGACGATCGCTTCGATACGATCAAAATAGTAGTCGAAAGGGGTGTGTTGCTGCGCTCTCGAATCTTGGCATCAACGCGGATAAACAGGACGAGGCATGGCAGTTCAATTTCAACACTGAGCCGTCCGATTCGGTAAGGCGTCAACTCGAGAATGCGCTTGGCTGACGAGCGAACGCCGTACTAACGGCTGACCGGCTGACCAGCAATGACAAACAGTGCCGCCAGAAGAACAGCGCTAAGCGCAGCCCACACAATACCGAAGGCTCGGTACTGCCATGTAAGAAATGGCGACGCGCGAACCAGATCGGGATTCCGGGTCATAAGATTCCATCGAGCCCACCAATGGTCTCTCCACTCGGCAGGGTAGTCGCGCGGGTCGCAATCATTCCATCTGTTGAGCCACTGGACAAACTAGACTGGATCCCTGGCGGAACGAATTCCAACGTACAACCCGCTCAGGAGCAGCGCGGCCGCCATCGCGAGCACCAATGCCTTGGCAATGACTTCCATGCGTGAGATTCTACTCCCCTGCCCTTCTGGCCCGTCGTAGAATCGTCAATCCCAGATACACTTGGAGGCACCCGTGCCACTGTTCAGAGCCATTTTTTCGTGGCCCACAGTTGGACTCCTGATTCAGTCAGGCGATTGAGTTCAGCCAGCAATTCCGGGTCCGGTTCGGTCTTGAAGTTGAAGCAGGTTTTACCCTGCATTCGCTTCTTTAGCGCCGGTGAGATGCTCTCCGTGAGCACTGCGCACATATACAACGGCATCAGGTGAAAGCTCGCGTATGCCTTGCCCAGACGCACGGAGCCGAAGTACATGGGCTGTCCTTTGTGCTGCGGGTATGGTGATGGAGATTTCGTCAACAGCGTGTATTCAATGGGCGTGTCTGTCTTCACCGAAAGGCGCTTCGCGTGCCGCGCGAGTACGGGTTTCAAGACGGCGAATGCGGCGGCGAAATGGACAGGCATGAGAGACAGTTTAACTTTTTTGGTAACCGAATCGTTCAGAAAGCGTATTATGGGTAAGCATTTCACCCAACGCTATGTTAGCCTCTGACGAAAAGAATCGACTCGCACTCCTGCAGGGTACGCTCGACGTCCTTATCCTTCGCATTCTCGCGTTCGGATCGCAACATGGCCAGGGTATTGCGCGCGCTATCCAGTTGAATTCCGACGATGTGCTCCTGGTGGATCACGGCGCCTTGTATCCCGCCCTGCAACGGCTGGAGGCGCAGCAATGGATCAGTGCGGAGTGGGGCGTTTCGTCAAACAACCGCAGGGCGCGGTTTTACACACTGACAGCCAAGGGGCGCAAGCATCTGACGCAGGAAACGGGCCGATGGCGCAAGTTCGCGGCAGCGATGGCGCGCATTCTCGATCTGGAAAAACTCGAATCTCTGGAGGGCTGAATTTATGTTCGACCGCCGACGGCCGCAATCCGATTTTTCGCAGGAACTTCAAGCGCATCTGGAATTGGAAATGGAACGCCTTCGAGCCGAAGGGCTAAGCGAAGACGAGGCTTATCGCGCGGCGCGGCAAAACCTTGGGAACCTCACGAATGCCGGGGAGCGCTTCTATGAGTCGAGCCGGTGGTTGTGGCTGGAGCATTTGTGGCAGGATACGCGGCATGCGCTACGGCGTCTGCGCAAGGCTCCGGCGTTTACGATTACCGCTGCCCTTACGTTGGCTCTGGGGATTGGCGCGACCACCTCGATTTTCACTTTGGTGCATGCGGTTCTGCTGAAATCGCTGCCGGTGTCGAACCCCACTCAGTTGTATCGCCTTGGCAGGGAAACTCATTGCTGTGTCTGGGGCGGTTATAGCCAGGGCGTTGAATTTTCTATTGTCGCCTACGGACTCTATCAGCATTTTCGCGACAACACGAAGGGCTTCGAGGAACTGGCCGCGTTTCAGGCCGGCTCGACACTTTTAGGTGTGCGGCGGGCGCATAGCGCGAATGCGGCGGAAACGTACGTTGGTGAATTCGTATCCGGGAACTACTTCGCGATGTTCGGCGTGAATGCTTACGCTGGGCGTGCCCTCACACCCGCTGACGATCGGCCGGGCGCTCCGCCCGCTGCCGTGATGAGCTATCGCGTGTGGGAGCAGAAATACGCGCTCGATCCATCAGTGATTGGCGGCGTGTTCAGTGTAAACGACAAGCCCTTCACGATTGCCGGCATTGCGCCGCCAGGTTTCTTTGGTGACACACTACGCCCCGATCCGCCCGATTTCTTTCTGCCGCTGGCGATGGAGCCTCTGGTGCAGGGAAATGTCTCGATGCTCCAACAGACTAACTTGCACTGGCTGGATTTGATCGGCCGCGTGCGGGCGGGCTCGAATGTCTCGTCCATCGAAGCTCAGATGCGGGTGGAACTGCAGCAGTGGCTGCGGTGGCACGTGGGCGATATGGATGCGGTGGATAGGACGAGGTTGCCGAAGCAAACGCTCTATCTGAGTCCCGGAGGCCCCGGAATCACGAGTATGCGCGAGGCGTATGAGCACTGGCTGCAGATCCTGATGATGGTGTCCGGATTTGTGCTGTTAATTGTCTGTGCGAATATGGCGAACCTGATGCTGGTGCGCGGGATGGAGCGCCGGCAACAGACATCGCTAAGCATGGCTCTGGGCGCGCGTCCAGCGCGGCTTATAATTCAGGCGCTGACGGAAAGTGTTCTGCTTTCCTTGCTGGGAGGCGCGGCCGGGCTGGCAGTTTCGTTCGCGGGGACGCGGCTGATTCTGCATTATGCGTTTCAAAGCCTGACGTCTCCGCCTATCAGTGCATCGCCGTCGATTCCGGTGTTGCTTTTCGCGTTTGGAATTTCGCTGCTTACCGGAATCGCGTTTGGGACTGCTCCAGCTTGGATGGCAACGCGCGCCGATCCGGTGGAAGCGCTTCGAGGGGCCAACCGATCGACGCGCCAGGCCGGTTCGCTTCCGCGTAAGACGCTGGTGATCGTGCAGGCGGCCCTGTCGCTGGTATTGCTGTTCGCGGCAGGATTGCTTACCAAGACATTGAGCAAGTTGGAGCATCAGGATTTCGGTTTCGAGCAGAGCGGGCGCACAGTAGTGGTGATCGATCCGTTGCTTGCCAGTTACAAACCCCAGCAGTTGGAACTGCTCCACCGGCGCATTGAGGATTCGCTGAGAAGTATTCCAGGCGTGCTGTCGGTTGCTTCCTCGATGTATTCGCCGCTGAGCGGGGACAGTTGGAATGACCGTATTTTCGTGGAAGGGCGTCCGGCGCCTGTAACGATAGAGGAAAACCTCTCTCACTTTGTTCGTGTCACGTCGGGATTCTTTGAAACGATCGGCAATCCCATTGTGAAGGGCCGGTCGATCTCGGAACAGGACACAGCGAGTTCGCCGCACGTGGCCGTTGTCAATGAGGCATTCGCGCGAAAGTTCTTCAAGAATGAAAACCCGATCGGAAAACATTTCGGCAGGACCGAACTGAGAGCAGCGGCGGAAAACGAGATTGTGGGCGTTGTGAAGGACGCGCGTTATGTTCCTAATGATATGCAAAAGCCTGTTGGTCCGTTTTTCTTCCTGCCAGAATCGCAGACCTCGGTGTTTTCGACTGAGTCGTTCAATATGGGCGAGGCGCGATCACATTACCTGCACGATGTCGTGATTCGGATGCAACCTGGTGTGAAGTTGCAAGAGGTGCCGGTACGCCGTGCGATCGCCAATGTGGATCCGAATTTGCCGGTGATTCGAGTTCACAGCCTGAGCGAACAGGTGGCTGGTAACTTTGGCCAGCAGCGGCTGATTGCGCGGCTCACTTCGCTGTTCGGAATTCTGGCGCTGGTACTGGCGTCGATCGGACTTTATGGCGTGACTGCGTATAACGTGGGCAGCCGCACGAGTGAGATTGGCGTGCGCATGGCACTCGGCGCGGACCGCGGGAATGTGCTGGCGCTAATCCTGCGAGGGGCGCTTGTTCAGATTGTATTGGGATTGCTTTTGGGTATCGGGCTGGCTCTGGCGGCCGGCCGGTTCTTCGGGAGCCAGCTTTATGGAATTAACCAGTACGATCCTGTGATCATTGGGGTCGCGATGTTGGTGCTGGGTTTTTCCGCCTTGGTCGCGGCGTTGATTCCGGCGTTCCGCGCCAGTTCGATTTCTCCGTTGCAGGCTCTTCGGGCGGAGTGATTATTTTGGCGGTGGAGTTGCGTATGCTCCCGCCGGCATGGCTGGATTTGCTTTGAAGTTCTGCAGCCCGGCGTAGGCTTGCTGGACTTCGTCCGGGAAGCTTGGAATCATCGCGGTAATTTTGGCCATGATATCGGCAACGATTTGCGGATTTGCCGCCGCTACGTCGTAGCTTTCATCGGGGTCATTTGCGAGGTTGTATAGCTCGGGACGCGGAAGAAGATAGCTGTGCCGTCCACCTGGAGGCGCGGGCGTGTACGCGGCGGTATTGTGTCGCGCGATGTGGAGTTTCCAGTTCATCGAGCGGGCGCATTGCAGATCCCAATTGTCGAAATAGAGCAGCGGCGGACGTTCGATGGATTGCTGCTGGCCGGTGATGAGAGGCCAGAGGTCGATGCCGTCGAGCGGTTTGTCGGGAAGTTTTCCGCCGCATAATTTCGCTACAGTGGGGAAGATGTCGAGCATGGAGGCGAGTGCGTTCGATACTCGTCCGGGTCGAATTTTTCCCGGCCACCTCGCGATGAACGGTTCTCGAACTCCTCCTTCGTAGGTGGTGTTTTTGCGCCCTCGGAGTTTGCCTGGGCTTCCTTGATACCAGGGTCCGTTGTCGCTGGAGAACATCACGAGCGTGTTGCTTTCGAGCCCATTCTTTTTTAGAGCGTTCAGAACTTCGCCTACGCTCCAATCCAGCTCTTGTATCACGTCTCCGTACAAGCCTTCTTCCGATTTTCCCCGGAACCTCGACGATGCTCCCAGCGGGATGTGGGGGTAGGTGTGCGGCATATAGAGGAAGAATGGCGTGGACTTCGAATCCTCGATGAATTTCACCGCTTGTTCGGTGTAGCGTGGCGTCAGCGTGTCAAGATCGGCAGTCTGCTCGAGTATTTCGGTGTTGTGCAACAGGACGCGCGGGGTCATGTCGTTGCTGTAAGGAATGCCGAAGTATTCGTCGAATCCGCGGTGCGTCGGTAGATACTGTTCCGGGCGTCCGAGGTGCCATTTTCCGATGCACATCGTTTTATACTGGCGGGCCTTGAGCATGTTCGCCATGGTGGTTTCGTCGAGGTTCAAACCGCCTTGGTCCTGCGGAAACAAAACGCGGGGAACGCCGACGCGCGTGGGGTAACGGCCAGTGAGGAGCGCAGCCCGGGATGGCGAGCAGACGGGATCGGCGGAACAAAAATTTGTGAATCGCACGCCTTCCGCCGCCATGCGATCGAGATTCGGCGTGTGGATTCGGGAGCCGTAGGAACCGAGGTCTCCGTAGCCGAGGTCATCGCAGAGAATGAAGACGATGTTCGGCGGTTTTGGGGCGCCGGCTCCGAATGTTTGCGATGCTATCGCGGCTGTGGTGGCAGTGATAAATTGACGTCTAGTCACGCGAGTATTATGACCTATGGAAAGTGAACGCATTATCCATAGGACGGAGGCCAATCGGTGAACCGCACGGTTTTTTCGAGCTGCCATGAGTTTCTTGGCGAGTCGACCATCACGTTCCATCCGGCTCCGGATGCCGCCGAGACACATCACGGCCGATCTCGCAAGGTCTCGTCATTCCGAAAGGACTTCGCTTCCAGGTTGCTTTGACTCAGGGGATCGACACCGGGACGGCGGCGGCGGGGGATCCCGTGAAAGGCAAGCTGATCACGCCGATCCGGAGTGGCTCGGAAGTACTTGTTCCGATGGGCGCGGCCGTCGCTGCACGCATCGTTCGCATTCGGCAATTTTTTACGGCAGCGCAGCCGCGGTTGCGCTCGAAGTCAAGCTGGAGACGGTGGATGTCGGCGGCGTGCCCATTCGGCTGACAGCGGTGCCGGACACGGGCAGCAGCTTCCAGAAGCCCAAACGCGGGACTCTACGGCAGCGGGTGGAACTTGGCACACTGCGGGGCTTGGAAGACCGGTCTGCGAGCTTTGAGTTTCGGAATGTCCAGCTCCCTTATCTGATCGGCAGCGGTTTGGAATCGATGTGGGTGACGGCGGCGGCGCCCTGATTTCTCAAAGGTTCCTGCGCCTTCCAACCTGCGCCCGCTCAAAGGTCGAAAAAGTGCGGCCTTGGGCAAATGCACGCGCGTGTACTTATTTACCCGTCACTCGATCCGTGCACGTTGACACCAACTCAACGCCAAGGCCATTCCGGCGATAAGGCTGCGTTCGAGAAGCAATAGCTTACTCATTTGTAGGCGGAGGCGACGCTGAAGGAGACCGTTCCAATCGCCTGGCCGATATCAAGACCTGTTGCCGAAAGCGATGAGTAAATGTCGTTCTGCACGGCCGTGCCTCCGCTGCCAACCGGCAGCGCCGAGAGAATATACGACGGTACGGTAAAGTGCCCTGCGTCCACCGGCGCGAGACACATATATTCCCCAGTCACTCGCGAAGCGGCCGGAGTGGTGGTCGTGGTCGAGGTACCGCTGATGAAGACGTAAGTGCCCGCGTTGCCGCCGGTCCAGTTCACTGTCAGTCCCTGCGTTCTGTCGATCGTGACCGCCGCACTCTGATTGGTCCAGGAGATTGGCGAGCTCGTGAAGGTGATTGTAGAAGTGAACGGACCCACGTCCGCACCGCCGGAACCCTTGAATGTGAATGCTCCGCCTGATTGAGGAATCGCGCCAACCGGTAACGTCGCGAAAAAGGCGCCCTTGATGCCAAACTGCGAAGCCAGCGTTACGGCGAGCCCGGAGGGGCCGTTGAGAGTAATGACGCCAGGGTCCAGGCCGGTAATAGTGCCTACAGTGGCAGGTGTGAGGTTGTTGGCAATGCATCCTCCCGGCGAGACGGAATTGTTGGGTGAGTAGATTCCCGTGTATTTCTCAAAAGCTGCGTCTGCACTATTGCTGATGGTGCGAGTGCCGCCACTACCCGGCGTATTGGTAAGAATCAGAGCTACCAACCCGGTCCGGAGGGTCTGTCCTCCAGACGGGGCGATCTGGGTCCCTGTCAGTCCGGTTTGCGCGTCGATGCACGCGCCGCCTCCGCTGTTAATGGGAAGCGTGGCGATGTTGCTCACCACTCCTCCGGCCACCGCCGCGAGCGAAATCCAGCAGCCGTTGGCAACCCCTTGCGGTATGGTTAGGTTGATTTGATTCACGCCCGGATACGGGGATGCGCCTTGATAGAGGATGGTGGCGGGAGCCCCTCCGATGTAAATCTGCAAAGGAGTATTCACGGCGTGGGGCGTCAAGGTGTAGGTCGTATCGCTGTCGGCGGGGTCGGCGCCGAGTCCTGTGGTCCAGAGCACGATCGTCTCGCCCGGCGAGCCTGAGTTGGTATAGGTGAGCACGGATCCGGTGATGGCATCGGTGGCAACTCCGGTGTTGGTGTAGTAGGTGTTGATTCCCAGTGCGCTTGGTACCACCTGGATGGGCATGGCATTGCTGGCGACGCCTTTGTAAGTCACGGTGAGCGTCCCGGTTCCGACTGGAGTGGCTGCGGGAAGGACCGCCGCGAGTTGTGCTGGACTCGTGTAGTAGAGCGCAGGGTGTGTGGTGACGTTGTTTACCGTCACCGAAATGCTCGCCCCGTTCAGCGTCAGCGGAATTCCGGAACCCTGGCTGGACTGAAGAATCAACTCGGCTGGATCAGCGAGACCGCTTCCCTTTACGACGAACAGACTGCTAGGCGCGATGCCGGAATTTGGAAAACCCGTGGGAATGAGGCTGGAGTTGTTTAAGACGGCTGTGATGGTTGGACCCGTGGGCACCGCTGCGATGAAGGTGTTGAACTGAAGCGAGATGGAGTCTCCGCTATTTGCGGTGACCAACACTTTCGCAACGTTGCCGGCGTTGGTGTATACGGCCACTAACTCACCCACCGGGAGTTTGCTGGAAGGGATGGGGGCCGCCGAGGCCACTATCTTCAACCCCTTCAAGACGGCTTCCGTCTCGGTGTTGAACCCTATCTGTCCAAGGGTGCCGAGGGCATAGGCCGTCGCTTTGCCCTGCGGGATGAGGCTGCTGGCGTTCCACTGGATATCGCCGCCGGAAGTGACAGTCGCGCCCGTATCCAAATTTAAAGTCGTATTGTTCTGAAGAGTTATGGTTCCACTTACGTCCGCCCAGATCGCGACTGGAAACGTGCAGGCCATAAGAGCCACGGCGAAACGGCGGCAGTGAGATTGTGTCATTGTTGATGTCCCTAGGAGGCCCCCGTATTCTATCTCAAAATTTGCGGGTGGACTGATTCGGCGGAATCCTGGCGTGCCTTGGACCGGCCAATGTGTGGGATGCTGCTTCATATGAGATTCGTCTCTATTTGCGCGATCTTTGCCACCTCCTTGCTTTTCGCCAGCGACGCCTATCCGCCGCCTCGCTTCACTGATCCTGACAGAGTCCGAAAGCTTGAATCCGCAATGCCGGAGGTCGATCAGATCCTTCGCCGTTTCGTCGCTGATAAAAAAATTCCCGGTATGGTTTGGGGCGTCGTCATCGATGGCCGGCTTGCGCATGTGGAATCGGCTGGCGTCCGGGATCGGTCTTCGAACGCGCCGGTCACGGCCGGCACGGTGTTTCGGATTGCCTCGATGACGAAGAGCTTTACCGCTCTTGCGGTTCTCAAGCTTCGCGATGAGGGC
>Ga0207695_10008578_pt1 | contig 12772 bp, 10 predicted proteins | sample KBSC54metaG_FD_184354 | JGI IMG/M metagenome (GOLD analysis project Ga0207695, IMG submission 184354) | Corn rhizosphere microbial communities from Kellogg Biological Station, Michigan, USA - KBS C5-4 metaG (SPAdes) (version 2) | ecosystem: Host-associated > Plants > Roots > Rhizosphere > Soil...
AAGCCCTCAGCCGAGGCCGGCGGGCGAGTGGCCTCGGCGCTGAAAATCGAATATCACGTCGACGGAGACGTCGTTCAAATTACCGCCACCGTTTTCTATGGCGACTTCGGCCGATTGACCACGCCGGTATCTTTGTATAACCTGCGGCAGGAAAAGGTGGATACGGTGTCGGCGCGACTGAACCAGACAGTTACGTTGTCCGGAATGGCGGCGGCCGGACTGGAACCACTCGCGATTAAGATCGTACCCGCGCAGCCGGAGTTCCCGACAGGCCCGCAGGTGTTGAGCAAGGCCCCGTCACTTAGGGTCGAACTGGCTGGAGAGGACAGGACGTTTTACAAGTTGAAGGTCCATAACGTCTCTGCGAAGGCAGTAAGTTCCATCATGCTCGAGATGCGCCACGGTCGTGACAGTCAAAGTAGCACGTCGGATTCCTATCCCAAAGTTCTGATTGCTCCCGACGCCACATATCAGACGCAGTTCAGCATTCCGTACAACGACAACTCGGCGCCGGCACTTACCCTCGAATTGGAGTGCGCGATCTTTCAGGACGGCACGTGGGAAGGCGACGTGGTGTCGGTCGCAGGAATGGCAGCCACACAGGTCGCCCGGGAGGTCCAGCGACAGCGCATCGACCGAGCGATCAACGTAATTGTCGCCGGAAACGAAGGCGACGATGACGCCAAAGTCGCGCAAATTCGGGCTGCGGTCGCAAAGTTTGGCGATCAGCCGGATGGCGAGACTATCGAGCGGCTCCGAGCGAGATTTGCTGGTTTGCCGGCCCAGTTGCCGGCGTCAGTGATGTTCGCGCTGAAAGTCGGACTGAATAATCAGAAGCAGGCGACGGAATTCGAACTCAAGGAGTTCGCGCGACGGAAGGCAACGATTCCGGGTTATACGTTGGCGCGCTGGCGTAGCGACCCGCGGTGAGAGCCCTACATCTTGGGGGCGTAGTAGCCGGGGCGGACGCGGACGGTGAGTTCTTTGTGGCCCTTGACGCGGATTTCGACGGGGTGGAAGAGGCCGTCGGTTTTGAAGGGCTCGGGGCGGTAGAGGAGGATGTACTGGTGGGTCAGTTCGTTGTTGATGTTCTCGAATGACTGGGCCAGATCCTCGACCTTGAAGGGGAAATAGGCGCGGCCGCCGGTGCGGTCGGCGTAATATTTCAGAACCTTGTCGCCGTCCGTATCGGAGCGGCTGACGTTGGTCGAGATGGTGTAGACGACGACGTCGGCCTTTTGTGCCATCTCAAGAGCCTGATCGCGGGTGTAGCGACTCTGGTTGTCATCGCCATCGCTGAGGACGACAATGGCGCGGCGGAATTTGGTGAAGGGCTGATCTTTGGCGAGTTTGTCGCGGCAGGCGAAATAGATGGCGTCGTAGAGGGCGGTGCCGCCGCCGGGACGGAGATCGTGGATGGCGGCTTCGAGTTTGCCGATGTCGCTCACGAGATCGCTGACGAGTTCGGCGGAGGTGTCGAAGCTGATCACCATGGCGCGATCCGAACGGCTGCGCATGACGCTGCGAACGAACTCGCCGGCAGCTTCCTGCTCGAAGCGGAAGCGGTCGCGGATGCTGTTGCTGGTATCGACGAGGATGCCGAGGCGGAGGGGCAGGTCGGTTTCCGCCGAGAACTCTTGGATGACTTGCGGACGCTTGTTCTCGACGACTTCGAAATCGTTCTTGCCGAGATCGGTGACGAAGCGGCCCTTACGGTCGGTGACCGTGAAGAGCATGTTGACGCGGTCGACGTTGACCGTAATGCGGGTGGGGTCATCCGACTGGACGGCAGGTGCGGCTTGCTGAGGCGGAGGGGGCGGAGGCGGTTGCTGCTGCTTCTGCTGGGCCAATAGGGCGACCCCGACAATAAGCACACCGGCACCCACGTAAAGCTTCATATGTACAGATTATGACGCACCGGAAAGCCAATTGGTTAACTCCGAAGGCAGCGGCGAGGTGAGGACGATTTCCTCTCCGGTGGCCGGCTGGTGGAAACGAATTCGGTGGGCGTGGAGGAAGAAACGGTCCAACGGGGGCTGAGCGTCGACGCGGGCGGGGGCGCCATAGAGCGTGTCGCCAACGACAGGGTGGCCGATGCTTGAGAGGTGCACGCGGATCTGGTGGGTGCGTCCGGTACCGATGCGGACCTCGAGGAGAGTGAAGCGCGGATAGCGCTGCAGGACGCGGTACTCGCTCCAGGCGGCGCGGCCGGAATCGAGGCGGGCGGTCATGCGGGTGCGATGGACGGGATCGCGGGCGATGGGCCGTTCGATGCGGCCGTGGTCCTGTTTGACGACGCCGTGCACCAGGGCGAGGTAGACCTTTTCGACCTGCCGTCCGGAGAACTGGGCGGCGAGCCGCTGGTGGGCCTGGTCGTTCTTGGCGACGAGGAGAACACCGCTGGTGAAACGGTCGAGGCGGTGGACGATGCCGGGGCGGAGCGCACCGCCGACTCCCGAGAGCGCTTCGAAGCGATGCAGCAGCGCGTTGACGAGCGTGCCGGAGTGGACGCCGGCGCCGGCGTGAACGACCATACCGGCGGGCTTGTCGATGGCGACGAGGTCATCGTCTTCATAGAGGACGGTGAGCGGGATGTCTTCGGCGGAGGCGTGCAGCGGCGGCGGATCGGCAGGCTCGGCTTCGATGGAGTCGGCGGAGCGGACAAGATATGAGGCGCGTACAGTGCCGCCGTTGACGCGGACGCGGCCGGCGCGGATCCAGTCCTGCACGCGCGAGCGGCTGTGGTCAGGGAAGCGGTCGTGGAGCAACAGATCGAGACGCTTGCCGGCGTCGCTGGCATTTACAGTGAATTGCACGCGGGTCTACAAGTATTCTATAGAAATGGCACTGGATTCGAAGACGGCGTTGGTGACGGGGGCGAGCAAAGGAATCGGGAGGGGGATTGCGCTGGAACTCGCGCGGCTGGGTTGCGACGTCGCGGTCAATTATCATTCGGACCGGGACGGAGCGGAGGCCACGGCGGCGGAGATCACGGCGATTGGGCGGACGGGCTTCGCGGTGCAGGCCGATGTGGGCAATGCGGCGGCCGTGACTGGCATGTTCGAGCAGGTGCTGGGGCGGTTTCCGCGGCTGAACATCCTCGTGAACAACGCGGGAACCCAGGTCTGGAAGCCTTTGCTGGAACTGCAGGAAGCGGAATGGGACCGGGTGATCGCGACCAATCTGAAGGGCTGCTTCCTCTGCACCCAGCGGGCGGGGCGGCACATGAAGGAGCATGGGGGCGGCCGGATCATCAACATCGGGTCGGGCTGCAACAAGGCGCCGTTTCCCAATCTGGTCAGTTATACGGCCAGCAAGGGCGGGATCGAGATGTTCACCAAGGTGGCGGCCATGGAATTAGGCAAGCACCAGATCACCGTGAACTGCGTGGCGCCGGGCGCGATCGAAATCGAACGGACAAAACTCGAGACGGGCGATTATGCCGGGACGTGGGCATCCCTGACGCCGCTGGCGCGGGTGGGCCAACCGGTTGACGTGGCGCGGGCGGTGGCATTTTTCGCGGGGGACGAGAGCGATTTCGTTACGGGGCAGACTCTATGGGTGGATGGCGGAGCGTTCACGCACCCGAACTGGCCGTATCCCGTGGGGTCGTAACCTGAGCGACCGGTTCGACTTCCATCGCGGGAGCTTCGGTGGCCAGATTGCGGCGGTCGTAAAACTGGCAGCGGCAATAGCGGCAGTGGAAAAGGCGTCCGCCGGCAAGGCGTTCCAGCAGATTCAGAAAGCCGACGTACATGGGATCGATGCGGTCGCGTTCCTTCAGTTTGACGATGCGATAGGTTCCGCAGGAAGGACAACGGGCGTGCGGATCGAGATGGAACCGGTAGCGGCGGGGGACAAATTCTTCTATTTCGCAGTCTTTACAGGCATAAATCGCCATGTAGCTAAAGCGCTCGACAAAAGTGCGATGCACACGGTACAGCTTCCCTCCGCATTGGCTACACTTGTGCATTCCATGTTGTTTATAACTCAATTTGCCTAAGCTCACAAGGCGCGGGACAATAAAAGATTCACCTCTCTCCACAGAAACAGGCGTACTTCTATTATGCTCAACCGGATTACCGTGCATGGCGCGCGCCAGCACAATCTGAAGAACATCGACGTGGAAATTCCCCGTAACACGCTCACGGTCATTACCGGTCTGAGCGGGTCAGGGAAATCCTCGTTGGCTTTCGATACTATTTACGCCGAAGGACAGCGGCGATATGTGGAAACGCTTTCGACGTACGCACGACAATTCCTGGATCAAATGGAGCGGCCGGATGTCGATTCTATCGACGGATTAAGCCCGGCGATTTCCATTGAGCAGAAGACGACCAGCCGCAGTCCGCGGTCGACCGTAGGGACAATCACGGAGATTTACGATTATTTGCGGCTCTTGTACTCCTCGATCGGGATTCCGCATTGCCCGATTTGCGGGAATGAAATTTCGCGGCAGACGACCGAACAGATTCTGCAGCACGTGGTGGCGCTGAAACCGGACGACCGGATCATGGTGATGGCGCCAATCGTTCGGGGACGGAAGGGCGAATACAAGAAAGACCTGGAGAAACTGGCGCGCCAGGGATTCTTGCGGGCGCGCATAGACGGCATCCTGCGGTCGCTGGACGAAGACATTCCGCTGGACCGGCGCAAGAACCACACCATCGAAGTCGTCGTGGACCGACTGCTGGTGAAGCCGGGAATCGAGAAGCGGCTGGAGGCGTCGATCGAGACCGCGACGAAATTGGCGAACGGGCTAGTGCTGATCGCGGTGGTGAACGGGGAAGAGCGGCTGTACTCTCAGAAACTGGCGTGTACGGAGTGCGGTACGAGTATTCCGCAACTGGAGCCGCGATCGTTCTCGTTCAACAGTCCGTATGGGGCGTGCGAGGAGTGCCACGGGCTGGGCAGCAAATGGGCGTTCGATCCGGACAAAGTGATTGTGGACCCGGGGAAGCCCCTGTTCGACGGCGGCATGGGGCCGGGCGGCAGTTCCTGGAACATGCAGCAGCAGATGGAGGGGTTGGCCAAGAAGAACCGCATCAACCTGAAGAAGCCGTTCGAAGAGCTGCCGCCGAAATCGCGCGAGATTCTGCTGAACGGCGCGGGCGGGGAGCCGGGGATCCTGGCGACGCTGCAGGAAAGCTACGAGAGCACGACGGACGCTTATCGCGAGTGGCTGACGGAATACATGTCGCCGGTGGAATGTCCGGCGTGCCATGGTCAGCGGCTGCGTCCGGCGGGACTGGCGGTGCGGGTCAAGAACTTTTCGATCGCGGAGTTCACGGGATTGCCGCTGGCGCGGGCGTTGATGACGGTGCGCGGGTGGGAATTCAATGAACGGGAACTGCAGATCGCCGGGCGCGTGAAGGATGAGGTGCAGCGGCGATTGGAATTCCTGTCGGCGGTGGGGTTGGATTATCTGAGCCTGGACCGGTCGGCGGCGACGCTGTCGGGGGGCGAAGCGCAGCGGATCCGGCTGGCGACGCAGATCGGGTCGAAGCTGCGGGGCGTGTTGTACGTGCTGGACGAGCCTTCGATCGGACTGCATCCGCGAGACAACGGGCGGCTGCTGGAGACGTTGACGCAGTTGCGCGATTTGGGGAACACGGTGCTGGTGGTGGAGCACGACGCGGAGACCATCGAACGGGCCGATTACGTGATCGATCTGGGGCCCGGGGCGGGACGGCTGGGTGGCGGGCTGGTGGCGCAGGGAACGCCGCGGCAAATTGCGGATAATCCGTCGTCGCTGACCGGGCAGTATCTTTCGGGCAGTCTCGAAATTCCGGTACCACCGGCGCGGCGGAAGGCCAACGGAAAGCAACTGGCGATCCGGGGTGCGACGGAGCACAACCTGAAAGATATCGACGTCGAGATTCCGCTGGGGCTACTCACGGTGGTGACGGGGGTTTCGGGCAGCGGCAAATCGACGCTGGTGAACGAGATTCTGTACCGCTCGCTGGCGCGCGAGATCTACGGGTCGCACGACGAGCCGGGTGCGCACACGGCGATCGAGGGGATCGAGAACATCGACAAGGTGATTCGGATCGACCAGGCGCCGATCGGAAGGACGCCACGGTCGAATCCTTGCACGTACACGGGGCTGTTCACGCTGATTCGCGATCTATATGCCATGCTGCCGGAGTCGCGCGAGCGGGGATATAAGCCGGGCCGGTTCAGCTTCAACGTGAAAGGCGGCCGGTGCGAGGCCTGTCAGGGCGACGGGCTGAAGCGCATCGAGATGAATTTCCTGCCGGACGTTTATGTGATGTGCGATGTGTGCCGCGGACGCCGGTACAATCGCGAGACCCTGCAGGTGAAGTATAAAGGCTATTCGATCGCGGACATGCTGGAGACAACGGTCGAGGAAGCGCTCGGCGTGATGGAGAACCTGCCGCAGATCAAGGCGAAGCTGCAAACACTGCTCGATGTGGGGCTGGGGTACGTGCACCTGGGGCAGAGCTCGACGACGCTGTCGGGGGGCGAGGCGCAGCGGATTAAACTGGCGAAGGAATTGAGCAAGCGGCAGACGGGTCGGACGTTCTACCTGCTGGACGAGCCGACGACGGGGCTGCACTTCGACGACGTCCGCAAGCTGCTGGATGTGCTGCAGCGGCTGGTCACGTTGGGCAATACGGTCGTTGTGATCGAACACAATACGGACGTGATGAAAAGCGCGGACTGGATTATCGACCTGGGTCCGGACGGTGGCGAGTACGGCGGGAAGCTGGTGGCGTGCGGGACTCCGGAGCAAGTCAGCCGGTCCAAGAAAAGCTATACGGCGGAGGCGCTGCGGAAGGCGCTGGGGAATGGGAACGGACGGCCGGCATGAGTAAATACCGCGAGCAGCCCATGGATTTCGACGGCCTGAAGACAGTCGGGCTGCACGAACGCGGAGGGAAGGTGACGACCGGCCACTTCGCGGCGGAGTACGAGAAGGGGTCGGGCGTGAGCGGGCTGCTGGATTCGCTGCCGAAGTTGCAGGCGGCCGATTCACTGCGCAGGGTGGTGTCGGCGTTATTCGAGGCTCGGGAACGGCAGCGGGCTATCATCTGGGGCATGGGCGGCCACGTGATCAAGTGCGGGCTGGCGCCGGTGCTGGCGGATCTGATGCGGCGGGGGTTCGTGACGGCGTTCGCTATGAACGGGTCGGGGTCGATCCACGATTTCGAAATCGCGCTGGCGGGGCATACGAGTGAAGATGTCGAGGCCGTGTTGCCCGACGGGCGGTTCGGCGCGGCGGAAGAAACGGGCCGGCAGATGAACGAGGCGATCGCCGAGGGAGCGCGCGACGGAATCGGCATGGGCGAGGCACTCGGGCGGTGGCTGGACGCGCACGCGGCGCCGCACGCGGACTGCAGTTTGCTGGCGCAGGCGTATCGCGCGGGGACGCCGGTGACGGTCCATGTGGCGGTGGGGACGGACACGCCGCATATGCATCCGGCGGCCGACGCGGCGGCGATCGGAAGGGGCACGCATCGCGATTTCCGGCTGCTGTGCACGTGCGTGACGGGGCTGAACGACGGCGGCGTTTACGTGAACGTGGGGTCGGCGGTGGTGATGCCGGAGGTGTTTCTGAAGGCACTGTCGGCGGCTCGCAACCTGGGGCATACGGTCGCCGATTTCACGACGGTCAACTTCGATTTTCTGCAGCACTACAGGCCGCGGGTCAACGTGCTCGAGCGGCCGCACGCGGGAAGTTCCGGGAAGGGATACGCCATCACGGGACACCACGAGATCATGATTCCGCTGCTGGCGGCCGCGCTGATTGAGAAAGGCGCATGACGGACGAATCGCCACAGGACGGCGTGCCGCCGGAATTGCAGGCTGCGCCGGAGCCTGCGCCAGAGTCCCCGCCCGCGCCGGTCGAGCCGGAGCGGTATCCATTCTGGACATACACGGATCTGCTGCTGATCACGGGCATGACGCTGCCGTGCATGGCGGCCGGGATCCTGCTGATCCGAGCGGCGTTCTGGCTATTGCACCTGCATCCTTCGTTGGTGGTCGCCGAGCTGCTGCCTGCTCAGCTACTGGGATATCTGTTCGTGTTCCTGGCGGTGATGGTGATGTTCCGCGTGCAGTACGAACGGCCGTTCTGGGGGTCGCTGGCGTGGCGTTCGTCGGGACTGCCTTTTCTCTCGATCGTGATCTGCGGAGTCGCGACGGCGATCGGGGTGGCGCTGGCGGCATCGCTGCTGAAGACGCCGCAGACATCGAATCCGATGACGGAGATGATGCAGGATCGGACATCGCTGATTTTGCTGGCGGTGTTCGGCATCGCGATCGCGCCGATGGCGGAAGAGCTGGCCTTTCGCGGATTTCTGCAGCCGCTGCTGGTGCAGAGCCTGGGAGCGGTGTTCGGGATTCTCGGCGCGGCAATTCCGTTCGGCATTTTGCATTTTCACGAGTACGGGAATTCATGGCGTCACGCGGTGGTGATCTCGCTGGCCGGCGTGGGCTTCGGCCTGATGCGGCACCTGACGGGATCGACGCGCGCCGCCGCGGCGATGCATGCTTCATACAATGGCTTTCTCTTTTTGGCATTGTTCATTTCAAGGAAGGACCTGCCCCACTTATGGTAGAGACGATTCAGTGGATCGATGGCGCTGTGGTGATGATCGATCAGACGCGCCTGCCGCTGCACGAGGAATACGTAACGTGCCGGACGTACGAGGAAGTCGCGACGGCGATTCGCGACATGATCATCCGCGGGGCTCCGGCGATCGGCGTGGCGGCCGCGATGGGGGTCGCGCTGGGAGTGCGGCAGGCGTCGGAGAGCGATCTGGATGGGCAATTCGCGACAATCTGCGATGTGCTGGCCGGGACGCGTCCGACGGCGGTGAATCTTTTCTGGGCGATCGACCGGATGAAAAAGCTGTACGCGTCGCTGCGCGGGCAGCCGATCAGCGAGATTCGCGCGCGAATGACGGCGGAAGCGCTGGTGGTGCGCGAGGAAGACATCGAGATCTGCAAATCGATCGGGCGAAACGGCGCGGCGCTGGTGCCGGATCGGAAGACGGTGCTGACGCACTGTAATGCGGGGGCGCTGGCGACGGCGGGATACGGCACGGCGCTGGGCGTGATTCGGGCGGCGGTGTCGAGCGGCAAGGAGATCGACGTGTTTGCGGACGAGACTCGTCCGTTCCTGCAGGGCGCGCGGCTCACGGTGTGGGAGTTGCAGCAGGATGGGATTCCGACGACGCTGATCACGGACAATATGGCCGGCCACTTCATGAAGTCGGGTAAGATCGGGTGCGTGGTGGTGGGGGCGGACCGGATCGCGGGCAATGGGGACGTGGCCAATAAGGTGGGGACGTACTCGGTGGCGGTGCTGGCGAAGGAGAATGGCGTGCCGTTTTTCGTGGCGGCGCCGATCTCGACGCTGGACCTGACGCTGGCGTCGGGGGAGGAGATTCCGATCGAGCAGCGGTCGGCGGCGGAGGTGACGCACATGTTCGGACATCGGGTGGCGCCCGAGGGAACGACGGTGCAGAATCCGGCGTTCGACGTGACTCCGTCGCGGTACGTGACGGCGATTATTACGGAGAAGGGCGTGGCTCGCGCGCCCTATGAAGAGTCGTTGAAGAACATGGTAAGGTGAACACAGAAATGCGAAGAAAACTGGCAATTGTACTGACTTTGGCGGCTCTGGCCGCGTTTGCGGCGCAGCGGCGCGCGCCTGGATTTGCGCTTCCCGATTCGAGGATGCAGGTGTACGATCTGGCCGACTACCGGGGGAAGATCGTGATCCTGGAATTCATGCAGACGACTTGCGCGCATTGCAACGCGTTCGCGAACGTGCTGCAGCAGATCGAGCAGAAGTACGGAAACAAGGTGCAGATTCTATCGGTGGTGAAGGCGCCCGAGGATGATGCCAACAAGGTATCGGAGTACATGAAGGCGCACCACATTACCTATCCGATTCTGTTCGATGCCGGCCAGATGGCCTTCTCCTATGTGCGCAGCGGCAACATTGTTTTCCCGCATATCTATGTCATCGACCCGAACGGCGATATCCGGAGCGACTACATTTACGGTCCGGCCACGCGCGACGTGTTCGAGGGCAAGGCGCTGTTCTCCGAGTTGGACCGGATGGTCGCCGAGAAAAAGTAGGGCTCGTGAATCTGCCAGTAAATCCGCCGGTGCTGCCGATGCTCGCCAAGCGAGTGGATGCTCTGCCCTCGGTCGGCGACTGGATTTTCGAGCCGAAGTGGGACGGGTTCCGCGCACTGGTATTTCGCGACGGCAATGAGATCGAGATCCAGAGCCGCGACGCGAAGCCGCTCAATCGCTATTTCCCGGAAGTGGTGGAGGCCTTGCCTGCGCAGTTGCCGGCGCGGTGCGTATTGGATGGCGAACTCGTGATCGCGGGAGAGAACGGGCTGGATTTCGAGACGCTGCAACTGCGGCTGCATCCGGCCGCATCGCGGGTGAAACTGCTGGCGAAGCAGACTCCGGCGTCGGTGGTGTTCTTCGATCTGCTCTGCGAGGGCGATCGGGATTTCCGTGGCGAGGCGTTCGAAGTGCGGCGGCGGGAGCTGGAGAAACTGCTGGCGCGCGTGAAGCCGCCACTGCATCTGACTCCGGCGACGCGCGATGTGGCGGTGGCTGCCGACTGGTTCCGCAGGTTCGAAGGCGCGGGGCTCGATGGCGTGATGGCGAAGCCGGTCGCGGGCACTTACGAGCCGAACAAGCGGACCATGTTCAAGGTGAAACACGAGCGCGATTGCGATTGCGTGGTCGCGGGATTGCGCTGGTACAAGGGCGCGGAGAAAACGGCGGTCGGGTCGCTGCTGCTGGGATTGTTCGACGATGCGGGTATGTTGCAGCATGTGGGTGTGTGCGCGAGCTTTTCGGCAGAGGCGAGGCGGGACCTGGTGGAATTTCTGGCGCCGTATCGGGAGAATGCGCTCGCGAAGCATCCGTGGAAAGACTGGGCGGGCGGGATCACGGCGGACGGAGATACGGGGCGGCGAATCCCGGGCGCGCAGAGCAGGTGGAGTCAGGGCAAGGATTTGTCGTGGGAGCCACTGCGTCCGGAACTGGTGGTGGAAGTGGCATACGAGCACATGCAGGGTCCGCGATTCCGGCACATGGCGCACTTCAGAAGATGGCGGGCGGATAAGCGGCCGGAGGACTGCACGTACGCGCAGTTAGAGGTGGTGGCTCAGGAGGAGCTTGCGCGGATCTTCGCGAGTTGAGGACCGAATCCGCTTACCAACGCAGGCGCAGGGCGAGTTGGAGGACGCGGGGGTCGTTGACTGCGGTGATGGCGCCGAAGGCGGGGCCAGCGACTCCATTCTTGGTTAGATTGTTGCGGTGATTGAGGGCGTTGAAGGCTTCGGCGAGGGATTCCAGCGTCAAGCGATCGGTCATGCGGAAACTGCGGCTGAGGCGGGCGCTGACCGTGAACAGATCGTTGCCGGTGCCGGAGTTGCGTCCGACGAACGCGGGTCGCGCGACGGTGCCCTGGATGGTGGTCAATCCCGAGGTGATGTTGAGGGGCAGGGCGGAATCGTATTGCAGGATGCCGCTGAGCTGGAACCCATGGGAGTGTAGCGAGCCATCGAAAGTGAGGCGATGGCGCTGGTCATCGTCGCTGCGTCCATAGTCCTGCCAGATATTGAAATTGTTGGTGGGAGTGCTGAAGAAGAATTCGCCGACATTGTCGAGGGCCTTGGAAAACGTGTACGAGATGCGGTAGCTGCCCCACCCCGCCGGTCGCTGCTGGAAGGCGACGTGGAGTCCGTCGTAGTGCGAATCGCCGGCTGACGAGTACTGGCTGTTGTTGCCGTAGGCGGGGTTGGGACGGCAGGCATTGTTCGCACCGGCGGCCACACAGGCGGGCACATTCTGGTTGATCGACATGATGAGGTGGAGTCCGCGGATGTGCTGGTATCCGAGGCTGATGCTGGTTCGATCGGTCAACTGGTGTTCGATTTCGAGGCTGGCCTGCTGCGAGAAGGCGCTTTGGATGTGGCGATCCATGCTGGTGAGATTGAACTGCAGACCGGGCGGCAGCGCGGGAAGAATATTAGGGAAAATAGGCGCGCCGGATTGCGCGGGCGAGAGGCTGACGCTGGTTTGACCTGCGCCGGAAAGTAGCCCGTTGGCGAGCGCGCGGAGCGGGATGCGGTCGTAGAACAGGCCGGCGCTGCCGCGGACGACCGTCTTGCGCGCGCGGAACGGGGTCCACGCGAAGCCGGCACGGGGAGCGAAATTGTTGGTGTCGGTCGCGATGGTTTTCAGGAACTGAAGGTCGTAGCGGAGTCCGAGATTCAAGATCAGGCGCGAGCTGACTCTCCACTCATCCTGCGCATAGATGCCGAGATTCGGATTGCGCTGCGAGACGGTGCTGGCCCCGAAGGTCTGGGCGAAGCCGGCGTTGTTGTACGTACCCGCGAGAAAGCTGGCGAGCGAGGAGAACGTGTACGCGCCGCGAATGGAGCGGGGGAAGTCGATGGTGAGTCCGTTGTACAGCCAGTCGATGCCGGCCTTCAGCGCGTGGGCGGCGAATTGGTGCGAGAGGTTGTCGGTGACTTCGTAGAGATTGTTGAAGCGGCCGGTGGGGGATCCGGAGAGCGTGCCGAAGGAGGCAACGCCGGAGATGGAGACGGCCGGTCCGATGGGGTCGGCGGGAGGCGCGTCGAGGCGGCTGCGCGTGTACTGGGCGCGGGTCTCGTTGACGGTGCGGGGCGAGAGCGTGGCGACGTTGCTGACGGCGAGGGTCTGATCGGTATCGTCGAGAGCGGCGGAGGCGGAGGCGGCG
>Ga0207695_10008585_pt1 | contig 12766 bp, 15 predicted proteins | sample KBSC54metaG_FD_184354 | JGI IMG/M metagenome (GOLD analysis project Ga0207695, IMG submission 184354) | Corn rhizosphere microbial communities from Kellogg Biological Station, Michigan, USA - KBS C5-4 metaG (SPAdes) (version 2) | ecosystem: Host-associated > Plants > Roots > Rhizosphere > Soil...
CGTGACGCGCTGAACCATGCCGAGGTCATCGCCATGACCGCACAATTCCTTCGCACCAAATCAGGCTTGCGACGCCTGCTGATCGCGCGGTTTCCGGTCCTGCTGATCGACGAGAGCCAGGATACCAGCCGCCGCCTGATGGAGGCACTGCTCGACGTACAAACCGCCCACAAGCACAGCTTCAGTCTCGGGCTGTTCGGCGACACGATGCAGCGCATTTATGCCGAAGGCATGGAGAAGCTGGCGGATGCTATCCCGCCGGAATGGGCGCGGCCTCGCAAGATCATGAACCATCGCTGCCCGAAGCGCGTGATTCGGCTGATCAATCAGATACGTGCCGAGGACGATAGGCAGGAACAGCGTCCCCGCCAAGATGCGGCGGATGGCGTCGTTCGCATCTTCCTTGCGCCAGAGACAAGCATCAACCCGTCGCAAATCGAGGCGGCCGCCGCGGCCCGCATGGCCGACGTCACCGGCGACGCGCTCTGGTCGGCGGGCGATGCCGAGATCAAGACGCTAGCGCTCGAGCATCTGATGTCAGCGCGCCGTTTCGGGTTTGAGACGTTTTTCGAGCCACTCTACAATCACGAACGGATGCGAACGGGCCTACTAGATGGCTCCGCGCGTGGTATCGGTTTCTTCACTCGCGAACTGCTTCCGCTGGCGCAGGCGCTGGTCGGAAACGATAAGTTCGCGATCACTACGACACTCCGCAAGACATCGCCGCTGCTCGACCGTGATCGGCTCGCCGAAGCGGGATTGAACCAGCGAGACCTGCTTATCGAAGCCAAATCGGCCTGCGATCGGCTGCATCAACTGCTGCACAGCGGCGGCTCCCCCACCCTCCGGGACGTTTTGCGCCTCGTTGCCGAAACCGGGCTGTTCACAATCCCGGACATTCTGGCACCGTTCGCAAAGCCCGACGATCCGGTCGAGCCTGTCGCCGAAGAACAGACACCGGAAGAGGCCGACGCGCAAGCTGCTGAAGATATTGAAGATGCAAAGAGCGAAACGGGCGCCTGGCGCCTCGCGCTTGATGCCCCGTTCGAGCAGATCTCGAAGTATGATCGCTATGTTCGGGGTGTGTCGCGGTTCGATACCCATCAGGGTGTGAAGGGTCTAGAATTCCCGCGGGTGATGGTGGTGATTAGCGACGAGGAAGCCCGCGGGTTCATGTTCAACTATGGTAAGCTGATGGGCATCAGGGAGAAGACCAAGGCTGACCATGACAATGAAGTGGCGGGCAAGGAAACCTCCATCGATCGCACCCGGCGGCTGTTCTACGTGACCTGCAGCCGTGCCGAACAGAGCCTCGCGATCGTCTATTACTCGAGTGATCCCGTAGCCATTCGCAATGGTCTTATCGCACGCAACTGGTTCGACGCGGATGAGATCGAGATCGTCTGCTGATGGAAGCGCGGGACTTTGCAGCCCCTGAATCGGTGGCACGCGGCATCGGCTGCCACGGGCGGACGCGATGACCCCGATTAGCCGACAACGGTTCGACGCATTGGCCGGGTATACCCGTTTGCCGGCGATTGTGCTGATCATCCAGGAAGCGGCATGGTTCGCAACTGCCGACGAACGGCTGCTGGGCCTCCTCACGTGGGACCGGTTCGACCGTGATTACGGATGGATCGTTCTGGGTCGGGACCGATGTGGGCGCTTCCGCGCCATTGATCAGAATGTCTCGTACCCGACCTTCGCCGAGGCGAAGGATCATCTCGCTGCAGCAATTGAGAAGCACGCGGCCTTGCCGGACGAGAGCTATTACCAGGGCGATGAGGAAGGAGCGCAGATTGATTTCTTCACGCCGATCGTGGCCGAGGCGAAATTTCATCCGATCTTCAAGGTACTGATCGAGCAGAAACGTTTCTCCCCTGCGCGCGAGCTGATCACGGCAATGATGCCTTTTTTCGAGGATGCTGACGGCAACTTCGTCGAACAGTTCCAAACCACCGGCTTCGATCCGCGGCTATGGGAGCTCTATCTCTTCGCGACGTGCACTGAGCTCGGCTATGCACATGAAGAGGGTGTGGCAGTCCCGGACCTTCTCCTCGCAGGACCGCGCGGTCGCATCGCGATTGAGGCCACAACCGCCAACCCACCGCAGGTAGGAGCCGTGCCGCAGCCGAAGTCTGACGACGAGATCCGCGCCTATCTCGAAAATTATGTGCAGATTAAACTTGCCCGGGCTCTTACGCGCAAACTCTATCACAAGCAGCGCTACTGGAATGCGCCTGGGGTCGATGGTGCGCCGTTCGTGATCGCCCTGCAGGATTTTCACGCGCCCGCAGCGATGACCCGGATTACCCCCTGGCCATCGAATATGTTTTCGGCGTGCGTCATTCGGTGGTCGAGGGGAAGCGCCAGATCGAGCGGCTGACCGAGCACGTTTATGGCAATGCTCGTGAGCCATCGAACTTCTTCGAGCTGCCCGAATCCGAGAATGTCAGCGCCGTATTCCTGAACCCGCAAGGCACGATCACCAAGTTCAACCGGCTTGGCTACGTTGCGGGTTTTGGCAACCGCGACGTCAGGATGATCCGAAGCGGCATCGCACGCGGCGAAGGGAACGAGAATGACCCGCGCCCGACGATCTTCCATCAGGACGTTTGCGACCCGGCATATGCCGAAAGCTGGGTGGAGGGCGCCGTAGTTCTGCACAATCCCCATGCGCGGGTCCCGCTCGATCCTGACCTCATTCCTGGCGCGGGCCACGAGTTCCTTCAACCGGATGGAAGCATCATGTCGCTACTGCCAGACTTCCAACCTTATATTTCGCGAACCAACATCACCTTGGGGGATGACACCTCTGAGGTGTCCGACGAAGCGGGTGCGGCCTGACATCACTGTCCCGGTCCTGTCTCGCCCGTGACGCCCCTGTCCCCGAGTACGTAGCACTGCCCGCGATCCGGCGCCGCTCACCAACGCGGCGCTCTACTACCGCGCAGGCGGCGTGCGGCGGCGCCCCTCGGTCTGAACGGCAGCTTACCGCCTTTTGCGATCCGGAGGAGACATTCCGGATCGTCCCACAAAACCGACATAGTTCTGCATTCCGCACACCGACGTTCAGGACCCATCCCGACCTATCCGCGCTCGGTCCACCACTCCGGCCACCGGATCCTGTCGCGCTGGCGGGTGACGTTCCACACCTCGCGCTGTTCGTCAGGGCTGAGCACGCGGGCACCGAGCCGATCCAGAGCCGCCTGAACGATCCACGGCTGCAGCTCCCAGCGAACGCGCTCCTGGCTGAGCCGATCGCGCTTGATCCCCATGCCAAGTCTCCTGAGCACGACCCCGACCCCGTACGAGATCATGATCACCCGCAGGACCTCATTCTCGTGGAGCGAGGTTCGGCTGGCGCGTGCGGTCTCGATCGCAGCCAGTGAGGCCCGGGCCGATGCGCTGTCGCCCTGCAGCCCCTTGCGGGTCAGCTGCAGGATGAACGCCTCGGCCGCGGTCACCCGGCGCTCGCGGCCGTCCTCGCGGATCGTCACCATCTGGCCGAGCACGGTGTCGTAAGGGATCTCGCGATGGCGGTTCTTTGGCCGGCCGCGCGGGTTGCCGCTGCGTCCCTTGGCGAACCGTGTCGCTGCCGGCGGCCGCTTGTACCCGGATGGCGCGGGGGCCTCGTCGGCTGTGCTCACCGCAGCTTCGCCCGCGCTGTCCGTGGCCAGCGCAGCTCCTCGGGGTCGAGCGTATAACGCGCGATGTCCTCCCGGTCCTTGTCGCTGAACCGGTTCCTGCCAGGCCGGCTGATGGCCACCTGGGCTGCCCAGTTGGCCAGCTTGAGCGTGCGCGCGCCCTCGCCGCCGCCTGGTGGGACGTGACCGTCGACCGCAATGCCAAGGATGCGCAGCGCAGCCTCGGCATTGGGGCTGTCATGCTCGACCTCCATGCGGACACCGTGCCGGGCCGGGGGATTACGTTTCGCAAGGGCAGCTTCACGCTTCTCGATCATCTTCAGGACGGTCCGCACCGCCATTTTGCTGCCCTTGAGCGCAGCCTGGTAGGTCTGCAGCTGGAGAGCCTCGTCGACCGTAAACTCGCGCTCGGTCCCGCCTTGCGTCACCGTCAGCACCTGGTCGAACACGATATCGAACGCCGAGACATGCGGGCGCCGCAGTTTCGGGCGGCCGGCAGGGTTGCACGAGCGGCCTTTCTCGAACCGGCTCACGCAGCCGTCTCCTCGTCGGCGCGCCGGATCAGTTCCGCGCTGCGCCCGGTCAGCTGTTCCCACCGGGCAATCGCCACATCGACATAGGCTGGATCGATGTCCAGACCGCGGAACGCGCGGCCGACCCGCTCGGCTGCGATCAGACTCGTGCCCGAGCCTAGGAAGATGTCGAGCACCAGTTCGCCCTGGCGAGTGACGTCGCAGATCGCGTCGGCGACCAGCGCCACAGGCTTGACCGTCGGGTGCAGGTCGAGGTCCTCGCGGCGGCTTCCCTTCAGCGAGTTGACCGAAGGATAGTCCCACACATTGGTCCGGTTGCGGCCATGCCTGCCAAGCTCGACCGTGTTGGTGTGGGGGAGGTCGCCAACCCGGTAGACGCAGACCATCTCGTGCTTCGAGCGGTAGAGCGATCCCATCCCGGCATTGCTCTTGTTCCACACGCACATGTTGAGCAGCGCGGTGTACACGGCACCTCCGACCTCGAGCAGGTCCTCCAGGTGACGCCAGTCCATGCAGACGAAGTGCACCGCCCCGCCCCGCGAGACCTGCTCGCAGGCCGAGAGGGTCTCGGTCAGGAACGTGCGGAACGCTGCGGTTGTCATCTCGCCGGAGGCCATTGCGAACTCGCGATGGCGACCTTTGGCATTGGCATGGCCGTTGATCTTCACATTGTACGGCGGATCGAGGAACGCTGCGTCGATCGTCGCACCCTCGCCAACCACCGCCCGCAGGAACGCGAGGTCACGGCCATCGCCGCAGCCTATGCGGTGTTCGCCCAACCGCCAGATATCCCCTGGGCGCGTGCGCGGCGCAACGGGCACCGGGGGAATGACCTCATCGTCGGGATCGGGGCTGCCGGCGAGGATCACATCGATCTCGCCCGAGGCGAACCCGGTCAGTGACAGGTCGAGATCGATCTCCGGCACAGACAGCTCGGCCAGTTCGAGCTTCAGGATCTCGAGGTCCCAGCCGGCATTGAGCGCGATCTTGTTGTCGGCGAGCCTCAGGGCACGCTTCTGGGTATCGTTCAGCCCGGCGAGCTCGATAACCGGGACCTCGCCGAGCCCGAGTTCGCGCGCTGCCAGCAGCCGCCCGTGTCCGGCGATCAGCCGGCCGTCCTCATCGGCCAGGATCGGGTTGGTGAACCCGAACGCGCGGATCGAGGCGGCGATCTGGGCGATCTGTCGTCGTGGATGAGTCCGGGCGTTGCGCGGATCGGGGACCAGCTCACCGATCGCGCGGTAGGCGATGGTGAGCGGACGACTGGCAGCAGGACCTGCCGGTGGAGAAGCGGTGTCCATGGCCGTGAACAATGAGGGAACGTTCCTGCTATGTCCAGCCCGGCCTTGTTGCTGGTTGGGGATAACGCAGCGGTGCGCAGAACCCGCTGGACTGCGGCGCCAAGCCGAGCATTGGTGATCGCGCCCGCAGTGCCGGGCTCGTGGCGGTAGCGGCCCGGGATTGTCTCGCTGCTATCGGAGAACCACGATGACCAGTCAGACCGTTACCAAGCCTGCTCGCACAGCGAGAGTCCGCCGCATGGCGCGCGAGCCGCAAGCAGGCCAAGCGATGACCTCACCGCCCCGTGCCGAGCCTACCGCATCGTCGCCCTCGAAGCTCGACCGGATCGAGGCGCTGCTGCTGGCGCCCGGCGGGGCCAGCGTTGCTGAACTGATCGCAGCGACCGGTTGGCAGCAGCACTCCGTGCGAGGCGCGCTCGCCGGTGCGCTCAAGAAGCGCGGGCTCGTCATAACCTCCGACAAGGACGAGGGCGTGCGCCGCTATCGCGCCGAGCGGCCGGCATGAGCGAGGCCGAGCTTGCTGCCGCCCTCGACCGGATTGCCGGGCTCGATCTTGCCGGACTCAGAAGCGAGTGGGGGCGCCGCTATGGCGTTCCCCCGCCGCTGCGCTCGGTCGCGCTTCTTGCGCTCACCCTTGCCTGGCGCATCCAGGCGGATGCGCGCGGCGGGATCGGCGGAGAGACCCGCCGCGCGCTCGCCCGCAAGGGTCGGGCCCGGGCGGAAGGCCTGGAACTCGGGATCGGCGCACGGCTGACCCGCCAGTGGCAGGGCCACACTCACGAGGTGCTGGTCGAGCCCGGCGGGTTCTGCTGGGAGGGCCGGCATTACAGGAGCCTCTCTGCCGTCGCCACCGCCATCGCCGGCTCACGCTGGAACGGTCCGCGGTTCTTCGGGCTGAGGGATGCGCGATGAGCAAGGCCGGTTCGGTGCGCTGCGCGGTCTACACCCGCAAGAGTTCCGATGAGGGCCTCGATCAGGCGTTCAACAGCCTCGATGCCCAGCGCGAGGCCGGCCTTGCCTATGTGAAGAGCCAGGCCGGAGAAGGATGGCGCAGTCTGCCCACGCGCTACGACGACGGCGGGTACTCGGGGGGAACCATGGAGCGCCCTGCGCTGAGGCGCCTCCTGGCCGACGTCGATGCCGGGCTGATCGACGTGGTGGTGGTCTACAAGATCGACCGGCTGACCCGCAGCCTCGCTGACTTTGCCCGGATCGTCGAACGCTTCGATGCGCGCGGGATCAGCTTCGTCTCGGTAACCCAGGCATTCAACACCACCTCCTCGATGGGCCGGCTGACCCTCAACGTCCTCCTCTCGTTCGCCCAGTTCGAGCGCGAGGTGACCGGTGAGCGGATCCGCGACAAGATCGCTGCCTCCAAGGCCAAGGGGATGTGGATGGGCGGCATTGTCCCGCTGGGCTACGATCGGCCGGCTGGGAGCGACCGCGTGCTCCGGGTCAACCCGGCCGAAGCCGAGACAGTCCGGGCGATCTTTGCGCGCTATCTGGAGCTCGGTTCGGTCCACCGGCTGGCCGCCGAGCTCGCGCGGGAGGGCCTTGCCTCGAAGCGCCACACCTTCATCTCAGGGCGGACCAGTGGTGGTGGGCCGTTCAGCCGCGGCGCCCTGTTCCACCTCCTGCGCAACCCGGTCTACATCGGCCGCATCGTTCACAAGGGTGCTGTCCATCCAGGGGCGCATCCCGGGATCGTCCCGCCAGCGCTGTTCGAGGAGGTTCAGGCCCGGCTCGATGCCCAGCGCCGGCGCCATGCCGGCCGGACCGAGCGCACGGTCATGCGCGCACCGCTTGCGGGCCGGCTGTTTGATGCGGCCGGCGAACCGATGAGTCCCGCGTTCTCGCGCGGAGCGCGAGGCGGCACCTATCGATATTATGTGTCGTCCTCGCTCCAACGCGGGCAAGTGTGCAGCGAGCCCCCAACGCTGAGGCGCGTGCCTGCCCCAGCGATCGAGCACCTGATCACCGGCGTCCTTACCCGCCTGCTGCCGCGCGAAGCCGAGCCGCTCGCTCATCTCGGCGCTGTTCATCTGCACCCGGCGCGGATCGACCTCACACTTCCTGCAAGACTGCGCCGGTCGGTCCAGGACCAGCTCGCCCCGGATGAACTGATCCATTGCGAGGATGGCACCTGCACGGTGACCGTGCCCGTCGTGCTGCCGCTGCGTGGGGGCCGTCGCAGCGTGTCTCCGGGAACGCCTGACACGGTCGCACCCGATCCGGTCCTCATCGCTGCGCTGCGCCGTGCCCACGCCATGCTCGAGCGCGATGATGCTGGCCGGCCAGTGCTCGCCGCAGCTCCGGCCAGTGCCTACGAGCGCCGGCTGCTGCGTCTCGCCCTGCTCGACCCTGCGCTTCAGGCCGATATCCTCGCCGGGCGCCAGCCGCGCGGATTCCGGCTCGAGACCTTCCTGCGCAGCGCTGTCCCGCTGTCCTGGCCCGCCCAGCGCGCCGCGCTCGGATGGCCGGATCTGCAGCCCTCCTGATACAAGCAGACAATTGCCTGTTACGCCGAACAAAGTGCCTGTTATGGTCGATTGAATGCCCTGTTATGGCCGAATAAATACCCTGTACCGGCGAATAACAGGAAAGCGGTCGAACAGGGGTTTAAACCCGCAGAAATGCGCCACTTGCGAGGCAACCACAGGCGCTAATCGGCCTTGACCTCCCTGTTTTTGGCACGCGTTTTTGCATTTTTCCCTGTTATGTCCGCAAAGCAGGGAAACCGAACCGATGTCGATCCGCGCGGAGACTGGCCGCGCCAAGTCCGTCCTGAAGGCGCGAAGACCGGCACTTGCAGCGCTCCCCTGTTACGGATTGCGGCATGGCAGCCCGCGGAACAGCGCGGGCTCTCGGCAGAGACCTGATACACGAGACAAGTGCTGGGGGTGCGTGGCGGAGCTGTCAGTCGGATGCGAACACGTCTCCAATTGACGCAGCTATCGCTGGGGGCGCGGCCCACCAGTTCGCGAGCCCTTGCGACTCGGACAATGCGGCCGAGCGGCGGAGCTTGTAAGTTTGGCGGTCGACGAGGTGGCGTTCCTGGGAAAAGTGGTCGTGGATCGAGGCATGGACGGAAGCGAACTTTTGCTGCGTCTTCGTCTGCCGAAACCGGAGCATCGCGCGTCCTCTTCGTGGAACGGCAGGTCGCTGTTCTCGACCCGATTGTTCAACCATCGCCCCATCTCACGGCGGTCGAGATTGCCCAGGTCGCGCATCGCGGCAGGATACGAGCGTAGCCCGTCGGTGACGATAGCTTCCGGCCTCCCATGCCGCTTCAGCGCCTTCTTCATGAACGCCAAAGTCGCGGATTTGTCGCGTTTCCTCGCGACGAAGCTCTCGAGGATCTCGCCCTCGTGATCAACCGCGCGCCACGGGTGGGCCAGTGGAAATAATGGAATGGACTGACGGGCTTTCGAGGGCGAGGCTTGGCTCCTGCCTACCCATCCAGCCCCTCATCGCCAACCGGTGCAGTTGCTTTGACAGGACCCCGATGTGTTCTGTGCCCGGCTTGCACTAACTTCGAAGGGTCGGCATACCGTGCCATTGGCCTGCGACAAGCCTTTCTTGTTGGGCAAGCTCGCGGTTGCGCGCGACCTCGAGGACCTGGTCTGCCATGGTCCGCCAAGCCTTCTGCGAGCGCAATGCACGTTCTTTTACATTCTCCAACAGGGAACCAGCAGCTTCCTGAGCGGCCTGCTCGGCGCGTTGGATGAGAAATTCATATGAAAGCGCCATGGGTGTCCGCTCCAGATCCGGGGTCACGGCAACAGGTGCCCTCGGAGGTCCCCCAATGGGCCGCCGAGGGCACGCGGATTGTCAGTTGGCGCTGCTGAGATTGACTGCCGAGGCCTTGCCGTCACGGCCGGTCTCGACGTCATAGGACACGCGCTGGTCCTTGCTCAGAGTGCCCATACCAGCGGCTTGTACGGCAGAGATATGGACGAAGCTGTCCTTGCCGCCGTCATCAGGCTGAATGAAGCCATAGCCCTTGTCTTCGTTGAAGAATTTTACAGTTCCGATAGTCATGGTCGTTTCCTTTCAAGAAACGGTAGTGGCCGTCAGCATTTGCGGACGGTGTCGTGCGTCAAGTCGTTACTTGAAAGGAAGTCTCGTCTTGCAGGGATGGAAACGTGATTTCCGGACCTGAACAAAATCGTCGATACCCCTCGAACTTCAACGAGAGCAGGATTGAAGCACCAGCATGGGCTGGCGAGATGATGTCAGGCGCGGACAGGTGCCGACAGGTGCGTAATGCTCCAGGCACATGCGGCTGCGGCGCCAAGTTCGCGCTGGAAGGTGCTGATCCGGCCAGCGATGGACGACGCCCGGGCGAGATGCGTCATGCGATCCTCCTTGCAGACCGAATGATCGGCACGCATAAGCGCATGCTGGTGGGCGGCGTATTCCTTGTTGATATCCATGGGCATTCTCCTGCTTGGCGCGGTTGTGCCTGCCTGCGGGTGCTTTCCTGATCAGTCGACCATCGCTGCAACGAGCCGTCGCAGTTCGAGGGTTGAAAGCATGGCGGAGAAAGTCGGGTGCCGTTCCATGGATTGGTTCCCCGCCGCGCTTTTTTGCGGCGAGATGGTGTGGCGCTTGGCAGCGCCGGTATTCATACAATTCATCTTATCCCTGCGGGCAGCGATGTGCTGCCGCCTTTTTTTAAATCGGGTTAGCGCCTGATCATACGCCGCCGGGCAACGCCTGGCCCTTGGCCGGGTGTCCGTTCGCGATAGATGATCCGACCTTTGGTCAGATCGTAAGGCGTCATTTCCACGTGTATGTGGTCTCCAACGACCGAGCGGATCCGGTGGCGGCGCATTTTACCTGCCGTGTAGGCGATGATCCGATGCTCATTGTCGAGTGTCACGCCGAAGCGTCCGTCGGGCAGGATCTCGTTGATCCTGCCTTCCACCGTCAAGAGCTCTTCCTTCGCCAAACCAGTTCCTTGCGTACAAATAATCGTCCGCGAACGGGCGTGTCCCGGCGCAGAGCCATGCAGCATGAAAGGGAAAAAGTGGGCCGGCGGTGCGGCAATCAAATTCCGTCGCAAACGACGTTAGGCAACTTCTATATAATGGAATATTTAAAAATGGCAAGCGGCCAGTCCAAGCTGGTTTGACACAGGTTCATTGCTCAACTTAAACACCGGCCTTTCCTGCTCTCCCTGCGCTCGGCCCAGCAACCAGATCGCTATGCCGGCGATGGTCGCGCCGGTGGCGAGCTTGAAGCCGCGACTGGGTGCTGTCAGTCCAATGGGAACTCGTCTCCAATTGGTGCACGGAGCCCGACCGTAGCTCCATCGAGCGGCCGCAGCCAGCCGGTGCATTTGCTATGACAGCACCGTTTGGTCTGACGGCACCACATGCAGCTGTTACCTCTGTCAGCCGAAGACTGGTTCGTGCCGTATGCCTGCGGCGTGATCGTGCAGCCGGATGGTCATGTCGTTGACCGTCCAGTTGGTTAAAGGCCCCTTCGCCTTACTGACCGTCACGTCAATGCACGCCGGCTTGCCCGACGCGAAGGCGCGCTCGATGGCAGGCGCGAGGTCCTCCAATCGCTCAACCCGCTCCCCGTAGCCGCCCAGAGCCTGCACCAGCAGGTCGTACCGGGCCGGACTGAACTGGCTGCCGACGTTTCGGCCTTCGCCGAACATCGCGGTCTGGTAATGCTCCTCGATGGCCATACCGCTGTCATTGCCGACGATAGCGACGAAAGGTAGTCGGTTGCGCACTGCGGTCTCGAACTCGAGCGCGTGAAAGCCCACCGCGAGATCGCCGGTGTAGCAGATGACGCGCGTGCCCGGCTCGGCGGCGGCGGCACCGAGCGCAAAGGGGATGCCAACTCCGACCTGGCCCGGGCCGTCGCTGGACATGAGGCCGCATGCGCGCCCAACCTTGAGCCAGCCCTGTAGCCAAAAGCCGAAATTGCCGTGCTCATAGGTGCGAATGGTCGTTTTATCGGCGAACTGCTCGGCGATCTCGAATACAGACAGCGGATGCAGCGCGCCCGGTGCATTCTCCAGGGGCTTCCTGTCTTCCGTGGGGATGGGCGCCGGGATGGGCCAAGAGTTGCCGCGGTTGGGCCATTGCCGGGTCTTCGCCTCCTCAAGCAGTTGCTGGGCGAATACGGCGGGATCCCCGGCAACGCCCACTTCCAATTGGACGTTGTGACCGATATCCTCCGCAGCGGAATCAACCTGCACGAGGCGCGCGCCTTTGGGTAGGGGGCGTACGGTATGGTCGTTGGTCCGCTGCCCGATCAGGACGATCAAGTCGGCCTGCCCGAGTGTTTCGTGGTTAGCCGCCAGCGGGTGATCGTCAGGAATCATGCCCCGGGCAGAATCCCGCAGTGAGAACGGCGTACCGGTGAGTTCCACCAACTCCTTCAGCGCCGCGTCGGCGCCGGTCCAGTAGGCGGATGAGCCAGCGATGACGACAGGACGCTGGGCGCTTGCCAGCAGGTCGGCTATTTGGCTGACCGCCGTTGGCGACGCCCCAGACCCCGCCGTCGGGCCCGAGCGGCTGGAGGGCCGGATGCAGATGGCATCTTCATCGACCAGGCCTTCCATAAGATCGACGGGAATAGCGAGGTGGACAGGTCCCTCTCGTCCGGCGCGGAGCCGACGGAAAGCCACTGCCACGTACTCCGGAATGCGATCTATCGTGGGGACCTGGGCAGACCATTTCGTCATCGCGGCGGCCATGGTAGCCGCGGGAAGCTCCTGCATGGCGATCTTTCCAATCAGGTAGGAAGGACACATACCGCTGATCACCAGGACGGGGCTGCCGGTCACCTGGGCGTGGGCGAGGCCCGGCATGGCGTTGGCGAAGCCGGGCCCCTCCGTTACCGCGACGACGCCCGGCTGGCGCTTCACACGGGCGTAGGCTTCCGCAGCAAACACTGCCGCGCCCTCATGCCGAGTGTTGATCAGGCGAATGTTCCCGTCCAGATCGCAGGCTTCGTAGAGGGCGAAGATCGCGTTTCCCGGCAGGCCGAACAGCGTATCGACGCCTTCAGCCCTGAGACTCCGCACGAGCACTTCCGCACCACTTATTTTCGCCATCGCTTCGCACCCTCCATCGCCATTTGGCCTAAGCCTCTGCCACTGAATTGAGATTCCAGCAAACGAATGGTCGAGCGGGTGCTGTCAGTCCAATGCGAACTCGTCTCCACTAGGTAGAGCTCGGCTTAAAATTGGACGTGATCAGGCCGCAAGCATCTGCCACTCCGCCAAGGCGGCGGAGCGGCGCTCCCTGTAAGTAGTCCT
>Ga0207695_10008586_pt1 | contig 12766 bp, 20 predicted proteins | sample KBSC54metaG_FD_184354 | JGI IMG/M metagenome (GOLD analysis project Ga0207695, IMG submission 184354) | Corn rhizosphere microbial communities from Kellogg Biological Station, Michigan, USA - KBS C5-4 metaG (SPAdes) (version 2) | ecosystem: Host-associated > Plants > Roots > Rhizosphere > Soil...
AACATTCGGTCTCAACATCTCCAATGTCATCTCGACCTCGCCATACCAGCCAATCTGGATTATGGCCAAGATCTAAGCGATTTTCATAGCATTCCGCGGGCCAAAGGCCCTACTCAACTAACATGGATGTCCCCTATCCGGAAGTAATCCGGATTTATTTCCGGATAGGCGGCAAATTTATCGAAACCGCATTTCGACAGTCATGTGAGTGCTCAGGCATCATTGCTTAAATGCCGCCCAGAATGCGGGCCAAGCGCCATCATTCGTCGACCGGACTGCCCACGTCAATCGACTTGATCGAGATGCTACCCGCTTGGGCAAAGTGATTGTGTTTGTGCTTGGCGTGGCTTTCTTCTCTTACTCGGTTGGCCACTACGGTGTGGGGCACACCTTGCTGGTGTGATCTTCAGCCCCTAGAAGCTTACTTTCGAGTCGAAGGCCGGTCACCCGGTTTCTATCTGCTTTGCGATCAGCAGCCTTACGATCGCAGCAACCGCGGCCAGAACGAACACGGCCACCTCGACAGATCGCGGCACAAGATGATGATCGAACAGAGCCCGTGATGTTATTAACGTTGCTGCGGTCAGGGTGAGTGCAGCCCACGAAACGTCGACGGTTTTCAGAGCTGCAGCGCGAGGTCTTATGCGCATTCCCAACCGATTCCCCCCACGCTAAATACTAGACTAGGCGCCGAGGAAAGCATCCGTATTACATCCGAGTAGGCGGTCAACCGTCCGGAAAGGTGTCGTCGAGGTTCCAATCAGCACGATGATCCGTTGCATTATTTGTCAGTATTGAAGATGTCGGCAACAGCCTTCCATTGCTGATTTGAGTCCTTTCTCCATGCCACCACATACTTTCCTTGGGTGGCGGTTGGATGACCGTCAGCGTCATTGAGAGTGAGTTCTGCCGTTCCGATTTCGTAGGCAATATCGCCTGCTTTCGAGATTTCAATCTTTGTCGGGACGAAGGAGAGATGCCATCCCGGCTTCGAAAATAGTTGAGCCCAATACTGTCGGATATTGTTCCTGCCCTTTACGAGGGGCGCATTGAAGGGAAGCACAGAGGCATCCTCCGCATAAAAAGTCATCCATTTGTCGAGACTGCTGAGGTTGGCGCTCTGCGACCACTCTGTTGCAGCTTTTCGAATGGCGTCCTCGTCAGAGGTTGGAGTGTTTTGCGCAATGCAGATCGTAGCGAGCGACAGTAACAGAGCCGAACAAACGATTGATCTCATTCCTTGCTCCTTATCGAAACGGCAGCGTACTGCGGAAATATTCGGACTGTCAACGGTATTTCCACAATAGAATTTGGCGCATGCATTCTGGCTTAATTGGCGGTAGGCAGGGCGGAAGCTTCTTCCCAGAACTGACCGAGTGGGAATTACTTCGTATAAGCGGTAATACTGCCTCAACCGAGCTTTAAGGCCCTCCGCTCGGAACACGCGATGAGGATGGAGAGGATCAATTCACATTGCGCATTCATCAATCGGCACTTTGCAAGGCTGATCGGATGCTCGGTCGCTCTAGTAAACACGCCTTGAACTATGAATGAGGTTTAGCCAGATCCCCAGTATCGAAGGTGGCTTGCGCCAATGAGAAAACGCTCGAATTGGCAGGTATACAAAGGGGGTGACAAACGCAGAAAACTCCGAAGATGCCCCCGGGGAGAGTTTCCACTGTGAAGGCACAGTGATGCGCACCGACGCGAACTCCAAAGCGATTTAGATCTGCGACAACTGCTTCCGCACGTTGCCTTGATGAATAAAGCGCCTAGGAATTCGGATCCGATCCGTATCGAACCTGAAAACGGCGCGGATCTTGCGACATCAATCCGTACTCGACAACATAAGCTTTCATGATTGCCTTCGTGAACGGTTCGCGAGCCGATGGCCCCTCGCGATATTAAAGACCGTCAGCGAAAGCCAAACCAAGGCAATCGGCCCAAGTTCCCTTCACGACCCGATCCCAGAAAAGTGAATATTGGAATTTTTTCGCTGAAGGATCGCCAGAGTATCGCGGAGAAAAGGAACTCTCAATTGAGTTCTAGTAACGAATTACCCTTTTTGACCTGCTAGTAATCCGGATTGGATCTCTACTAGCTGAGAGTGCAATTTATTGGCCAGGGAGGGGTTCTAAGACGGGCACTACTTCCGAGTAGGCGGCCACTCGCCCTTGAGACCAAATTCTCCGTCGGGTTCCCGTGCATAAATCTGGGTCCGCTGCGTGTAGCGCTGTGGAAACCTGCCCAGTGCAACGGTGGAAACTTCTCCTGACAATGCCTCGACGAACTCAACTCCCCGGCACATATGACACGTCGTTCATCTGCCCGTTCTGCGGATACAGGATTGCTCCCCGTGAGATGTTCATGGTTGATGGCAATCACATTCAGTGCCGTGCGTGCGGGAAGCTGATTCAGTATGGCGGGAAAGCTCAAACTGGCGGACCACTTTGATTGCAAGCATTCTAATCTGCGAAAGAAAACTCGCGTGAAGTACGTCGTGCCGATTGATCCCTAGTTGACCACCAGCGTGACTCGTTGTGGTTTCTGGTCTGGACGGCGTAACCGCTCCTCGGCCTCAAGCCACTTTAGGTCGTTCACTGCGTCGATAAGCTCCTGTTTGAGTTGTGGACCTCGGTGGTAGATCTCAGCCCTTCGCTGGTTAGAAGTCCCAGCAGCCCTCAACTCCTTCAGAAGAGCGCCTTGCTCCAATTCACAGAGCACGACCTTTGCCTTGAGCTCATTGATCTTGAGCCGTCGCAGAATCCCGTCCATACCTGCCACCATTTCTTTTCAATTTGGAAGGGGAAAGCCTTTGGGTAGATTGATCAATAATTTACTCCCGCGCGGTGGTCTACGTCACTGAAACTCAGTAGGTGGGACTCCTCTTGCGGCAAAAGAAATTAGTAACGGTTACTCTTTTCCTGGTTGAAACGGCAGCAAAATTGGACTATGCTCAGCTCCTCAATCAAGCTGGCCCTTCCCTCCCCCTTACAAGCAGGCAGCAGTATGGACTTCGAACCTCAAGAATTCGATTGGCCTTGCTTTTGGGTTATGGAGGTCATATTCCTTAGCGCTCCCAGCCTCATCACAGTGATTTATTTCAGAAGCGACGGATACCTACAGCCTCGCACTGTGGGCCTTCTTGCTATCGTTCTGGTTGGTCTGACGGTGTTGAATGGGATCGTGTTCAAGGCAAAGGCCGCTTTCGCAAATCGCTCACACTCAGAGAGTGATGTAAGGGGTTGATGTGGCACCTTGTCCTCACTGCGCAGCGCGCCAGATCTCGACTGAGATCGAGGGACGACGCCTTCACATTTTTACTGACCGCTGGATTGAATGCTCTAGCCAGTCTCAGGGACCATCGCGAACGTCGGCGGTCGCGAAGTTAGGCTTTTTGATCCAACTCGCAATTCCTCTTCACAGCTATTTACATCATTTCTCTCATCTGCTGCGATCCCGATTCTGAGGACGTTTCCCCGCAGGATTGCTGGAGCTAGACAAGAAGATCAAATGAATTCTGGATAGGGACTTCCATTCGTCATCGACCCGTTAAAGGTTGAGTGAAGTGGGACGGTCGTTTGTGTATACAAACGAATCTAGTTCTAAATCACTTGTAGTGGGGTCCTTTGGATTGAACCGAACTAGAACCTGTTTACCGACAGGCATCTCTCTCGCGGCGAAGTCCCGAGCAGCCTGCTCGTCGGAGAAGTTCTTATACCAACTCCCCGTCGTCAGATTGCCCTCATGATTGTAGAATTCGTACGTGAAGAGCGCACTGAAGTAGTGTCCGCCGTCTTGATCGGCGTCTCGTTTTCGCTGTACATCAAGACAGGTGATCGTGCCGTCGGTGGTAGGCCACTTTCGCGATTCCCGCAGCACCCATCTAAGCGCCCGACCACGGCGGCTATCACCACTACAGGGGCGAACCGAAGGAAAGAGTGGTAATCAAGTCTTAGGGGCATGGCTTATCTACGGGTACAGTGCAGCCCCGTGCCCGGAAATAACCCCATTTTCGGGTCAAGTTCCTGGTTCACTTCCGAATAGGCGACCAACCGCCCGGAATTGGTCTAAGAGTTCATTGCCCGATTGACAACAGTTGAGCCGAGGGTCACTTGTCCGGAAAGGCGACTACCGTCCAAGTGAATAACTTCCGGTTAGCCGGCCATCCGGAAATTGCGCTCAATTCAGTGTGTGACCGCCCCGCGGCGGTGGGTATCTATCCGCAAAACGCGCTAGCGCTGGGAACGTTTGCTTAGCTATACGCCCCTCGCCCGCTCAGCGCTGGTAGATCACCTTGCCGTCGAAGATGGTCATGTCGACCCTGGTCTTCTCGATCGCCTCTAGCGGGATTGTAAAGATGTCGTCGGAGAGCACTACCAGGTCTGCCAGCTTGCCCGGTTCGATGGATCCTTTGACCGTCTCCTGGTGTTCGGCAAATGCGGATCCCATTGTGTAGGCGTGCACTGCCTGCGCAACGGTGATGCGCTGCTCGGGAATCCAGCCGTTTGGGTTCTTGCCGTCGAGGGTGCGGCGAGTGGTGGCGGCATAGATGCCCATCACGGGATCCAATGGCGCGACGGGCCAGTCGGAACCGAAGGCGAGTGTTGCGCCGGCATCCAGCAGGGATCTCCATGCATAGCTCGACTTGATACGCTGCGGGCCAAGGATGGTTTCAGCCCACCGTCCGTCGTCGATTGCGTGGTAGGGCTGCATGGAAACGATCACGCCAAGCTTTGCGAAGCGCGCGTAGTCCTCCGGATGAAGGTGCTGTGCGTGCTCAATACGGGGGCGGCGATCGGCAGGGCCATTGTCTTCTTCCAGGCGGCCGTAGAGATCGAGTATGGTACGATTGGCGCGATCGCCGATGGCGTGGATCGTAAGCTGGAGTCCGGCCTTGTCGGCCTGGCGCATCGATTCGTAGAAATGCTCGACGTCTAGAAGGTCGGGGCTGGCGAGGCCGCTGTTGGCCGGATTGTTCGTGAACGGCTCATCCATCCAGGCAGTTTCAGAGCCAAGGGCGCCATCGGCGAAGGCTTTCAGGTTGCCAAAGCGGAGATAAGGACTGCCAAAAGGCGCGATGATGCCGGCGTCGGCCAGAGTCTTCCAATCGCGGACGGGAAAAGCCTCGTAGATGCGGACAGTCAACTTGCCAGCTCCCTCGATCTTCTGGAACTCGCGAAAATTGTCCGGCTGGCCGCGGTCTTCAGAGCTGTCGGCCATGTTCTGCACGCTGGTGACGCCGTGAGCTGCTGCCTCGCGCATGGCTGCTGCCATGGCCTGGGCCTCCTCTTCGGGAGACAGCGGAGGCATAATGCGCTGGACGAGAGCTATGGCAGCGTCTTTGAGAATGCCGGTCGGGTTCCCGTCCTTGTCGCGCTCGATTTCTCCGCCCGGCACGTCCTTCGTGTTTCGGTCGATGCCGGCAAGCTTCATGGCCTGTGCATTCACGAGGGCCATGTGTCCGTCGAGCCGCCACAAGAATGCAGGATGATCGCCGGAAACATCGTCAATCAACTGGTGGTCGGGCAGAACGGGCGGATTCCAGCGTTGATGATCCCAAAGGCCATTGCGAAGCCACGCACCTTTGGGCAGGGTTCTGGCGAATTGAGCGACGCGCTCCTTGAAATCGGCCTGGCTGTTGGCTGTGCCAAGGTGAACGGTGATCAGCGAACCGCCACCGATAAGGAAGTGTACGTGGGAGTCGTTGAAGCCGGGCAGGAGAAGGCGACCGCCGAGATCGATGATGCGGGTGTCGGGTCCGGCGAGTTTTCTGATCGCTGCGTTATTGCCGACCGCGAGAATCCTGGAACCATCAAGCGCCACGGCCTGGGCGGTGGTGTGCGCCGGATCTTCGGTCCATATCTTCGCGTTGACGAGGATCAGGCTCGCCTCCGTATCCGACGCGCTGCAGCAGCAGGCGCCGAGCACAACAATGAGCGAACATAGCCAGGAAAGCTTCATAGCAACTCCCTTCAAACTGAGGGATGATTGTCCGCGATGACAGGAGAATTGCGGTAAGTCAGGGAACATTTCAGGTTTGTACACCTCTATCAGTGAGCGGGCGTCTTCCCATTCGATCCCCGTCCAGGCCAAGCTCACATGATGCAGGCGAGAACAACGCCGATCAGAGCAATGGCTGTCCACATCTTGACAAGAAACATCACCGTATCGTGGCCCATCTCTCGAGCGGTTGCATCGACCTCTGAAAAAAGATGCAATAAAGCCCACGACTCCGACTCCGAGATCGATGATGAATGCGGGCGCTCGCTGTGTGAAGAAGTTCATGGGGCGGTGCGAAGTATCTTACAGCAGATCTGGCCAAAATTGGCGGATCACGGCTTACTCAGAAGCGCTTCCAAGATAGGCTTCCTATCAAAGCCAGTTTGCCGTGAGAAGCCAGAAGGCGAGTGTTCCTAGCGAGCCTGCAGGAGCGTGCCAGCGAACTGGACCGCGCCGAACTGAACCGGATAGTGCAAACACCATCCCTATTAGTGATAGGAACATTCCGCGCGCTACGCATCGGTAAAGGAAATCATAGTGAAAGGTATGGTGACCGAATGTAGTGTCAAATCCGCCGGATTCGACATAGACAATGATCCATATTGCGTAAAGCGCTGAAGCCGTGCTTATTGCAAACCCCAGCAAGCGATAGTGCAGAGAATAACGTCCACACACGCGGTCGAACCTTGCTCCATTTCATCCAGCCCCACACAAGCATTGCCGGGCCAACCACATAGGCTAGTCCAAGCAAGAGTGCGTAAAAAATGAACGACGTCGGTGTCATTCGAATGATCGTTTCACAAAGCCTACCACCGAGTGGTCATGATGGTCCGAGCCTCGCCTGGACACCTTTGGGGGTGACTCACCGCCTAACCAGAAGTAATCCAAGTTTGGGCGATCCAATTCAATTGCTCAGCCGAAGATCTCGCAGCTGCTTTTGACGGCGTGCACGCTTCACCCGTTTCGGTGCCTTCTCAAAGTTGGTACGCGCCACGACGCGGTTGTGCTTCGCAACTCGGCGCGACGCTCTCAGTTTGCGCAGCGTTGATGTGCTGGTCCGAGACCAAGAGTTTCGCAATAGTGGTTCTCAATTTATGTCCTATATTCATGTATTCCTTTGCCCTTTTCGATTTCGCGCGACCTGTGATCTGGAGCACGTCCTGATACCGCTGATTTGTTGCAAGTTACTTAAGCTGCAGTCGATATTTTGACTACTAGTCAGGTCCAATTCCTTGGCAACGACAGCAGGGCTTCTGCCTCTACTGCTCCTGCAATTGCGACCAGATACCGGACGTCAGCTAATGCAGTAACCGGCGACAGCTCTGTCGTCGGCGAAATCCTAAACGCGTCATTCAGATCAGGGCGACAAGAGGGAAGGCAACACCAAATAACATCAGCGGACCCGATGGAGTCTGCACTGTGGCAGTGCTTCCAATGCAAGGTCGCACACGTGTTCGCGCTCTCTCTGGGAGAGCATTGATTCCAAATGCTCGATTGCAACTGTGGTCAGGCACTGACGACAGATCGAATCGACGGTGCCGTCAGAGTTTTTGCGATGGGTGAAGAGCTGGATCCTGTTTGAAAGGGCCAAAGGGGATACCTCTCGTGTAGGTGGAGTTGATGGCTGCGATGCCATAGGCTCTGCAACTAATGGCAACGCAGCCACGGCACATATCCTAGACGGTGACAAACTGACCTAGGTTTCCGGGTTTCCGTTCGGAGTCAGAGCGGTCGGCTCATCGCTGCATGTTGTCTAGGAACCCTATCGAGGAACTACTGCCTTGCATCCTTCAGGGGCGAAATAGATCCTCCCATCCAATCTCTTTGCGATATGTGATTTGTGTCACATCACCTTGTCACCCTCGGGGCGCGTCACGTGACGCAAATCACACCACGCTACCCAATACCGTGACAGCATTCACAGAGATCATCCCCAACTGATCGCTTTGGAAGTGTCTCCCATTCCAGCCACTGCAATTCTGGAACGCAGGTTGCAGGGGATTCTCTTTCCGAGGCTGAGGGCAAATCGAGGATTCAAGTGTCCGTCTCTGTTCGTGAAGCGGTGCTCGTCGCAGGTGTGCTGAGAGGAATGGAGCTAGAGGCTCCATGCATTGTCAGAGCAATTAAGGTCTCGTTGCCGAAACTTGATGTCTGGGAATACGTCAAAGCCGACATTGCGGAGGCACCTCCTAGCCTGCCTTTGGGCGGGTACGATGTCAGCTTTGAGGGTCGCAAAATGCGTGTCAGCAAAACAGCTCAGGGCTGGATCTCCGAGCAGGCATGAGAAGATGTCAACTTCCTCAAAAGACTGGAGCAAGTCAACAGACCAGTATGCTATCAACTCGTGCGTGTGCGGCGCGGTGGATGATCCTTTGGGAAGAGCAGAATCTCACTTTCAAGGTACCTGTGCGAGTCGCCGCAAGTGGCACACCTTAGTTGAAGTGATCCTCTGATCGTGCCTGCAATTCTGAGATCGATAGCCAAACCAAGATACTCGACATCGATACGTGAACCGCAGGTCTTGCAGCGGACGACCCGATAAATATACGGAACGGCCAACCAGCACACTCCCCGCAGGAATCAGAACCGAGGAAGTTCCGATTTCCGATCCATAGCGAAAAGCCTCCCGACCATGAGAAGGGGGAGGATGGGATCTATATTTCTTTCGGGAGGGCTTTGAGTTTTGAGCCGAATACTACACTGTCACAGCCACTGGTCGCTACATAGCTCTCTGTTCGAGTTCGTACGCCTTTAGAAAGAGCTTGAGAGCCTCTTCTGCGTTCTGCAAGGAGATCTCTCGTTCGCTTTTCTCGTAGTCAGCGAGATCAGGATCTCGAAGTTCGCGTTTCAGACTTATGATCTTCTGTTCAAGTCTGGCGATGTGCTCCTGCAATGGGCGCTGCATAGGGATCAACTCTGCGCTCTTCGCTTCACGAAGCAAGCGCGGCAGTAGACTGCTTGATGCCTGGTCGGCACGAAAGGAACTGTAGTGCCAGATCTGCAGTCAGCGCATTGCACATGCCAGTCTTTTCGGGTTGGTCGCTGTTGCCGCTTTGCCCTGCAACTGGGACAGGTCTTGGGCACGTTTGCGAATCCTCTCGACTGGAACACCTCCTGCTCCTCGATTGAGAATACAAAGACGGTTCCACAAGTCCTGCACGTCAGATCGGTGTTCTTGAGCTGTTCTGTGATGACCATAACGCAAGTCTCGGACTGGGATTAAGGTTTAACCAGTCTGGGCGTCTTATTGCGGAACGTCAATTCATTTCTGCATCAGGCTTACGATTTCCCAAGAGGCGATCCATCGAACCGTCAATTCGTCACGGCAGACCTCAGACGAACTGCGGTGCTCGATTATCCGCCAGTAGAGCCGCATGGTGGGGCTATCCTCGCCACTGGCTTGCTCTCCAATGTGGCTATCGACTAGTCTCTTCCACTCGTCTTCCAGTTCAAACTGAACCCAGCAGGGCATGTCGAGGCGATTGTACCGCCAAACGTTTGTACAATCTCACTTTATTGTTGCTTCCCCAATTCCTGCTTAGCCCAGCGTTAAGCCAGTAGCTGTTGGATCTTTTTAATCACGTCCGTCGGGAATGCAGGCTTCGCAAGAATCTCGAAGCTGTAGCCCAGCTTCCTTGCGTTCTCTAAGAGATCTGCTGTCCCGGCCACTCCCGACATCAATAGAACCGCACGGACTGCTCGTCTTCTGGCGACATCCATTGCCAGTTCGATGCCGGTCATCCCCGGCATCATCACGTCGCTGATAAGAACGTCAAACGATTCGGACTGAAGAAGCTTTAGGGCATCTGCCGCACTGTACGATGCGACAGCGTGAAAGCCCTCGGCTGAAAGAACCATTGCGAGTGTGTCAGCGATCACTTCGCTGTCGTCGACAACAAGGACCCGCTTCTCCGTGTTTGGTGGATTTCGCATAGCAAATGTGCCTGTGCGCTCGTCATCTTCATCTTCCATTTCCGCTCGGCTAGGACCAGATGCCTGCTGCACACGAGGTAATTGGCAACGTGCTCAGCATAGGCTCGTCGAGCATTGATGTGTACTACATCTGTTTGCCTTGCGTCCTGTGAGATCTCTTCCAGCTTTATAGGCCCCAAAGGCAGCATTTCGACAGCTCGCCGGTCGACCTCAGCAAACCCCCATTCTTTCAAGTTGTCTGTGAAGCGCCTACAGAGACGCGCACCTTCGTCGCAATGTTGTCGCACCAGGGACCCTCCTTTTACGCAGAGGCCAAAGTGCACAGCTTAGTTCAGTCAAACTAAACAAATCATTTAGGAAGCGATGCTCAGCGGGTCTAGTCTTGTGTCAATCGTTCCCAAGGGTTGCAACGGTATCTTGGATGCGGTTTCGATCCGTGAGGTGCCAGATTTCCGACACCCCACACAGTCGAATTGTGCATCTAAATTTACTGTGTCCGGATGCTCTACCCGAGCCACTACGGACGCCCGATTGCAGCGCAATCGTGAGGGCCACGCGCTGTCCGTCAACCACGGCGTTCATCATGACGGGCAGCGCATAAATCTATTTAGAGAAGTTTATGGGCCCGCGGACCGCGTAAATGTCCGCAGCAACGAAGCATCTAAATCCTCCTGCCGCGCGTTCGTCTTGTGTATGCTGTTTGCCTTGGTTCTCTCGCTCTTCATTTGCAGTTTGGATCTTTCATCCTGGAATCTGAACTACTTGACAGCCTTCTGCTTCGCCCAGCGTGCCCTCTGCGCGTCACCAATCCGCTTCCGTGCGGCTGCGCTCAACTGTCTGCGGTTTTTGGTACCAAGTTTGGTCCCAGTGGCCTTGCCAGGCTCGGGTTTTAAAGTGCCGGTGGTGAACCCGGCTCTCACAATTTTCTCAGCAACCGCCAAAACAATGAAATGATTTAGAGAAACACCTTCATCCTCGGCCAAAACCATCGCTTTATCGCGCGTTGATTTTGGTAGCCGCAACGTAAAAGAAGGATCGTTTTTCGTCATGGCGTGTACTCGTAAGGTTTGATCAACTGATGATTAATAAAACTTGCCTAGAACGGTTCGCTTTTGCCGCTTCATCCAGGTCTGCGGGGGTTTTATCACATACTGCTCGACATCATTCAACCAATTTTGGGTCTGCGTCTTCAACGCTCGTTCGACCATTTCTCACTGCTTCCTGGAGTAGTTGTATCGCGAGAATTCTCAGTCTCAGTAGCTGAAGAGTGAGGTCGCTATAGAAAATTTCGGGTTCGTGCTGCCAATAGTGCGTGAAGCTCGGAAACAATTCCCACTGCCAGAATTGGCCCTTCGTCGTTAACCCTGATTCTGCCGTCACATAGCCGCCTTGGCCGAAAGCCAATCAAACCCAAGTGCGCGTTCGACTCTGAATATCTTTACTCGTTTTGAAACGAGTTCGCGAAGTGGATCGGCCACAAGCCCAGCAACCATCCCTACAACTGCTGACACAAGTATCTTCAGCCACTCAGGCATCATTCTCCCGTCCTCTGCGGATAGCCCGCCTTACTTTCCGGTGCCTCAGTCCCGAGTGTTGTAGCGGTTGAGTAGATGTCTAGAAAATCCCACTCGAATCCGAGAACCCAGCGCAAAGCAGACAGTTTCTCATGAGCCAACCCCAATTCAAAGTCCGTCATGTACCGACTGACGTCTCGACCATATCTCCGTCGGATCTCTTTCATTTGTCTTTTGACGACTTTGGTAAATTTCAAGTGTGAGAAGACCTTCCTCGAAGCGGCCTGACTGGACATCCCAGACGCCCATTAAACGGGCTGCCCCATGGTGCGACAATCCATCGTCCATCGTTCCGCCCACGTTGGTGGGCCGCTCGAATATGACGTCCACTCCACCGGCCAGAGATCCCGCTCCTTCTTCCCGCTGCGGATATCAAAGATGCTCAGTCGCAACTTGAAGATGTTATCGGGTCCGTAGTGCAGAGCGACACGGTATCCGTCAGGAGCAAAAGCAGCGCTACGAATCTCTGCACTGGGTTCGTGCGGAATCTCGTGCCCCTGCGCGTCTGTTTCATGGATGACCTGCTCAAACTCCCTAGTCCCGGAATCCTCGACACAATTCGGTGGACCTTCGGGACTGGCAGCCTGCGCATCGATAGATCCTTTTTGTTTGTCCTTATTAGGAAAGTGTTTTACGCTGCCGCGGTTCGCTTGAACTTGCCGGCAGGCAGGAAATCTGAGTTGCGTTTTTCTACAGCCAGCATCCACAAGACCATCTTCCTGGCCACCGCTAGAGTCGCCCGATTGCCGTTGCCTCGCTGCCGTTCCCGTTCGTAATGTGATGCCAGCTCGTCACTGTAGCGCGGCGCCAACCGTGCCGCTTCCACCAGTACCCGCTGGATGTGCTTGTTGCGCTGCTTGGAGAGCGGCGTACGGATGACCTTGTCGGCTGAACTCCCCTCCGCACAGCACAGGCCGCAGTAGCTGATCGCCTCCTTGATCGAGTGGAATCGCGTGAAGTCACCGATCTCAAGCGCCCAGGTCAATGCCGTGATCGGTCCAACTCCGGGCACGGTTCTTAGCCGTCGCAATCTCTCCTTCAGCAGCGGATCGCGCTCGAGCGAACTGACCAGGGCATAGTCCAGCTTCTGCGCACGTTCGATATGCTCGCGGCTCAGCCTGAGCAGCGTCCGGATACAGTCGTGAATCTCCGCGTTGGTTGCCATCAGATCGGCGAAGTATCCGACCTTGTGCAGCCGTCGCTTGTTGTAGGTCACTCCGGTCTCCATCAGCAGACCGGAAATCCGGTTCTTCATC
>Ga0207695_10008587_pt1 | contig 12763 bp, 8 predicted proteins | sample KBSC54metaG_FD_184354 | JGI IMG/M metagenome (GOLD analysis project Ga0207695, IMG submission 184354) | Corn rhizosphere microbial communities from Kellogg Biological Station, Michigan, USA - KBS C5-4 metaG (SPAdes) (version 2) | ecosystem: Host-associated > Plants > Roots > Rhizosphere > Soil...
CGAGACCAACCCGACCCTGCAGGCGCAGCGCGCCACCCAGCGCTCCATCGACGAGGAGTACGTCCAGGCGCGCACCGGCTGGCGCCCGACCCTGCAGCTGCAGGCCGTCGCCACCTACGACAACCTCTCCATTCCGCGCGCGGCGCGGAACTTCCTCACCCAGAGCGCCGAGACCAACGCCGGCAGCCTGGCGCTCACCTTCACCCAGCCGATCTGGACCGGCGGGCGCACCGCCGCCAACGTCTCCGCCGCCCAGGCCGACATCCTGCAGGGCCGCGAGAACCTGCGCCGGGTCGAGTCCCAGGTGCTGATCTCGGTGATCCAGGCCTACATGGACGTGCTGCGCGACCAGGAGGGCCTGAAGATCCGCCAGGAGGACCTCGTCGTTCTCCAGAAGCAGCTCGACGAATCCCGCGCCCGCTTCGACGTCGGCGAGATCACCCGCACCGACGTCGCCCAGTCGGAGGCCCGCCTCGCCGCCGCCCAGGCGCTGCTGCAGACCGCCCAGGCCCAGCTCGCCATCAGCCGCGCCAACTACGCCGCCGCCGTCGGCCAGAACCCGGGCGAGCTCGTGCCCGAGCCGTCGCTCGCCTACCTGCTGCCGGCCAATCCCGACGACGCCTTCACGATCGCCGAGCAATACAGCCCGCAGCTGCGCGCCCAGGAGTTCGCCGAGGAGGGCAGCCGCGCCCGGGTCGCCGCGGCGCGCGCCAACCGGCTGCCGAACCTGTCGCTGCAAGGCACGCTGCGGTTCTCCAACGCCCCGCTCGATCCGTTCACCCAGAGCCTCTACCAGCGCGACAAGCAGGTGAACGCCGTGCTCACCGTGCCGCTGTTCACCGGCGGCCTCACGTCCTCCCAGATCCGCCAGGCGATCGAGCGCAACAACTCCGACCGGATCTCCATCGAGACCCAGCGGCGAGGCGTGCTGCAGACCGTCTCCCAGACCTGGAACCAGCTGATCGCCGCGCGCGCCAACATCACCTCCGACACCGAGCAGGTGCGCGCCGCCGAGATCGCCGCCGAAGGCACCCGCGAGGAGCTCTCCGTCGGCCTGCGCACCACCATCGACGTGCTGAACGCCGACGTGGAGCTCAGGAACGCCCAGCTGAGCCTGGTCGCCGCGCGCCACGACGAATACCTCGCCGCCGCCACCTTGCTGGCGGTCATGGGCCGGCTCGAGGCCAAGGACCTGATCCCCACCGTCCCGCACTACGATCCGCGCTCCAACTTCCGGCGCCTCAGGATCACCTGGGGCTGGGTGCCGTGGGAGGAGCCGATCGGCATCGTCGACCGCTACGCCGCCTTCCCGCCGATCCCGCAGGCCAAGGCCCTGCCGCAGGAGAAGCCCATCCCGCCGGGGCTGCAGCCGCCGCCCGCGCCGGCGACGGTCCCGCCGCCGAAGAGGTAGGACTTCGCCTGGCGCGCGAATTCGCCGGCCGAGACTTCGCCGCCGGAAATTGCAGGATCGCGGTGCAGCGCCTAGGCTAGGCCTCGACGGATTCTTCCCTCTTCTGGCTCGGCGCAGGCAAATGGCGGAACAGACCTCCCAAGAACCGACCATGGAAGAGATCCTGGCGTCCATTCGCCGGATCATCTCCGAAGACGAGGCGCCGGAGGGCGAAGCCTCGGCGGCGCCGCCGCAGGGCGACGAGCCGCCGCCGCCTGAGCCGGCCGCGGCCGCGCCGGAGCCGGCGCCCGCCCCGGAGCCCGCGCCCGCCCCGGAGCCCGCGCCCGTCGCCGCGCCCGAGCCGGAACCGGTCCAGTCCTCCGCCGAGGCCGCGCCGCCGGACGAGGACGAGCCCCTTGAGCTCACCGAGAAGGTCGAGACGCACGGCGACCTCGACGTCTACACCCCGCCGCCCGCCGAACCGGCGAAGCCCGCCCCCGCGCCGGCGCCCGCCGCCGCCGCGCCGCCGCCGCGCCTGGAGCCGCTGGTCAGCGAAGGCGCCGCCCAGGCGGCGGCCTCGGCGTTCGGCAAGCTCGCCGCCACCGTCGCCATGCCGCCGCAGGGCCGCACGCTGGAGGACGTGGTCCGCGAGCTGCTGAACCCCTTGCTCCAGCAGTGGCTCGACGACCACCTGCCGGCGATCGTCCAGACCGCGGTCGAGGCCGAGGTCGAGCGCATCGCCCGCGGCCGAGTACGCTGACGTCCCTCCCTTGACGGGGAGGGACAGCTCGGCGCAGCCGAGCAGGGTGGGGAACCGCGCTCATCCCCTGCCTCCGAGTTTGATCCCTCCATCCCCACCCGGGCCGCTTTCGCGGCCTGTCCCTCCCCATTAAGTGAGGGAGGGGCCACCCGCCCAGTCGACAAGACCCATGCTCTCCAAGACCTTCGATCCCAAGACCGTCGAGCCGCGCCTCTATGCGGCCTGGGAGGCCTCCGGCGCCTTCGCGCCCGCCGAGGATCCCGCCGCCGAGCCGTTCTCGATCGTCATCCCGCCGCCCAACGTCACCGGCTCGCTGCACATCGGCCATGCGCTTAACAACACCCTGCAGGACGTGCTCGTCCGTTTCGAGCGCATGCGGGGCAAGGCCGCGCTCTGGCTGCCCGGCACCGATCACGCCGGCATCGCCACCCAGATGGTGGTCGAGCGGCAGCTCGCGGCCGAGGGCAACATCTCCCGCCGCGACCTCGGGCGCGAGGCCTTCGTCGAGAAGGTCTGGGAATGGAAGGCGAGGTCAGGCGGGACCATCGTCAACCAGCTCCGCAGGCTGGGCGCCTCCTGCGACTGGAGCCGAGAGCGCTTCACCCTGGACGAGGGGCTATCCGCTGCCGTTCGCAAAGTCTTCGTCGGGCTTTACAAGGAAAAGCTCATCTATCGTGACAAGCGGCTGGTGAACTGGGATCCGCACTTCCAGACCGCCATCTCCGATCTCGAGGTCGAGCAGCGCGAGGTCGACGGCCACTACTGGCATTTCGCCTATCCGCTGGAGGACGGTTCGGGGGAGATCGTCGTCGCCACCACCCGGCCGGAGACCATGCTTGGCGACACGGCGGTCGCGGTCCATCCCACCGACGAACGCTACACGAAGCTGATCGGCCGCGCCGTCCGCCTGCCGATCGTGGGCCGCCCGATTCCGATCATCGCCGACGAGTACCCCGATCCGGAGAAGGGCTCGGGCGCGGTGAAGATCACCCCGGCGCACGACTTCAACGACTTCGCGGTCGGCAAGCGCCACAACCTGCCGATGATCAACATCCTCGACGGCTTCGCGCGCCTGAACGACAACGTCCCCGCCGGCTACCGCGGGCTCGACCGCTTCGCCGCCCGCCAGAAGGTGGTCGATGAATTCGAGCGCCTGGGCCTGCTGCGCGGGATCGAGAAGACCCGCCACGTGGTCCCGCACGGCGACCGCTCGGGCGTCGTCGTCGAGCCCTACCTGACGGACCAGTGGTACGTGAACGCCGAGGCGCTGGCCCGGCCGGCCATCAAGGCGGTCGAGGCGGGCGACACCGTCTTCGTCCCCCGGGCCTGGGAGAAGACCTACTTCGAGTGGATGCGCAACATCCAGCCCTGGTGCGTCTCGCGCCAGCTCTGGTGGGGCCACCGCATTCCGGCCTGGTACGGCCCCGACGGGCGGGTCTTCGTCGAGGAGAGCGAGGTCGAGGCCCGCCGGCAGGCGGAGGAGCACTACGGCCGCCCGACCGAGCTTCGCCAGGACGAGGACGTCCTCGACACCTGGTTCTCCTCGGCGCTGTGGCCGTTCTCCACCTTGGGCTGGCCCGAGCAGACCCGAGATCTCGCCCGCTTCTACCCGACCCACACCCTGGTCACCGGCTTCGACATCATCTTCTTCTGGGTCGCGCGGATGATGATGCAGGGCCTGCACTTCATGGGCGAGGTCCCCTTCAGGCGGGTGTTCATCAACGCCCTGGTCCGCGACGCCGAGGGCAAGAAGATGTCCAAGGCCAAGGGCAACGTCGTCGATCCGCTGGAGCTGGTGGACGAATACGGGGCCGATGCGCTGCGCTTCACGCTCACCGCCATGACCTCGGGCGGCCGCGACCTCAACCTGTCGCGCCAGCGCATCGAGGGCTACCGCAACTTCGGCACCAAGCTGTGGAACGCGACCCGCTTCTGCCAGATGAACGGCTGCGCCCGGGCCGAAGGCTTCGATCCGGCGGCGGCGAAGGCGCCGCTCAACCGCTGGATCGTCGGCGAGACGGCGCGCACCGCCCAGGCCGTCACCCTGGCCCTGGCGGAGTGCGAGTTCGACCGCGCGGCCGAGGCGCTCTACCGGTTCATCTGGAACCGCTTCTGCGACTGGTACGTCGAGCTCGCCAAGCCGGTGCTGAACGGGGCGGACCAGGCCGCCAAGGCCGAAACCCAGGCCACCGCCGCGTGGGCGCTCGACGAGACGCTGAAGCTGCTGCATCCGGTGATGCCGTTCCTGACCGAGGAGCTCTGGGGCCAGACGGCGGACCTCGGCGTCCCGCGCGCCCATCGCGGCTTCCTGATGACTGCGCCGTGGCCGCAGCTGCCCGACAGCCTCGTCGACCCGGCCGCCGACGCCGAGATCGGCCTGATCGTCGAGGCGATCAGCGAAGGCCGCTCGGTGCGCCAGGAGCTGAACGTGCCGCCTGCGGCCCGCCCGCCGCTCCTGGTGCTCGAGGCCACGTCCGGCCAGCGGCGCGTCCTCGAAGCCGCCGCCCCGCTGATCGGCCAGCTGCTGCGCGTCTCGGCGGTGCGCATCGTCGGGGCCGCGCCGGAAGGCGCCATCCCCTACGTCGTCGAGGGCGCGACCTTCGCCCTGCCGGTCGCCGAGTTCATCGACCTTTCCGCCGAGCGCGCGCGGCTCGCCAAGGAGGTGGCCGGCCACTCCGGCGAGATCGAAAAGCTCGCCAAGAAGCTCGCCAACCCCGACTTTGTCGCCCGCGCGCCCGAGGAGGTGGTGGAGGAGAATCGCGAACGCCTGGCCGAAGCCGAGGCCGCCAAGGCCAAGCTGCAGGCCGCCCTCAGCCGCCTGGAGGCGGTGGCGTAGCCTCCGCCAACCCGTCGGCGTGGTCGTGTCCAATTGACTTGCCGCTGCGGCAGGAGGACGCTTCCGCAAGCGGCGATATCGACGGCGCCGGAGGTTCGGGAGGAGCGCATGCGGGGGCATGCAGCATGGCTTGGTCTGGCGGCGCTGGCCCTCGCCGGACCCGCGGCCGCCCAGGCGGTGGACGTCTGGGGCGGCGGGCTCGCCTCGGCCTGCTCGGCGGCGGCCCAGGGCGGCTCCTCCAGCATCCGCGACGAGCGGGTCTGCACCCAGTCGCTGGAGACCGAGCAGCTCATCCCCCTCGACCGGGCCGGCACCTACGTCAACCGCGGCATCATCAAGCTGCACGCCAAGCGCTACGCCGAGGCGCTGGCCGACTTCAACACCGCCATCCGCTACAAGGCCGACCTCGCCGAGGCCTATGTGAACCGCGCCGCCGCGCGCATCGGCCTGCGCCAGTTCAAGGACAGCGTGTCCGATATCGACAACGCGCTGATCCTGAACGTGAAGGAGCCGGAGAAGGCCTACTACAACCGCGCCGTCGCCTACGAGTACCTGGACGACGAGAAGGACGCCTGGCTCGACTACAACAAGGCGCTTCAGCTCGCCCCCGACTGGCCGCTGGTCAAGCAGCAGCTCGCCCGCTTCACGGTCAGCCATCCGCTCGACGCCCTGCCGACCGTCGCCTCGCCGACGCCTGAGGCGAAGCCGCAGCCATGAGGGCCGCGCTCCTCGCCGTCGTCTGCGCGTCGGCCGCCGGCGCCGCTCTGGCCCAGACGGCGCGCCCGCACGAGGTCGCCCCGCTGACCGTCATGCCGCCGCCGCCGAAGGATGCGCCGCCTGCCGATGTCACCATCCCGATCCGCGGCGACCAGGAGGCGCAGGGCGTCGTGGTGTTCCCGGAGACCGCGCTGAAGGACGGGGTCAGCGGCTATGTCACCCTGGGCTGCCGGGTCGACGTGCACGGCCTCGCCGAGCGCTGCCGGGTGGTCTACGAGAGCCCGCGGGGCCGCGGCTTCGGCAAGGCGGCGCTCGCGCTGCGGCCGACCTTCAAGCTGACGCCCAGGGCCGGCCCCGACGGGCCTGTCGACGCGCCGATGAACGTCGCGCTCGCCTTCATCGCCCGCCCGCCCGACAACAGCCTGCAGGAGGTGAACTCCGCGGCCATGGGCAGCATGGAGACCACCGGCCGCACCATCTACGTGCACAACAACCCGATGATCGGGCGCGCCATGACCATGCTGACCGAGCCTGCGTGGGCCGCGGCCCCCGGCTTCGACGATTGGGCCAAGGCCTATCCGCCGGAAGGCGGCGGAGTGGAGGGTTACGCCGTCGCCCACTGCAAGGTGGACCGCCAGGGCGAGCTAAGCCGCTGCGCCGCCGCCGAGGAGCTGCCCGCGGGCCACGGCTTCGGCAGGGCCGCCGTCGGGCTGGCCGCCCACTTCCGCGCCTCGCCCGAGGCGATGGCCGCGGCCCCGCACGGCGCGCCAGTCGAGGTGGACGTGCCGGTGCGCTTCGTCCCGCCCGGCCAAGCCTCCGACCGCACGGTCCGGGCGCCCCTGTGGATCGCGGGCTCCGATCCTGCGACCCTGATCCGCGAGCTTCCCCCGGGCCTTGCCAAGCGCGCCGACAGTCCCGGCGCCGTGGTCCAGTGCAAGGTGGGGCAGGGCGGCGCGGTCGCCGGCTGCGCCATCGAGTACACCAGCCCCGACGGTATCGACTACGACGAGGCGGCCGTGAAGCTCGCCTCGCGGCTGCGCATAAACCTGTGGTCCGCCGAGGCGAGCCCCGTGCTGGGCGGGGTCATCCATATCCCGGTCAAGCCGGCGCCCGCCGAGCGCCAGGCCGAGCGATAATCCGGTGTTGCTTGCGCTGCTCGCCGCCGCCGCCGTCGCCTCGCAGGCCCCGGTGCTGCCCGCGCCCAAGGTCGTTTCGCCGCTCATCGTCGTGCGCCGGCCGAAGGGAGCGCCGGCTCCGGATCTGACCCTGCAGGTGGGCGGCGACGACGACCAGGTGCGCGGCCAGGACATCGCCGTCTGGCCGGCCGCCGCGCGCGAAGCGGGCCTGAGCGGCTACGTCACCCTCTCGTGCTTCGTCGACGTCCACGGCCTCGCCGAGAACTGCCGGGTCATCTTCGAGGCGCCGCCCGGGAAGGGTTTTGGCGCGGCCGCCCTGGCGCTTCGACCCACATTCAAGCTGCCGCCGCCCGAAGGTCCGGTGGGCCCGATCGACGCCACCTTGAAGATCGCCGTCGATTTCAACCTGCCGCAGGTTGAATCGAACTTCCAGGAGATCGCTATCGCGCGCGAGCTGCCGGTCGGGACCATGACCGGCGATACCGCCAAGAACGAGGGCAATCACGAGATCAACGCCGCCAACCTCAGGATCTCGCACAATCCCATCGAGATGCGCCGGCTCACCCTGATGACCGAGCCCGGCTGGGTGCAGGCGCCCAGCTTCGAAGAGTGGGCCGCCGCTTATCCGGCGAACGGCGGTGGTGTCGAGGGCTATGCCATCGCCCATTGCCGGGTGGGCCTGCAGGGCCTGCTGAGCCGCTGCGTCGTCGCCAAGGAGCTTCCCGTGGGACGCGGCTTCGGCAAGGCCGCCGTGGCGCTCGCCGCCCATTTCCGCGCCTCGCCCGAGGCTATGGCGACAGCCCCGCGCGGCGCGCCGATCGAGGTGGATGTCCCGATCCGCTTCGCGCCGCCCGCGCAGGCGAGCGACCGCACCGTCCACGCCGCGGCCTGGATCGCCGGGTCCGACCCGGTCACGCTCGCGCAGGGCCTGCCGGCGGCGAAACCCGGCAGTCCCGGGGCGGTCGTCCGCTGCCGGGTCGGCGATGCGGGCGCGCTCGAGGCCTGCGAGATCGAGTACACCAGCCCTGACGGCATCGATTTCGACGAGGCGGCGGTCAAGCTCGCTTCGCATCTGCGCATGAGCCTCTGGTCTGCCGAAGCGAGCCCGGTGCGGGGCGGCGTCGTTCACATCGCCATCCGTCCGAGCCTCGCCCTGCAGGCGGCCAACTAGCGGCGGCTGCGCAGGCCGGCCGGCTCAGGCGTTGCGCTCCAAGCTGCGCCGCCCGATATGGGCGGCTGGGCCGTCATCCATCGCACCCGGAGCGCCAGCGCATGTCCGAAGCCCCGCAGCCGCTGAACCAGCCCGCCGACTACGTTCCGCCCAAGGTCTGGGCCTGGAACAAGGACAAGGACAGCGGCGGCCGCTTCAACAACATCAACCGCCCGGTGGCCGGCCCCACCCACGACAAGGAGCTCCCGGTCGGCGAGCATCCGTTCCAGCTCTATTCGCTCGCCACGCCCAACGGTCAGAAGGTCACCATTCTGCTCGAGGAGCTCCTGGCGCTCGGCCACAAGGGCGCGGAGTACGACGCCTGGCTGGTCAACATCGGCTCGGGCGACCAGTTCGGCTCCGGCTTCGTCGAGATCAATCCGAACTCCAAGATCCCGGCGCTCCTCGACCGCTCCGGGCCGACGCCTTTCCGGGTCTTCGAATCCGGCGCGATCCTGGCGCACCTGGCGGAGAAGTTCGGCGCCTTCCTGCCCATCGAGCCCGCGGCGCGCGCCGAGACGCTCTCGTGGCTGTTCTGGCAGATGGGCGCGGCGCCCTACCTGGGCGGCGGCTTCGGCCACTTCTACGCCTACGCCCCGTTCAAGATCGAGTACGCCATCGACCGTTTCGCCATGGAGGTGAAACGTCAGGCCGACGTGCTCGACCGCAGGCTGGCGGAAACCGAGTACCTGGCGGGCGATCAGTACACCATCGCCGACATCGCGGTCTGGCCCTGGTACGGCGCGCTCGCCAAGGGCCAGGTCTATGGCGCGGGCGAATTCCTCGCGGCCCACGAGTACAGGCACCTGAACCGCTGGGCCGACCAGATCGCGCGCCGTCCCGCGGTCAAGCGCGGCCGCCGCGTCAACCGCGCCGGCGAAGGCGGCGTCCCCGAACGCCATTCCGCCGCCGACATCGACAAGGCCCTGGAGACGGCCTGATCGTTCCTCCCGCGCAGGGGGAGGCGCCGCGAAGCTGCCGGAGTGGTTTCATCCTCGGCCGCTCGCGGGATGAGCGCGCTTCGCAAGAAATTCGCGAAAAATCTTGCCAGGCGGACCCTGTGCGTGTTCTACTTTTGTTCATGATCACGCGCGACGCCATGGCGGAACGGCATCAGGGGTTGCTGCAGAGGGTGCAGCAGCTCTCGCTGAAGCTCGCCGAGGACCTCGCCGAGACGGCGCTCAAGTGCGAGGACGAGGACCGGAAGGCCAGGCTTTCCGGCGCCTTCCACAAGATCACCCGAGGGCTTCGCCAGAGCGTGGCGCTGGAGGCGAAGCTCGTCCTCGACGAAGAGCGCGCCCAGCGCGAGGTCGAGGCGGCCGCCCGCCAGACGCTCAAGGACGAGGTGGCCGCGCGCAAGACCCAGCTGAAGGTCCGCGCCGAGCGCGTCGTCTGGGACGAGTACGATCAGGGCTATGAGGACGAGCTGACCGAGGGCGTCGAGCTCATGTGCCGCATCGAGGATTGGATCGAGGCCGCGGCCGAGGCCGAGGACTTCCTCGCCGAGCCCGCGCCGGTTCAGCTCGCCCGCCTCATCGCCCATTTCCGCCTCGTCGGCGTCCGGCCGTCCGAGCCCCCGCCGCCCGCGCCCCAGGCCAGCGGCGGCAACTGTGATTCCGTCCCCCGCCGTCCGGATTCCTCCTGACCCCGTGTCGCGCTCGGCTTGAACCGCGGAATTCACGGAAGAGGCGGAAGGCCGCCTCTGCGAGCGGCCGCGCACGAACCTGCCCGCCGTCCCGCCGAGTCCGCGAAATCCAACTGCGGTTTCACTTGCGGGCGGCCTGATCTTGGCCAATGTGCCGAGGTCGGTGGGGAATTTCTGCATGCGCAAACTGATCTCGGCGGCCGCGGCCGTCCTCGCCCTGTCCCTGGGATTAGCGGCGGTCTCGCCGTGCGCCGTCGCGGCCGACGAGACCGCCAGGTCCGACGCCGCCAAGTCCGAGGCCAAGGAGAAGATCGAACTGCCGCCGTTCCCGGCCGACGCCACGGTCAAGCAGGTGACGCACGTGGCCGGCAGGACGCTGAACTACACGGCGACGGTCGGCTCGCTGCCGGTGCGCGACGCCAAGGGCAAGAAGATCGCCGAAGTGGTGTTCACCGCCTACATCCTCGACGGGCCGCGCGATCACGCCCGGCCGGTGACCTTCGCCTTCAACGGCGGGCCGGGCGCGGCCTCGGTCTACCTCAACATGGGGGCGATCGGGCCGAAGCGGATCCAGTTCGGCGCCCAGGGCGACAGCCCCTCCGATCCGGTGCGCCTGGTCGACAACGCCGGCTCCTGGCTTGACTTCACCGACCTGGTGTTCATCGACCCCGTCGGCACCGGCTTCTCCCGCTCGCTGGAGGAGACCGAGCAGACCAAGAAGGACTTCTTCCAGGTCAAGCAGGACGTGGCCTACCTCTCGCGGATCGTCTTCGACTGGCTGGTGAAGAACGGCCGCATGGCCTCGCCCAAGTACGTGGTCGGCGAGAGCTACGGCGGCTACCGGGCGCCGGCCATCGCCCACTACCTGCAGACCGAGCTGGGCGTCGGCCCCTCCGGCGTGGTCATGGTCTCGCCGTTCCTCGACGCCCGGACCCAGTCGTTCGAGGACATCTCGCCATTGCCCTTCATCGTCGAGCTGCCCTCGGAGGCCGCCGCCAACTACGAGCGCCAGGGCAAGCCGCTGAACCCCGAGACCCTGGCCGAAGTCGAGCAGTACGCCCGCAGCGAGTTCGCCGTCGATCTCATGAAGGGCCGCTCCGATCCCGCCGCGGTGGACCGCATCGTCGCCCACGTCACCCGCTACACGGGGCTGCGTCCCGAGCTCGTCAAGCACATGGGCGGCCGCGTCGATCCCGGCGTCTTCCTGCGCGAGCTCTACCGCGACCAGGGCAAGCTCGCCTCGGTCTACGATTCCAACGTCACCACCTGGGATCCCTATCCCTGGTCGCAGGACCAGCGCGCCGGCGATCCGATCCTCGATGCGATCATCGCGCCCACCACCTCGGCCATGGTCGACTTCATGACCCGCACCGTCGGCTGGAAGGTGGAAGGCCGCTACAACGCGCTTTCCAACGCCGTGAACCGGGCGTGGGAGAAGAACTGGTTCCAGGAGGTCGAGAGCGTTTCCGATCTCAGGAAGGCGGTCGCCGCCGACGGCAAGCTGCGCGTGCTGATCGCCCACGGTTACGACGACCTTTCCTGTCCGTTCTTCGCCTCGCAGCTGATCGTCGACCAGATGCCGCCGATGGGCGACCCCGGCCGCGTGCGGCTCGCGGTCTATCCGGGCGGCCACATGTTCTACTCCCGCCCCGACAGCCAGGCCGCCTTCCGCCGCGACGTCATGGCTCTCTACGCCGCGCGGTAGGCTTCCTTTCCGCCGGAGCGGGAGAGGGAAAGCGGCTTCCGCAGGGTTTGCGTCTCACCCTGGGTTATGGTTGTTCACCCACGACGCCGTGCGGGCGCGACGCGCCGCCTGCGAAGTAGGAGCATCCGATGTCGAACCCCGATCTGCCGGCCGGCTGGCCCGCCATGTCCATCGATCAGGCGCATGCCCTGCTCACCCAGCCCGGCAGCCCGCTGGAGACCGAGGAGGTCGTGATCGGCGGCGTGAAGACCAAGGTGTGGAAGAACGCCCCGCCGTCCCTGCGCGCCATCGTCGAGGCGGCCCGCGCGCACGGCGACAAGATCTATCTCGTGTACGAGGACGAGCGGGTCTCCTACGCCGCCTTCTTCCGCGCCACCGCCCGGCTGGCCCACGCCATGGCCGACGCCGGCGTGAAGAAGGGCGACCGCGTCTCGGTGATCATGCGCAACCTGCCGGAGTGGGTGGTCGCCTTCTACGCCGCCGCCTCGCTGGGCGCCGTGGTCACCCCGCTGAACGCCTGGTGGACCGGCCCCGAGCTGGAGTACGGCCTGACCGACTCCGGGACCAAGCTCGCCGTCGTCGACGCCGAGCGCTACGAGCGGCTGGCCGAGCACATCCACAACTGCCCAGACCTGCTGCGCATCTACGTTTCCCGCTGCCGCGGCGACGAGGAGATCGCACATCCGCGCGTCGCCAAGCTGGAGGACGTGATCGGCGCGCCGAACGACTGGCAGGCCCTGCCGGACGCCGAGTTGCCGCCCGCCGAGGTCGGTCCCGAGGACGACGCCACCATCTTCTACACCTCCGGCACCACCGGTAAGCCGAAGGGCGCGCTCGCCACCCAGCGGGCGGTCAACACCGCGGTGCTCACCGGCGCGGCCGCGGCGGCCCGCAACTTCCTGCGGCGGGGCGAGACTCCGCCCGCGCCCGATCCCAACGCGCCGCAGCGTTCGTCCCTGCTCTCGGTGCCGTTCTTCCACGTCACCGGCTGCATGGCGGTGCTCAATCCCTCCACCTTCGGCGGGGCCAAGTTGGTGATGATGTACAAGTGGGATCCGATCCGCGCCTTCGAGCTGATCGAGCGCGAGAAGATCCAGGCGGCCGGCGGCGTGCCGACCATCGCCTGGCAGCTGATCGAACATCCGGCGCGGGCGAACTATGACCTGTCGTCGCTAGAGAGCGTGGCGTACGGCGGCGCGCCCTCGGCGCCCGAGCTGGTGCGGCGGCTGCGCGAGACATTCCCCAAGTCGCAACCCGGTCAGGGCTGGGGCATGACGGAGACCTGCGCCACCGTCACCTCCAACGGGGCCGAGGACTACATCAACCGGCCCGACAGCTGCGGCCCGGCCGCGCCCGTCGCCAAG
>Ga0207695_10008588_pt1 | contig 12763 bp, 7 predicted proteins | sample KBSC54metaG_FD_184354 | JGI IMG/M metagenome (GOLD analysis project Ga0207695, IMG submission 184354) | Corn rhizosphere microbial communities from Kellogg Biological Station, Michigan, USA - KBS C5-4 metaG (SPAdes) (version 2) | ecosystem: Host-associated > Plants > Roots > Rhizosphere > Soil...
ATACAATTGGAATTAATTCAAACCCCTGACTCAAAAAGGATTCTGCTAAGAAAGCATTACTTGCTAATTCTGATTTTGCTTGTTGTAAATCGAAAATTTGTTTTTCATCTAAAGAATATTTTGTCCTCCAATCATTTTCGGATAAATGAAAAAACTCCTCAATTGAGATTTTATTTTCGTGATAAAATTTTATGATGAGGTTATTAATTTTTAAATGCCCCCACCTTGGCAAATGCGCCAATGCTATCCAGTATGTTGCTTCGTTATTCATACTAAGTCGCCTCCTACTGTTCTTGCTATTACAATTGGAGCAATTTTTATAGCGCCAAAGTTAGTTAATATTCTACCTGCTTCTTTCACTGTTGCACCGCTATCAAAAATATCGTCAATAAGCAAAATGCTTTTCCCACTTATCTCATTTGGGTCAGCAAATGTGAAAGCATCTTTCACATTGTCCGATTTCAGATAACTGTTTTCAAAAACTTTTTGTTCTGATGTCTGCCGTTGTTTTTTCAGGTTATGTGAGATTGGGAATTTCAAAATTTGAGCAACCGTAGTTGCGAAAGTTTTCACTAAATCTCCCGAAGAAGTTGGCGGAACATAAACAACCAAATCAAATTTCTCTTGTCCGAATTTTTTTCTAAACGCTTTCAGAATCAAACTAACAAGGAAGTTTGGAAAGTCACCACCGCCTTCATACTTTGAACGATGAAGTGCTGAACCCACATTTGAAACTCCATAATAAGATGATGCAATTCCGTTCACGATTTTTGAACCCTTTGATTCAACTACTAATTCGGGGAAATAATCTTCTCTGAACGCCTGAAGTTTCTCTATCCATTCAGGAGTAACTAAAACGACTATTCTTTTCTCTCCGGTGTTGTCGCAATTTGTAAATGAATGATTGGATTGATCGCCTAAATAGTCGCAAAGAAATTTCATTCTTGATCCTAGTGTTTCAACATATTGAATCATATTGTCAAGATCTTTTGTTTTTGCTGTACGAAGTTCCTCAAATGCTTTTGGGTTCAATGGCTGTGAGTTAGGAACAAACTCATACTTTTTACTTTTCCCAATCATTACCTCCCGGATAATTCCTTGTTCAATAAAGTCGGCTTTGATTACTCTGATTTGGTTTTGTTTCAAGTTTGTTCTTCGCATCAGATCTTTTTCACCAAGCAGTTCTGCTTTAACTGCTGTAAGTACTTTTTCATATTTCTTTATTGATGGTCTGCCGCCTTCAATAAATGCTTCGGGCAATTCTTTATCCTTTGGATTGTAAAAGAGAATGATGTAAGAAGATTGTCCATCTCTGCCTGCCCTGCCGATTTCCTGGTAGTAATGAATTGGTGATTGCGGAATTTGTGTGTGAATGATGAAACGAATATCGGGTTTGTCAATTCCCATTCCCAATGCGTTAGTTGAAATGATACACTTCCACTGGTTATTCATCAAACCATTTTCAATTGCAATTCTTGATTCAGGATCAAGTCCTGCATTGTAACCTGTAGAAGAAATTTTCAAATGCTCAAACCACCTCGAATAAATTTCTGTATCAACTCTTGTTCCTGTATAAAGAATTCCTGAACCTGGAAGTTTTTCTAAATTTTTTCCTAACCAAATAAGTTTCTTATCTTCTGAATTTACTTTAACAACAAACAACTTGAAATTATCTCTCATCAAGTTTCCTCTTAATGTTGTAATATTTTCGCCAATCTGTTGAGCAACATCTTGCTCAACCCGCTTTGTTGCTGTAGCAGTAGTTGCAAGAACCGGAAGTCCTTTCGGTAAAAGTTTTACAAGATTTATTATTCTTCTGAATGCTGGGCGGAAATCATGTCCCCAAACAGAAATACAATGTGCTTCGTCAACCACAACCATTGACAAATTCATCTGTCTTGTGGCTTCTATCCATTCACTGTTCTCTTGTCGTTCAGGTGCGATATAAAGAATTTTTATTTTTCCTGCCTTCGCATCATTTATTATCTGCGAGTTTTCTTCGGGAGTTTGTTCACTATTAATACACTTTGCAGAAATACCAAGTGTTGTAAGTTTTTTTACTTGGTCACGCATGAGTGCAATAAGTGGAGAAAAGATTACCGTTGTTCCCTCAAACAATGTTGCAGGAAATTGAAAGCAGAGTGATTTGCCAAACCCTGTCTTTTCAATAAGTAATACTCTTTCGCCTTTCAGGATTTTTTCAATTGCTTCCCATTGCTCATCATAGAACTTTGGTAGTTTGAATCTTTGCTGTAATACTTTCTCTGCTTCCTGTCGTGTCATTAATATTACTACAATTTATTTCTAAGATTTAAAATCTCTCTTTGCATCTCTTCAATTCTTTCCAGCAAATAATTAATCGTTTCAATGCCTTCAATATTTATATCAAGATCATAATGGAGCCGCACGAATTTTTCCAGCTTATGCACTTCGTCAACAGGTATGTAAGTGGAGCTTTGGACAGATGTAACACTTATCAATCCTGAATTCTCTAATGAGCTGATAAACGAATATTCGATGTTATGATGAATGCAAAAATCTTCTGCGGGTATTAATTCTTCCTGTTCCATTGCAAAATTTTTAAGTTGATAATTTCGATAGTTCCGTAAACAATTCTTTTTGCTTTTCGGTTAAATGAGTAGGAACTTTTATATTCCATGTAACATATAAATCGCCATGCTCACCTTCTTTTTTATAAAGGGGAAATCCTTTGCCTTTTAATCGTACTTTGGTTCCATTCTGGGTTCCTGCATTTACTTTAAGCTTTATTTTTCCATCCATGGTGTCGATGGTTTTTTCGCCACCCAGAACAGCCGTGTATAAATCAATATCTTCTGTTTTATGTAAATCATTACCGTCACGCCTAAACGAAGTATTGTTATTGATTACAAATGTTATGAGCAAATCTCCGCTAGGTCCGCCATTCGCACCAGGGCTTCCGTACCCTTTCAGTCTTATTACCTGTCCATTCTCAACTCCGGCGGGTATTGTTATCCTTACATTTTTGCCATTAATGGTGAGTGTTTGCTTATGTGTTTTATAAGCATCAGACAAGGATAAATGTAATTCAGCGCTATAATCCTGGCCGCGAAATTTTGTATTGCTTCTTCTTCCGGTTCTTCCTGAGCCACCAAATAAGGATTCAAAGAAATCAGAAAAGGCAGAATCATCTTCCGAAGAATATGTGTATTCCCCTCCGCCAAAACCTGCATTGCCAAAGCCTTGCCGGCCTTGTTGTTGTTTTGCCTTCTCATATTGATCAGCATGCTTCCAGTTCTCGCCATACTGATCATACTTTTTTCTTTTTTCAGGATCGCTGAGCACCTCGTTAGCTTCATTAATCTGTTGAAATTTTTTATGAGCATCCTTATCGTTGGGGTTCAGATCAGGGTGAAGTTTCCTTGCCAGTTTACGGTAAGCTTTCTTTATATCATCTGCCGAAGCATTTTTGGCAACTCCCAGTGTTTTATAATAATCAACAAAATCCATTTTCTTAATTTGACTTTTAAATTAATCCTTCATAAAAGTAAGCGCTATTAAGGTAGCAATTGACCGAATGCAAAATTAAAAAAAACTAATACGAATATTTTTGATTATTACATTTGCTTTAAAATATCAGGTGATGAAAAGAATATTTTTTACCCTTATGTTGTTTACAGCATCCTGCACGGTTGCTCCAAGAATAAATGTATCAAGTACAAATGCCAGCAGCGGCAACCTTGTTACCGATGGAAAAATTTATACAACTGCCTACCAGCAAAGGGCTGCAGAATACCGGGCTTTATGTTACCAGGCTTTCAACATTGCGCATCAACGGGTAGATGAAATAATACTTACTAAAACAGAAAAACCAAAAGTAATTATTACTGATATTGACGAAACTGTTTTAGATAACAGCGCTTATGAAGCTAATCAGACTTTACAGGGAAAGGGCTATGAACCAGATACCTGGTACGAATGGTCGGGTATGATAAAGGCAGATACTGTTCCCGGTAGCCTCAGTTTTTTAAAATATGCATCATCAAAAGGAATTGAAATTTTCTACGTTACTAACCGCGGTGAAAGAGAAAGAGATTTCACTTTAAAGAATCTTCAAAAATTTAATTTCCCAAATGCTGATAGTGCCCATTTATTTCCGCTACATAATACGTCATCAAAGGAACAACGCAGGCAAAACATTGCGGCAAATCATAGCATTGTAATGTTGATGGGAGATAATCTTGGAGATTTCAGTTCCTTGTTTGATAAAAAAAATTCTGATGAACGCAATCGAAATGTAAATGTTTTGGCGGCAGAGTTTGGCAGCCGCTTTATCATCTTGCCTAACCCTGTATATGGCGATTGGGAAAACTCGCTATATAATTATAATTACTCACTTACCGGTGCGCAGAGAGATTCTGTGATAAAGGCATCTTTGCATTCTTATTAATTGCTCTACAAATCGGAGATCCATTCTTTGGCCATAGAATATTCTTCCATTTTAAAACCTTTGGTCGGGCAGGGAAGAAAAATTCCAAATGTGTTGGTAAATTTTTTTATACTATCTTTTTCAGTAATAAGGGCAAACTTCTTCCACTTCGAAAAATATCTGAAACCCAGCAGCCCATCTTCTATCCATGCTCCAATGCTGTAATTTTTTAATTCAGTATTTAATACCAGCAGGTAATTAATTTTTCCAAAAGAGGTTACTACATTTTTTACATAAGGATTTATCACATTGTAGTAATCATCTTTGGTAACCTTGCCCGTGGCACGAAATGCTGTAACATGACCCGGAAATCCTTGAATGACTTCAATCATAAAATTATTTTAAAATTTTTTCAATCAGCCTTTAACAAAGTTATATATAAGAAAATGAAAATGTCCTAACTGATAAGTAGAAAATTTTCCCCTCTATTAACATCGCAGTTTTTCATAGACAACTCTAATTAAGTTGGCACACCGGATGGCACAATTTTAGTTTTACTAAAACAAACAAAAAATTATAACCATGAACACTAATGAAAAATTAACCGAAGTACTAAACGATCTTATTCGCGTTAACAACGACAGGGCGGAGGGATATGTAAATGCATCTGAAGAAGTAGAAGCAATTGATATTGACCTTCGGGCAACCTTTAACAAGATGGCCGATCAAAGCCGCAAGTTTGCTACAGAACTTACAACAGAGGTAGTTAAATTGGGGGGTGAACCTGCGACCGGCACAACTGCAGGTGGCAAAATCCACAGGGCGTGGATGGATGTGAAGGCTACATTTTCAGGAAAGGACAGGCATGCTATTCTTTCGTCATGCGAGTATGGTGAAGACGCAGCACAAAAAGCATATAAATCTGCTTTAGCTTCCGATGCAGAGATCAATGCAGACACAAGGAAGTTGATAACTGATCAACAATCATCATTGAAAACATCTCATGATCTTATTAAGAAATACAGAGACGTGCAGAAAGCGGTTAGCGCTTAGATTAAAAATCAGGTGCACAAATCCCGGCCTGGTTAAAGGGTCGGGATTTTGTTTTCATTCTACTCATTTATGATCTGCAAATCGATGTAACAAGGGCCATTAGATTAAAGCATTGAATAAAACTTCTACGGGGTGCAAAGCTTTTCGTCCGGTTCCATCTTTTATCTGGTGGCGACAGCTAGTTCCGGGCGCCGCAATAATTGTTTCTTCTGCTTGATTACGAACAGCGGGCAATAAAACTAATTCACCAATTTTCATTGAAAGATCATAATGCTCTTTTTCATAACCAAATGAACCTGCCATTCCACAGCATCCTGAAGGAATCACTTCAACAGAATAATTTTCAGGTAATGATAGCAACTTCACTGACGGAGCAACAGATGATAACGCCTTTTGCTGGCAATGCCCGTGTAATTTTATGAGCCGTTTTTCTTTGGTGAACAAATCGGTTTTAATATTTCCATTATCAATTTCTTTGGCGATAAATTCATCAATAAAGAAAACATTTTTTGCCAGTTCTTTCGCCGCATTATAATTTTCATCATCTGCAAGATCCAGGTATTCGTCCCTGAAAGTAAGGATAGCGCTCGGTTCTATTCCTATTAAAGGCGTTTTTTCGTTTACGAGTTTGCTCAATAACGATATATTCTTATTGGCTATAACTTTTGCATGTCTTATTAATCCTTTTGAGAGCCACGCTCTTCCACTCTCTTCATGTTGTGGAATAACTACCTCATAGCCGAGTTTTTCCAAAAGCAATATTGCTTTCATTCCAATTTCAGTGTCGTTATAATTGGTAAATTCATCACAAAATAAATATACCTTACGCGTAGCCGTTAGATTGCCCCCTGCAGTTGCATTCTTTCTTTTCCTAAACCATTTTTCTAATGAAGTTGTATGTAGGGTTGGCATGGAGCGCTTTTCAGCAAAGCCCGATATTCTTTTGATTAATTTACCGGTGACGGCGTTGCTCACCATAAAATTATATAGCCCCGGAAGCACGGCGCCTAATTTTGCAGATTTATTAAAGTTGGCAATTAATTTCGAACGAAACGGAACGCCATTGGCATCATAGTATTGCTGCAGAAATTCTGCTTTTAATTTAGCAACATCTACGTTTGACGGACATTCTGATTTGCAGCCTTTGCAACTCAAACATAAATCCATTACTTCATAAATTTCTTTATGATCGAAGCGATTCATTTTTTCGGAGTTGGTAAGAAATTCACGCAAAATATTAGCCCTTGCTCTTGTTGTATCCTTTTCATTTTTAGTGGCCATATAAGAAGGACACATTGTTCCGCCGGATAAGTGCGTTTTACGGCAATCGCCTGAGCCATTACATTGCTCAGCATGTTGCAAAACGTCCTGGTTATGATAACGAAATATTGTTTTAAAAGCAGGCGTTTTTTGACCTGGCTTGTAACGCAACATCGTATTCATGGGTGGTGTATCAACAATCTTATTAGGATTAAAAATATTGTTCGGATCCCAGGTATATTTAATGGTTTTAAATAATTCGTAATTTTTTTCACCAACCATTTGTTTAATAAATTCTCCACGTAACCGTCCATCGCCATGTTCGCCGCTTAAAGAACCTTTATACTTTTTTACTAATGTTGCAATTTCTTCTGCAATAATTCTAAACAGATGATTGCCTTCAACTGTTTTTAAATTGATGATTGGCCGAAGATGTATTTCTCCAGAACCCGCATGCGCATAATGAACCGCATGTAAATTATATTTTTCTAATATTTTATGAAACTCCTCAATGTAGCCAGGAAGGTCGTTAACATCTACAGCAGTATCTTCAATTACCGGTACCCCTTTTTCATCTCCCGGCATATTGCCTAATAATCCGAGGCCTGCTTTTCTGAGCGTCCATATTTTTTTTGTATCCTCACCAAATAATAAAGGAAAGTGATATCCTAACCCGGCGGCACGCATTTCAATTTCACATTCATTTGCTATGCTGATAATACCCTCACGGGTAGACGCAGTTAATTCAATAACAAGAATCGCTGCGGGATCACCCTTAACGAAAAAGCGATTTTTACTTTGCTCAATGTTGTCTTTGGTACATTCTAAAATGTAATGGTCAATTAATTCGCTTGCTCTTGGCTTGTATTTTAAAGCAATCAGGTTTGCCCGCAAAGATTCATCAATAGAATTAAAATGAACGCATAACAGGCCGGTTTCATCTTTAAGTAATGGAACTACGTTTAATTTTATTTCAGTTATGAAAGCCAATGTACCTTCAGATCCGGCAATAAGCTTACAAAAATTAAAATCAGGTTCGCCTGCTGTAAATGGAGCTGAATCGAGCAGTGCATCAATGGCGTATCCTGTATTTCTTCTTTCAACTGTTTTTTTGGGAAACTCTTTTCTTATTTCAAGCTGGTTATCGTAATTGCTTAAAATATTCCTGGTGGTTTTGTAAATGTTTGCTTCCAAACTATTGCCTTCGCATTTATTATGAAATTCTTCAAGATTTAAAGCCTTAAATGTTGTCTCGCTTCCGTCGCCAAGTAATACATCAACTTCTAAAAGATGTTCTCTCGTGCTTCGGTACACAATTGAATTGGAACCGCAGGAATTATTCCCCACCATTCCGCCCATCATTGCTCGGTTGGCCGTTGAAGTTTCGGGCCCGAAAAATAAACCATGAGGTTTTAAATACATATTGAGTTCGTCGCGTATAACGCCTGGCTGTACACGCACCCAATGTTCTTCCTTATTTAATTCCATGATTTGCGTAAAATTTCTGGAAACGTCCACAACGATACCATTGCCTACAACCTGTCCTGCAAGTGAGGTGCCGGCGGTTCTTGGGATTAACGATGTATGATTTTTAATTGCAAAATCAATTAATTTTTTAATATCATCTTTCGATTTTGGAATGGCAACTGCCAACGGCATTTCCTGGTATGCAGAAGCATCTGTTGCATATAGAAGCCTCATGGTATCATCAAGATATAGTTCTCCTTCTAATTGGGTGGATAATTCTTTTAGCCTTTCATTCATAGCAAATAATTCTTTAAAAAGTTTGTAAAGCTATGACGTTTTGAAATTAGACTGTATTGATTTTTATTGCAAAGAATATATTTTGTTGTTTGATTAACTTTTTAATCCGGTTCAACAAAATACATTTCAATCATGCCCTTATTTTTGGCAGCTTTTTTTCCGCGGAATTTACATGGAAACGTGTCTTTGACAAGATCATAAGTGCTTTGCGAAATATTTATTTTATTTGGCTCGCTGTTTTGTTCCATACGGGAAGCCGTATTGACGGTATCGCCCCAAATATCAAATGCAAATTTTTTATCGCCAACAACCCCTGCCACAAGTGGGCCTGTATGAATGCCAATGCGAATATCAAAGTAACTATTTTCGCTGGCACTTTGGCGAAACGAAATAATGAACTCAACTATTTCAATTGCAGCTTTTACAACGTTAACAGCGCTATGATCTTTTTTATCAGGCACACCACTAACGCACAAATAAGCATCGCCTATCGTCTTAATTTTTTCAATATTATACTTCGAGGTTATTTCATCAAATTTTTTAAAACACGTGTCAACTATGGCAACAAGTTCTTCCGGTGAAAGCTTTTCACTTTTACTGGTGAAATTTTCAAAGTCGGTAAACATAACGGTAGCCAGCTCATAACTTCTTGGTTTGGTATTCCCGGTTTCTTTTAATTCATTAGCAATATCTTCAGGTAAAATATTTAGTAAGAGGTCATCAGATTTTTTCTTTTCAATCCTTAATTCATTGGTTCTTTCTTCCACCTTTTGTTCCAGTTCACTATAGAACAACGCATTTTCAATAGATATAGCCATTTGCCCGGCAAGTAATTTCAGCAACCCTACCCGCCTTTCTGTGAAAGCACCCGAGGTTACATCATTAGCAAGATAAATGACTGCCTGCACTTTGCCCATATTCAACAACGGAATACAAAGAACTGATTTACACCCGCGGCTTTTTATGAAAGTATCGTTACCAAATAGCTGGCTTTTAGATGCATCATCGAGGATGACCGTTTCCTGCGTCATGTAAACATAATTAAGCACAGATTCAGCAAGTAATTCACTTTTTGAAACGGGAACGGATTGCAATATTTTTATTTCTTCGTTACCAGCTTTAATATCAGCTTCAATATAACGCTCCCCATTTTTTTCCATAATAAGAAACCCCGTTTGCGCTCCTGCGCTTTCTAAAATTATCTGCATCATTTTCTTTAGGAGCTTCGGTAAAATTATTTCACCGGATAAAGCCGATGACGCTTTTAAAACAGTTTCAAGGTCAATGTTGCCCGATCTTTCTCTTGCGGGTTCCTGCATTAAATCCATTTGCCATTCGGCACCCGCCCCGCCCCGGAGCTGTGTGTACTGGCGTTCCATCTGCTTCAATTTTGCATCTGCACCCCAGCGTTTATAGATCCTGTAGGCATTTTGTAAATAAAAATTAGCAAGCAAATCCTGTTTAGTGTTCAGGAAAAAACGGCCAGCTCTTTCCCAGCAATAAGCAACGTCGTTAACCAGTCCATTTTCTATTCCGAACTTGAGGGCTTTATCGTACAATATTTTTGCAGCTTCATTGTCGCCGTCTAAATAATTGTATTCTGCTTCAAGCAAAAATATTTTGTGACTATAATTTTGCGGGCAATACTTTTCATATTTCTTTAAGAAATTAATGTCCTTTTCAACCTGTATAAGAATATCTTTTTTTTCAGGGGAGTTTAATGTTGTATCTGAAATCAAAAGCGAACGATAATAATAAAACAAGGGATATAATGCAGTTCCCTTCACACTTTCCTGGAAACGCTCTGCTAAATCGAGATATTTTTTTGCGTTATTATTAAGATTAAAAACTAAAGCTAGATACAATTTTTGCAGGTACAAATTTTGGAAATATATTTCATTGCTTTTGGTTACGTCGGTAATATCAATTTGCGACTCATCAAATATATTTCCAGTAAGGATATCGGGATTTTGAGTTTCATTTATAAGGTTGGCGATGGACTGGCGAAATACCCGTAACCTTTTTAAGGTGAGGTCCTGCTTAAATTTTTCAATTTTTAAATCGAGCATTTCTGCCTTTTTTGCAAGATCATGCAACGGATAGCCCATTATGAATAGCTGGTAAACTGTGTTGTGTGCAGCATAAGATGCATATTCATTGTCGCCTGATTCAAGGGCGCTTTTAAAAGACTTATCCAGGTCATGAATTGTCTCTGTGAAGGGCTTTTTCCAATGTGCCAAAAAAATGTTGCTGGTTACCATAATGGAACCAATCAATTCTTCTGCATTAATTTTTTTAGCAAGTTGCAGAGCGATCTCGCCAAAGCTGATGCCCTTTTCAATTTCATTTAAATAGACACTTAAAATGTAACCAAAAGCCGCAAAGCTGAAAGGTGATTTGCGTGATAAGCCATATTTAATGGTAAGGCTTATCATCTTAAAAACCAATAAAGGAACGAGGCTGGGCACAGCGAAAAATGAAGCTGAAGAAATATCAGACAAAATCCGCATAGCAGCGTTTTTTTCTGCATCTTTCATTTCCGGCAGGCTGTTGAAATATTCGGTTGATTTATTTCGCAGTAAAAATTTGGTTTGCAAAAGATCCTTTGCAACCTTTAGTTTTCCCGGCTTTAAAGGCAAATTAATTCCGAATTTTTTAAGAATTTTCAGCCCAAGTTCCACAGCCTCTAAAGGCTTATTTTGAGCGATCAGTTTCTTGATATTTATTTCGTAACCTTTCGCCGAGTCTGTTAAAGATCTGCTATGTGTTAATATTGTATCTACGAGATTATTAACTTTATCGTACTGGCCCGATAAGTAAGCTGCATCTGCTGCATTGGTGATTATTTGCAACAATAGGCCGTAATGGTCGTCCCAATCTTTTTCATCCAGCACGTATAAGCCTTTTTCAAAATACTGAAATGCCTGCGGATAAGCGGTTGACGAAATTGCTTTTTGTCCGGCCGTAAGATTTAAGTTAGCGAGATATATTTTTTCTTTTTTGTCAACGATTTTATCTGCGCCGAGATTCCACTGATTTGCCAGCTCAAATAATTTTTCCTCAAACTCTGTTTCATTCAAATGAGCCGATAATCTTTGGCCGTTCAAAAGATGGATAGTCGTTTTTTCTTCATCAGGTATCAGGGAATAAATAGCCTGTTGTATCCTGTCGTGCGCAAACTTATACCCGGTAGCGGACGAAGGAATAATCAATCCTTCAGCAACCGAAAACTTTAATAATTTTTCGACGTTTGTTTCACTTATTTGTTTTATAATCGAAAGGGCTCTCTTACTGAAACCGTTTCCTATGCTGGAAGCTATCTTCAATACATCGAGTGTGCTCTCAGGGAGTTTTAAGATAAATGCAGTCATTAATTCTACTACATTTCCCGACACGTTCATTTGTAATATCAGGTCAGTATTCCACTGCCAACGCATCTGCTCAAAATCAAAACGAAGCAGTCCTTCATCATATATTGATTTTAAGAACTGCCTTACATAAAAAACATTTCCTTTCGTTTTATTATAAATCATGTCGGCAAGGAAAGACGTATTTTCCTGGCCGGTTGTTAAAACGTCTGCAATAAGTTTAAATACATCATCATACAAAAGATCGTGCAGATCCATTTCTTCAAAGGCCACGTGATCCTCTCTTAACTCCTGTAGTTTTTTTGTGAGCATATGGTTTTCATCTACCTCATTTTTGCGATATCCACCTGCCAGCAACACGTATTCGATATCCCTGTTTTCTGCAATTATTTTAAACAGGTTTAGCGAAGAAGCATCCGCCCATTGAAGGTCATCAACAAAAATTACTAAGGGAGAATCCTTGTCGGCGATTGCTTTTATAAACCTGGTAAACTCATAATTAAAACGGTTTTGTGCTTCAATTCCTTTTAATTCCGGAACATCGGTTTGCCTGCCAATAAGAATTTCAATGCCTGGCATAAACTGGGTTAATAACTTGCCCGAATTGCCCATCGCTTCCGTAATTCGCTTTTTCCATTTTGCCTGGAAAAAAGCATCGCCCGCGAGAATCATGTGAGCCAGTTCATTAAATGCCTGGATGAAAGTGGAGTAGGGAGTATCAGAACTTATCTGGTCAAATTTTCCTTTTATAAAGATTCCTTCTTTTTGAGATACCGCATTCTTAAGCGTTTCAATAAGCGCCGATTTACCGCTGCCCGAATACCCCGAAACTAAAAGCGTTTGTTTGTGACCGTTAGTGCAGTTTTCAAATAGTTGATTTAGGAAAGTTATTTCTTTTTCCCTTCCATAT
>Ga0207695_10008592_pt1 | contig 12759 bp, 18 predicted proteins | sample KBSC54metaG_FD_184354 | JGI IMG/M metagenome (GOLD analysis project Ga0207695, IMG submission 184354) | Corn rhizosphere microbial communities from Kellogg Biological Station, Michigan, USA - KBS C5-4 metaG (SPAdes) (version 2) | ecosystem: Host-associated > Plants > Roots > Rhizosphere > Soil...
AACCTCGACCATGTTCATCCTGGTGGCCATCTCCATCGCAGGCGCGATCTGCACGCAGGTGCTGGTGCCTGAGACCAGCGCCCGCTCGCTGGAGGAAATCAACAGCGAGACCGCCGTCGCCGTCCGGCCGGCGCAGTAGCCCGGCCGTCCGCCTGCGCTTGGGCGCCGTGGCGTCAGCCCGCTAGGCTCGCCTCCGGATCGAAAAAAGCGCAGGGGAGGCCGCGTGGACGCGCGTACGCCAGTGATCATCGGGGTGGGCGAAGCCTCGGAGCGGATCGGCGAGCCCGGCTATCAGGGCCTCTCGCCGGTCGAGCTTGCGGCGCGGGCGGCCCAGGCGGCGCTCGACGACACGCGCGCCGGCGTCCCGCCGGCGCCGCACATCGGCGTGGTGGCGGCGGTGCGCCAGTTCGAGACGTCGGGTCCCAACGCCCAGTCCCCGTTCGGCCGGTCCAACAACTTCCCGCGTTCGGTCGCGCGCCGCATCGGCGCGGACCCCCGGCGCGCGATCCTCGAGCCGGTCGGCGGCCAGGGCCCGCAGCACCTGGTCAACGAGTTCGCCAAAGCGATCGCCCAAGGCGAGATGGACCTCGCCATGATCTGCGGCGCGGAGGCGATCTCCACCCTGCGGCGCCTGCTCGGCCAGGGCGAGACGCGCGACTGGAGCGAGACCGTCGGCGGCGACCTCGAGGACCGCGGCTACGGCATGGAGACGCTGGTCTCGCCGGAGCTCAACGCCCACGGCGTGCGCACCGCGATCCAGCACTACGCCATCTTCGAAAACGCCCGCCGCGCCAAGCGCGGCCTGGACCGCAAGGCCTACGCGCTGGAGATGGGCGAGCTGTTCGCCCCGTTCACGAACGTCGCGGCCGAAAATCCGCACGCCATGAGCCACGAGGTGTTCGACGCGCCCGCGCTCGCCACGATCACCGAGCGCAACCGGATGGTCGCCGATCCCTTCCCGCGCCGGATGGTCTCGCGCGACCAGACCAACCAGGGGGCGGCGGTGCTGATCGCCTCGGCGGCCAAGGCGCGCGAGCTCGGCGTGCCGGAGGACCGCTGGGTCTATCTGCATGGCGCTGCGGACGTCGCCGAGCGCAAGCCGCTCGAACGGGCCGACCTCTCGGCCTATCCCGCCGCGGGCCTCGCGGCGCGCGCCGCGCTGGAGCGGGCCGGAATCGGCGTCGACGACGTCGCGCTCTTCGACCTTTATTCCTGCTTCCCGATCGCGGTCTTCGACGTGCGCGACGAGCTCGGAATGAAGCCCGACGATCCGCGACCGCTGACGCTCACCGGAGGGCTGCCGTTCTTCGGCGGCGCCGGCAACAACTACTCGATGCATGCGATCGCCAGCGCGGTGCGCGGCCTGCGCGAGCGCCCGGGCGCGTACGGCTTCGTCGGCGCGAACGGCGGGTTCCTCTCGAAGTACTCGGTCGGCGTCTATTCAACCGAACCCGTGGAGTGGCGGGAGCATTCGTCGGCGCCCCTGCAGGCGCAAGTGGACAGCTGGGCCGCGCCGGCCGCCGCCCCCGAGGCTGCGAGCGACGGCGTGGTGGAGAGCTACACCATCGACTATGGCCGCGGCGCGCCGATCGCGACGCTGGTCTGTCGGGCCGGCGACGGCGGGCGCTTCTGCGCCATGAGCGATCCGGACGATCCGAGCCTCGCGGCCGCGATGGGCCAGGCCGAGCCGCTGGCGGCCCGGGTCGCCACGCGTCGCGACGAGCGCGGCCGGCGCATCCTCAGCCGGTTCGACCCGGCCTGAGCCCGCAACCAGATCAGGGAGAGACGCGATGGACGATATCTTGAGCCTCGGCGGGCGCGTGGCGCTGGTCACCGGGGCGGGGCAGGGCGTGGGTCGCCAGATCGCCCTCCACCTCGCCGCCCACGATTGCGGCGGCGTGGCGGTGAACGACTATTTCCAGGAGCGCGCCGAGGCGGTCGTGGAGGAAATCAAGGCCGCCGGCGGCAAGGCGATGGCCGTCCAGGCCGACGTGACCGACTTCGAGCAGGTCAAGGCGATGGTCGCCAAGACCGCCGAGGAGCTCGGGCCGGTGGGCGTGCTGGTCAACAACGCCGGCAACATGGGCGCGAACCCGCCGCAGGAGGGCATGGGCAAGCCGTTCTGGGAGGTGGGCCCGCAGGTCTGGAACGCGGCCATCGGGGTGAATTTCTACGGCGTGATCCATACCGTGAGCGCGGTGGTTCCGGGCATGATCGCGCGCCAGGCGCCGGGCCGGATCATCACCATCATCTCCGACGCCGGCCGCTATGGCGACGCGGGCCTGGAGATCTACGGCGGCGCGAAGGCCGGGGCGGCGGGCTTCACACGCGGCGTCGCCCGCTCGCTCGGCCGCTACGGGATCACCGCCAACTCGGTGGCGATCGCCGCCACGCGCACCCCGGCCACCGTGCGCATGTTCTCCGATCCGGAGCGCATGAAGCGGCAGTTCGAGCGCTACATCGTCCGCCGGCCCGGCGAGCCCACCGACATCGCCAACATGGTGCTGTTTCTGGCCTCCGACGCGAGCTCGTGGATCACCGGCCAGACCTATCCGGTGAACGGCGGCTTCACCCTGGCGCTCTAGCATGAGCGGGACCGGCGCCTACGACTGGCCCGCGCTGCGCGAGGCCTACCGCCGCGACGGCGTCGTCAAGCTCGCCGCCGCCCTCGACGCGGCCCAGCTCGGCGAGACCCTGGCGGCTTACGAGTGGAGCCTGGCGCATCCGGGCCCGGGCGCGTCGAAGGACCGGCACACCCCCGACGTCACCTTCTACAACGACCTCTTCAACCCGCAGGCGCTCAGCGGCTATCGCGACATGCTGCAGGCCTCCCCGGTTCCTGGTTACGTGGCCGAGCTCTGGGACACGCCGGACGTCTGGTTCTTCTACGAGCAGGTGTTCCTGAAGGAAGGCGGCGAGGTCCGGCGCACCCCCTGGCATCAGGACTCATCCTATCTCGCCATCGGCGGCGAGGACCTGGCGGTGGTGTGGATCAGCTTCGACGCGCTAAGCGCGGCGGATTCCCTTGAGTTCGTGCGCGGCTCGCACCAGGGCGTGCTCTACAACGGCTCGGCGTTCAAGCCGGGCGACGACACCGCACCCCTGCACCCGAACTCGCGCCTGCCGCGGCTGCCCGACATCGAACGGGACCGCTCCGCGTGGGACATCGTCTCCTGGGCCGTCGAACCGGGCGATCTGATCGTCTTCCATCCGCAGACGCTGCATGGCGGCGGCGCGACGCACGGCGGCATGCGGCGGCGCACGCTCACCTTGCGGTTCTTCGGCCGGGGGGCCGTCTACGACCCGCGCGAGGGCGGGGCCGGGCCGCCGATCAAGGGCTTCCACCAGCGCCTGCGCGCGGGCGATCCGTTCCGCGATGCGAGCTTCCTCAAGCTGCGTTAGCGCGCCTCCGGAGCCGGCGGGCGGGCCAGCGGGCTCAGCCCTCGGCGCCCGTCTGGGAGTCGGCGTCGTCAAGGACCCCGAAGTCGCGCGACCGGGACCGTCCGTCGATCGGGTCATAGCCCTCGGCGGCCAGGCCGCGTTTCAACAGCTCGCGCACCGCCGCGGCCCGGCTCGGCATGCGCCGCGCGAACCGCCAGTCGTCGACGACGATCAGTTCTTCCTCGGTGAGCATGATCTGCAGCCGCTCGCCGCGGTTCAGCTCAGACATCGGCGGACCCCCGCTCCAAGTTGCTCGATCTCCCTCGTCGCCCCGTGCAGAGGCGCTCCCAGCGGGCTCAACGCATAGGCTCAACTTGGGTTTCCTACTCATTTGGCGCCGCTGGCGGCGGCGGCGCCATCAGCGCTTACGAGGCAAGCTGTGCGAGTGGAGCCAAGTACTCACCATGTATAAGGTGATGAATACCTGATCGCGTGAAAGACTGAATCAAGAATTAACTTGATTCTCTTCCTCGATGAGAGCTGAAGTGCTGCGGACGTTGAAGCCGCGAAGCCATCGGAGCCTCGCAGCGGGGGGAACGCCAGGAGCGTGACGACAGGCCCCATGAGTGCGTTCGAGATCTTCGTCGATGACGACCGCTACTCGGTGCCGACCCTGTTGCTGATCACGTCCGAGGACGAGGCGCTCGCCCGCCGTGAGGCCGTGGCCCTGCTGCTCGCCAGCCGCCACCACCTCGGCGTCGAGCTCTGCCGGGGCGACGACCGGTTGCTGGCGCTCGGAACCTTCGCCCAGGGCGCCCGCACCGAGATGTCGACAGCCCGCCAGCGCCGCGTCGCCGAATAAGATCGGCGCCTGCCGACGGACCCAGATCGCCCCTCCGGCGTTGCATCGGCGGGACGGCGGATCATCGGGATAGCGTTGCATGAGGCCACGAGACGTCCGCGCCATCGTATTCTGGATCACGACCAGCATCGTGCTCCTGGTGCTGAGCTATGGGCTGACGCGCAGCATCATCGTGGCGGCGGCGCTCGCCTGCGCCTACAACGCCTGGCTACTGACCCGCAGGCGCGCGCGCCGAGTGGTCGGGCGGCTTCGCGGCGACGTCGACTGGAGCGGCTACTATCACGACTGAAGGCTGGGCTCGCGGGCGACGCGGGACTGGGCGACCTCGGCGAGCGGCCGGCGCGCCCAGACGTCCTCGACCGGGCGGCGGGCCTGCAGCACCTCGCACCCCCCATCGCAAAGGCGCATGGCGGTGAGCACGCCGGTGGCGTAGGCGCCGGTGTCGAGCCCCACCCGATGGGCCAGCATCTGGGGCGCCTCGCCCTCCCAGGTGTGGCCGTGGACGATCACCTTCTCGAAGGGGCCGGGGGCGTCGAGAAATCCCTTGCGGATCCACAGCAGATCGCGCTCGCTCTGGCGCTCCCGGGGCACGCCCGGCCGCACCCCCGCGTGCACGAACAGGTAGTCGCCCACCTCGACCATCAGCTCGAGATCCTGCAGCAGCTTGAGATGGGCCGCCGGCATGCTGTCCATCAGCTCGTCGCGGGCGCGGACCAGTTCGGCGGCCGCATCGTCCTGGCGCGGCGGGATGACTCCATAGGCGGCCAGCGTCTCGGCCCCGCCGAAGCCGAGCCAGGGGCCGGCCCGCTCCGGGACCTCGAGGAATTCCAGCAGGGCCTGCTCATGGTTGCCCTTGAGCAGCCGCACCTCCAGATCCGGGCGGCGTCGCAGCCAGACCAGCGCCTCCACCACCTTCGCCGACTGCAGCCCGCGGTCGACGTAGTCGCCGAGGAAGATGAGCAGCGGCCGCCCCCGCCCGGCGTGTGCGCTCGAGTCGCGCGCGACCAGCGCCAGCAGGTCGCACAGCAGTTCGTAGCAGCCGTGCACGTCTCCGATCGCGTAGACGAGCCTGCCCTCGGTGCGGCGGGGAAGGGGCGACGGCTCCATCACGACCACCATGGCGCGTAGCGCGGCTTCCGGGACCCTCGCACGGCGAAGCGCCTGCGTCCCTCATCGCGCCGCGCGCGGGCCGCCGCCCGATCGAGCTCGGTGGCGAGCGCGCCGTAGCCGGCGCTCAGCCGTCGGGGATCGTGGGCGCGCGTGCGCCGCACCGCGTCCCACCGGTCGCGGTAGGAAACCAGCGCGGGCCGGGGCACGCCGGCGCGGATCGCGGCGGCATAGGCGCCGCGCAGCCGGCGGTCGGCGGCGGTGATGTCGGCGTAGCCGGCGCCGGCGCCCAGGCCGGCGTCGCGCGCCACGCGATGTGGGCGTGGCGATGCACGCTCCGGCGACGCGTGGATGGTCGCGGCCGTGGCGGACGGCGCTTGCGGGGCGGCCCCGGCCGGTCGCGGATCGAGCGGACCGAGCGGAGGCGTGAGAGGCGCAGGCCTGGCGACCTCGACCCGGAGCGGCTGGCGCGACGGCGCAGCGGGCCTTTCCGGGCCGCGGGTGACCAGGAACGCGCCGGCGGCGAGCCCCAGGAAGGCGGCGCTCGCAAACACTCCGGCGGCCGCCAGCCGTGAGGCGCGCGGCGTCTCCTCGCTGCCCCGGTTCAGTCGCGGTGGCGGGTGTGCAGGTCCGGTCCGGGTCGGCGCGGCGCCGAAGATCGCCTCAAGGTCGCGGGCGACGACGCGCACGGGCGCTCCGCGCCCGACCGGAGACCGCTCGAGCGCCTCGTGAGGCGGGGCTGTGTCGCTCGCCATGGGCTTCCCTGTGATCGGCGCATCCTCGAGCTGGCCTCCTCTAAACTGCCACCTGCCCAGCTTCGATCCCGGGCAACCGCGAGAAACCGCTTGCCCGGCTGATCCGGCCGCATTAGTTAAGTATATACTTAAGTGAAAAGGACGCCCATGCTCGTGCTGCACGCCCATCCGCTCTCGTCATTCTGCATGAAGGTGGAGATGGCGCTCTACGAACTGGGCGCACCGTTCCGGATGGCGTTCCTCGACCTCGGCGACGCCTCGGCGCGCGAGGCCTTCCAGGCGCTCTGGCCGATCGGCCGGATGCCGGTGCTCCGCGACGAGGCCGCCGGCCGGACCGTGCCGGAGACCAGCATCATCATCGACTACCTTGCGATCTTCCATCCCGGCGACATCGAGCTGATCCCGCAGGATCCGCAGCTGGCCTGGCGGGCGCGGTTCTGGGACCGGATCTTCGACCTGCACGTGCAGGGCCCGATGCAGCGGTACTCCGAGTTCCGGCTGGCTCGCCCGGGCGCCCGCGACGAGGCGATCCCCGAGATCGTCAGGGACCAGCTCGCGAGGGCCTACGACGTCATCGAGCGCGAGATTGGCGAGGCCTGGATGCTGGGGGAGGGCCTGACCATCGCCGACTGCGCCGCCGCGCCGGCGCTGTTCTACGCCGATCGCATCCGCCCGCTGGCCGAGGCCCATCCGCGCACGGCGGCTTATCGCGACCGCCTGATGGCGCGGCCGTCCTTCGCGCGCGCCCTGAAGGAGGCCGAGCCTTACCTGCAGCTGGTGCCGTTCTGATGGCCGACGCCTCCGGCCCGCTCGACCGCGTGTTCCACGCGCTCGCCGACCCGGCGCGGCGCGGCATGCTGGAGCGGCTGACCCGCGGACCGGCGTCGGTCAGCGAGCTGGCCCGGCCTTTGTCGATGTCGCTGCCGGCCGTCGTGCAGCATCTGGCGGTGCTGGAGGCGAGCGGCCTGGTGATCAGCGCCAAGCACGGACGCGTGCGCACCTGCCAGCTCGAGCCCGGCTCGCTGCAGCCCGCTGAGCAGTGGATTAACGAACGGCGCCTCGGCTGGGAGCGCCGCCTGGACCGGCTGGGCGACTATCTCGCCCGCCAGACCGCCAAGGGCGACGAAGGGAGCCCCGCATGAGCGAACGCAACATCACCCACGGAACCTTCAGCCTGGAGCGCACCTACGATGCCCCCCGCGAGCGGGTCTACGCCGCCTTCGCGACCGCCGAAGGCAAGGCTGCCTGGTTCGAGGGCGGCGACGGCTATGCGATCGTCGAGCGCGCCTTCGACTTCCGCGAGGGCGGGAGCGAGCGGCTGGTCGGCAAATGGACGAGCGGCGTGGTGAGCCAGTTCGACGCCCGCTACTTCGATGTCGTGCCGGGCGAGCGCATCGTCTACGCCTACGAGATGCGCCTGAACGGAGCCAAGATATCCGTCTCCCTGGCCACCATCGAGTTCAAGCCGTCCGGACGCGGCACGCGCCTGCTGCTCACCGAAAGCGGCGCCTTCCTCGACGGCTACGACGACGCCGGCAGCCGTGAGCACGGCACCAACCTGCTGATGGACCGGATGGGCGCGTCGCTGACGAAGGCGCTCGCGGGCGTCTAGGGCTTGGCGGGCGCGGCCGGCTGCTGTCGGGTCATGACCAGGGGTATCGAGGTCGGCCCCTGCGACCACTTGCCGGTCAGCGTCTTGCCGTCCGGCGAAAGGGTCGCGGTGTAGTCGGCGCCGGCTTCCAGGAACAGGATCTGCGAGGTCGCGCCCTTCTGGTCGATGATCCGCCCCGGGATGCCCTGGACGCCCTGGTCGACGCTGTCCAGCGACGCATTGGGCAAGCCTTCGGGCGCCGGCGAGACGTGCAGGGCGAGGTGCAGCGTATGGGTTCCTGCGCTGAGCGACCCCGCCCAGTCGCCTTCGATGGACTGCGCCGCCGCAGGTCCGGCCAGGACCAGGGCCGCGCCGACGCCGGCGACAAGTCGATGCAATCTGCTCATGGTACGCCTCCCGAACACCGTTCGGGCGAGGCTACGCCCGGCGCCCGCGAGGGGAAAGCCTCAGATCGAGAAGCTGACGCCGCAGCCGCAACTCGACTTGGCGTTGGGGTTGCGCACCCGGAACTGCGCGCCGACGAGCTCGTCGACGAAGTCGATCTCCGAGCCCTTGAGCAGGGCCAGCGAGACCACGTCGACGAGGGCGCGCGCGCCGTCGCGCTCGACGATCAGGTCGTCGTCCTCCGCCTGATCCACCAGATCGAACTGGTACTGGAAGCCCGAGCAGCCGCCGCCTTCCACCGCGACGCGGAGCATCAGCGGCCGGCCCTCGGCCTCGCCGATGGCGCGGATACGCCGGGCGGCGGCCCGGGAGAGGGTCACGTCGGAGGTCAGGGCGGCTACGGTCATGTCATGTTAAATGAAATTCGGGCTTAGCCTATATGAGGTCCCCTGCGGCTTCGACCAAGAGCCCGATCGCCAGAAGGCCTGGATGCCCTCGACCCCGCCCCGCGCGCCTTACGCCGAACGCCCCTCCGCCTCGCGGGGCCGCAAGGTCGCCGAACCGGAGAGCCCGACGCGGACCCCGTTCGCCCGCGATCGCGACCGGATCATCCACGCCACTGCTTTCCGGAGGCTGAAGGAGAAGACGCAGGTCTTCGTCGCCCACGAAGGCGACCATTTCCGCACCCGGCTGACGCACTCGCTGGAGGTCGCCCAGATCGCCCGCTCGATGGCCGCCTCGCTGGGCCTCGATCCCGACCTCGCCGAGACGGTGGCGCTGGCTCACGATCTCGGCCACCCGCCGTTCGGCCACGCCGGGGAGGACGAGCTGCAGCTGCAAATGGACGCCTTCGGCGGCTTCGATCACAACGTGCAGACCTTCCGGGTCGTGACCAAGCTGGAGCGCCGCTACCCCCGCTTCGACGGGCTGAACCTCAGCTGGGAGACCCTGGAAGGCATCATCAAGCACAATGGGCCGGTCGCCGACCGCCTCGACCGTCCGTCATGGTCCGCCATCGCCGAGTTCGACCGCGACTACGACCTTGGCCTCTCGACCTGGGCCTCGGCCGAGGCCCAGGTGGCCGCGCTCGCCGACGACATCGCCTACAACACCCACGACGTCGACGACGGCGTCGCCGCCGGCCTCTTTAGCCTCGAGGACCTGCTGGACGTCCCGCTCGTCGGTCCGCATGTGGCCGGCGCTCTGCGCGAGTTTCCCGATTGCGACCGCTCGATCATCCGGCTCGAGGCGGTGCGCCGGATGATCGGGGCCATGATCGAGGATGTGCTGGCCGAGACGCGACGGCGCGCGGCGGCGGCGAAGCCGAGATCGCCCGAGGACGTCCGCAACCTCGGCCACGCGCTGGTCGCCCTGTCGCGCGACACCGCCGAAGGCCTGGCGCAACTGCGCGCCTTCCTGATGGAGCGGATGTACCGCCACTGGCGGGTAAATCGCACCCGCAGCCAGGCGCGCCGGATGCTGGCCGAGATGTTCCTGCTGTTCCTCGCCGAGCCGGACGTGCTGCCCGAGGAATGGTGGCGGCGCGCCGCCGAGCGCGACCAGGCGGGCCGCGCGCGGGTGGTCTGCGACTACATCGCCGGCATGACCGACCGCTTCGCGATCGAGGAGCACCGGCGGCTGTTCAACCTGGACGTCTGGAATTGATAGCCAGGTTTCGGGCGCGGGCCGGACCCTGCGGCGTCGGGGCGCCTTTGCACCGCGGCTTCGCCCACAGAAAATGCGCCGCGCATGACGGGCTGGGGCGCACGCTTCGCTAGACTGGGGTGTCGCGGCGCGTGATTCGCGCCACACCGACATGCGGAGCTTGCCGATGTCCGACCACGAGCGCGGCGCCTACACGCCTCCGACCGATGCGCCGCTGGCCTTCGAGTCGCGCCGGCCGGTGCGCGGCGCCAATCCCTTTCCGCTGACGCTGGTCGCGAGCGTCCTGGTGCTGATCGGCCTCGCCGCGGCGATCTTCGTCTTCTATCGCTCGGGCGTGCGTCAGGGGAGCCGGCCGCCGCAGGCCGTGGGCCAGCCGGTGGGCGCCCTGAAGGAGGCGGCGCCGCCGGACGCCCAGCCGCAGGACGCCGCGCAGGGGCTGCAGATCTACCGCTCCGAGGCCGGCCAGTCGCCGCAGCCGGTCGAGGCGCCCCCGCAGTTCACCGCGCCGCCCGAGCAGCCCGCCCCGCGCCCGCTGGCGCCGGCCGCGTCCACGCCGCCGACGGCCGCTGCGCGCACGACACCGATCGCCAGCGCTCCGGCTGCGGTCCTTCGTCCCGCCCAGGAGCCGCCGACGCCCGCCGCGCCGACCCGGCTGGCCGAGGCGAAGCCGTCGCCCAGGGCCGCTGCCCCCAGGCCGGAAAAGGCGGCCTCCGCCAAGCCCGCGCACGAGAAGGCGGCCGCAAGACCCGCCGCTGAGAAGACGCCTGCCAAAGCGGCGGAAAAGCCAGAGACGCAAGTCTCCGCCGGGAAGGGGGGCGCAGCGGTGCAGATCGGCGCCGTGGGCTCGCCGCAACTCGCCGACAAGACCTGGAACGAGGCGGTGGCGGCCGCGCCGGGCCTCGCCGCCGGCAAGGGCAAGGGAGTCGAGCCGGTGGAGAAGGGCGGCAAGACCCTCTACCGCACGTCGGTCACCGGCTTCGCCACCCGGGCCCAGGCGCAGGCCTTCTGCGCCAGGCTGAGGGCGGCCGGGAAGGCCTGCTTCGTGAAATGACCTCCCGGGCGGTCATCTTCGGCTGCTCGGGGCCCGTGCTCACGCGCGAGGAGCGGGCCTTTTTCCGCGACGTGCGGCCCTGGGGGTTCATCCTGTTCGCGCGCAACGTCGAGACGCCCGATCAGGTCCGCCGGCTGACGGACTCCCTGCGGGATGCGATCGGGCGGCCCGAGGCGCCGATCCTGATCGACCAGGAGGGCGGGCGCGTGCAGCGGATGCGCCCGCCGCACTGGCGACGCTATCCGCCCGGCCGCGCCTACGGCCAGATCGCCGGCAACGATCCGCTGCTCGCCCGCGAAGTCGCCCGCCTCGGCGCACGGCTGATCGCCCACGACCTCGCCGGCGTCGGCATAAATGTGGACTGCGTCCCCGTGCTCGACGTGCCCGACCCCTCGGGGCACGAGATCATCGGCGACCGCGCGTACGGCCAGAGTCCCGAGGAGGTGATCCGGCTGGGCCGCGCCGCCGCCGAAGGCCTGATCGCCGGCGGCGTGTGCCGGTCGTCAAGCACATGCCCGGCCACGGCCGCGCCCGGGCCGACACCCACCTGGAGCTGCCGGTGGTGGAGGCGCCCCTCGAGGCGCTCGAGCGGCGCGACTTCGCCCCGTTCAAGGCGCTCTCCGACATGCCGCTCGGCATGACCGCGCACGTGATCTACGCCGCGCTCGATGCGGCCCGCCCGGGCACCACGTCGAAGACCGTGATCCGCGAGGCGATCCGCGGCGCGATCGGCTTCGACGGCCTGCTGATGACCGACGACCTCTCGATGAAGGCGCTCTCCGGCGACTTCGCGACGCGGGCGAAGTCCGCGCTTGCCGCCGGCGTCGACGTGGTCCTCCACTGCAATGGCGAGATGGCGGAGATGGCGGCGGTGGCGAACGGCGTCCGCGAGCTGACGGGGCGATCTGCCCGCCGGGCGAAGGCGGCGCTGGCCAGGCTGCCGCGCGCGCCGGAGCCGCTCGATCTCGCCGAGGCCCGCGCCCGCTTCGAGGCGGCCTTCGACGGAAGGTTCGCGGCATGAGCATGGGCTTCCAACCGGGACTCGACTTCTCGGCCGCCGAGAACGCTGCCCTCGACGGCGAGGCGCTGATCGTCGATCTGGACGGCTACGAAGGGCCGCTGCACGTGCTCCTGGCGCTCGCCCGCAGCCAGAAGGTCGACCTTCTGAAGCTCTCGGTGCTGAAGCTCGCCGAGCAGTATCTGGCGTTCGTGCAGGCGGCGCGCCGGCGGCGCTTCTCGCTCGCCGCCGACTACCTGGTCATGGCCGCCTGGCTCGCCTACCTGAAGTCGCGGCTGCTGCTGCCCAAGCCCGAGCAGCCCAAGCCCGACGAGCTTCCTGCGGAGGAGGTCGCCGCGCGGCTCGCCTTTCGGCTCGCCAAGCTCGACGCAATGCGCAAGGCCGCAGACGCCCTGAAGGCCCGACCTCAGCTCGGCCGCGAAGTGTTCGGCCGCGGCGACCCGGAGGCTGTGCGGATCCTCCCCTCGGGCCGGATCGAGGGCGATCTCTACACCCTGATGAGCGCCTACATCGGCCAGCGGCGGAAGGAGCAGGCCCGGCGCTACACGCCCGCGCCGCCGCAGGCCTATCCGTTGGAGGACGCCCGCGAGCGCTTGCGCCGGCTGTTGCCCGAGCTCGCCCGCTGGACTCCGCTCGCCGGGGTCGCGCCATTCGCGCCGGAAGGGCAGGGGCCGAGCCGCGCGTCCTATGTGGCCTCGACGCTTTCGGCCAGCCTGGAGCTGGTCAAGGACGGCGCCTTGGAAGCCCGCCAGTTGGAGGCGTTCGCCGACATCTACCTTCGCGCCAGGGGAAGGGCCGCGTGAGCGACGCCACCGAACGCGAGATCGAGGCGCTGCTGTTCGCCGCCGCCGGGCCGCTCAGCGAGGCGGACCTGGGGCGACGCCTGCCGGAGGGCGCCGACGTGGCGGGCGCGATCGCGGCGCT
>Ga0207695_10008595_pt1 | contig 12758 bp, 7 predicted proteins | sample KBSC54metaG_FD_184354 | JGI IMG/M metagenome (GOLD analysis project Ga0207695, IMG submission 184354) | Corn rhizosphere microbial communities from Kellogg Biological Station, Michigan, USA - KBS C5-4 metaG (SPAdes) (version 2) | ecosystem: Host-associated > Plants > Roots > Rhizosphere > Soil...
GGATTTCTAGTCCTGGCCGCTCTTTCCGCCGGAATTCGTTTCGAGGCGCCAGGAATCGTCAGCGGGCTCTCGCTCAGTCTCTTGTTTGTCTTTTTCGGAATCGTGGAGCTCACCGCCCCGGAAACCGTAGTGCTCGCCGCGACCGTCACGGTGGTGCAATGCTTCTGGAACCAAAAACAGCGGCCTCGCCTCGAGCAGATCGCCTTCAACATCGCCACGATTACGCTGGCGGCTTCCGTGGCAGCCTGGCTCTATCACTCGCCCTGGATGCTCGAAAATCGGGAGAGCTCGATCATCCGTCTGGCGCTGGCCACCGTGGCATTTTTCCTGATGAACACGATTCCGGTCGCGTTCGCGGTGGGAATCGCGGAAGGTTTTTCCGCGTGGTCTGTGTGGCGCGAATGTTACCTCTCGTCACTGCCGTATTATTTAGGCGGAGCCGCGGTGGCGCAAATCGCAAGCATCGCAGCTCATTTCGCGGGCTGGCCGACGGTGCTGTTGACGGGACCGGTGCTGTATCTGGTCTTCCGCTCCTACCGTTTGTACATCAGCCGGCTGGAAAATGAGCGCAAGCACGCCGAGGCAGTGTCGGGGCTGCACCTGCGCACCATCGAAGCGCTGGCGCTGGCCATCGAAGCCAAGGACGATACAACCCACGATCATCTGGCGCGAGTCCAGGTCTACGCGCGGGAACTCGCGCGCGAGCTCGGTCTCGGGCCCGAAGAGCAGGAAGCTTTGCAGGCCGCTTCCATTTTGCACGACATCGGCAAACTCGCCGTGCCGGAGCATATTATTTCCAAGCCCGGCCGCCTGAGCCCCGAAGAGTTCGACAAGATGAAAATCCATCCCATTGTCGGCGCCGAAATTCTGGAGCGCGTGCAGTTCCCCTATCCGGTAGTGCCCATCGTGCGCGCGCATCACGAAAAGTGGGATGGCAGCGGTTATCCGAACGGCCTGAAGGGCGAGGAAATCCCGATTGGCGCCCGCATTCTGGCCGCGGTGGATTGCTTGGATGCGCTCGCCACGGATCGCCAATACCGGCGCGCCCTGCCGCTCGATGACGCGATGAAAGTGGTGCAAAAGGAGTCGGGAACCTCGTTCGATCCGCGCGTGGTTGAGGTGCTCACCAAGCACTATGTTGCGCTCGAAAAAATGGCCAAGGAATCACGTTCAGCGGACCCCATGAAGCTTTCTAAGGACGTGAAGGTCGAGCGCGGGCTCGCACCTGCGGCGGGTTTCGAAGCAGCGGCCCCCAACGCGAATCCCGCCGGGGCGACGCCGGCGTCCCAAGCCACCGACTTCCTCAGTCTGATCGCAGCGGCGCGCCAGGAAGTGCAGGCGCTGTTTGAAATTTCGCAGGATCTGGGCAATTCGCTGAGTCTGGATGAAACCTTATCTCTGTTGGGCGTGCGCTTGCGCCGCATCGTGCCGCATCACGGCCTGGCGATCTGGATGCAGCGCGCCGGGACCCTGATGCCTGAATACGTCGCCGGCGATGACTTCCGGTTGTTCTCTTCGCTGCAAATTCCAGTGGGCCAAGGGCTGTCGGGATGGGTGGCGGAAAACCGCAAGGCGATTCTCAACGGCAATCCATCGGTGGAATCGGGCTACTTGAACGATCCGTCAAAGTTCTCGCAACTGCGTTCAGCTCTGGCCGTGCCGCTTGAAGGAACCAGCGGCGTGGTGGGCGTTCTGACGCTCTATCACACCGACCGCGACGCCTTTACCAAAGACCATCTGCGCATCTTGCTGGCGATCAACGCGAAAATTGCTCTGTCGATTGAAAACGCCCTGCGCTTCCGCCAAGCGGAGACTTCGGCCACCACCGACTATCTGACGGGGCTGCCAAATGCGCGCTCGCTTTTCCTTCAGTTCGACGCCGAACTCTCGCGCAGCCGGCGCAGCGAGCAGCCGATCGCGGTGCTCACGCTGGATCTGAACGGATTCAAGCAGGTGAACGATCGCTGCGGCCATCTGGAAGGGAATCGGGCGTTGCGCGCGGTGGGTGCGGCATTGAAGTCGGTTTGCCGCGAGTACGACCAGGTCGCGCGCATGGGCGGCGATGAGTTTGTGGTGGTGCTCCCGGGCGCGCGGGCCGGAGAGATCAGCACCAAATTCGAACAGATTCGCGGCGCAATCGCGCAAGTTTCGAACGAAATGTTTTCGGGTCAGATGCTGAGCGTGAGCATCGGCGCCGCGTATTATCCCGAAGACGGCAATAACGCCGATGAGCTGCTCTCGGTGGCGGACCGCCGCATGTATTCAGAAAAACAATCGCAGCGCCGGGATGCGGTACCACCTTCGCGGGTATTGCGCGAGCGTGACCACGCCGCGTCGGCTCTAATCAACTAGCCGCCGCGCGGCCTAAGCCGCCGACTCCCCCGCGCCGGCTCTCGTCAACTAGCCACAGCGGCCCTGAGCCGCCCACTCTTTCACGCCGGCTCTCGTGCGGCCCTGAGCCGCGCACTCCCCCGCACGGTCAACTAGCCGCAGCGGCCTTGAGCCGTCCAACTCCCCGCACCGCCTTTGGCCAACTAGCCGGCGTGCCGCCCGAAGCCGCGCACTCCCCGCGCTGCATCTGATCAACTAGCCGCCGCGCGGCCGTTAGGGCGCCCACTTTCCGCGCCCGCTCTCGTCAACTCGACACAGCGGCCCTGAGCCGCCGACTCCCCCGCGCCCCGCGCGCGCCATGCTACAAATGGCCCTTCCATTGCACTGATCCCGATGTAAGTGGAAAACAATATGACTCCCGTTATTAATATCACCTCCAAGCTCCTGAATATCGATGACCTCAAGCTGCTGTCGCGGCATGCCGGGCCGTGCGTCACGATGAGCATTCCCGCATACCAGCCGGGCGCCGGCGCCGGTAGTCGTCACACGCATCTGCGGCACTTGACGCAAACCGCCGCGGAGCAACTGGGCCATTTGAACCGGCCCGAAGCCCCGGATGCCGGGGACCGCTTGGCGAGCGCTCTCGAAACCCTCGCCGCTACGCTCGATGAGCGGCACGGCGGGCCGGGCGTCACTTTGTTCTGCGCGCCGAGCTTTACGGCGGCCTACGAGACTCCCGGCGTCCGCGCCGATGCCGTTACCGTCGGAAACTACTTCGATCTGTTACCGCTGGTCGCTGCCGCGCAGACCCCGAACCGCTTCTTCGTCCTCGGGATCAGCAAGAATAAACTTCGGCTGTTCCAATACTCAAACGGACACGCCGAAGAACTGGCCCTGCCAACCGGTGTCCCCGTCAGTCTGGAAGCGGCGGGCGCGTTCGACGAGCCGGAACACACCATGGATACCCACTCGCCGGCGGGCCCTTCCGTAGGCGGCCTGCGCGGCGTGCGCTTCGCGAGCTCAGGCGATCAAGACTCAAACGTAGTCTACATGCGGCATTTCTTTGGACTGGTGGACCGCGGGCTCAAAGAGACGCTGCATGGCGAGCCGCTGTTCCTCGCGGGAGTACACGAGGAGTTGTCTTTATACCGCAAGACCGCCAAGTATCCGCACATTTTCGAGTCCGAATGCCATGGCAACTCGGAGCATGTGTCATCGGATCAAGTGGCGAAACACGCGGCTGCGGGAGCGCTGCGGGAATATCGCTTGAGGGCCGATCGGGTTCTCGCCGCGTTGCCCGAAATCCGCGACAAGATCGCGGGAGATCCAGATGCAGTTTTGAAGGCCGCGACCGAAGGCCGCGTGCGGCAAATCTTCGCCGCGGAAGAAGGCGCTCCCAAGGAAGCGATCAACGCCGCGGTGGTGGAAAGTTTGCGGACCGGCGCGGAAGTTTTCACGTACCCGGGCACGGAACTCGCCGGCTTTGGCCCCATCGCGGCAGTGCTGCGCTATTAGCGACGACGCGGATTACGCCGCTTTAAACTCGGGTTCGCGAAGCAATTCGAGAAACGCCTGCGCCGCGGCGTGGAAGCGCTTCTTCTTGCGATGGATGATGCCCAGCGGACGGTAGAGTTCAGATACCGCGAGCGGGATGGCGGCGAGCCGTCCCTGCGTCACTTCATCGCGCATGATGCGCGCCGGCAAAATGCTGACGCCGGTGCGGTGCGCGACGGCTTCCTTAATCATCTGCAGGTTGTCGAAATGCAGCGTGTGAGTGACTTCGATCTGATGCTCGCGCAGGAAGCGGTCCACCTCGCGGCGAATCGGCAGGTCTTCATCGAAGCCAATGAAATCGACCCCGTTGAGATCTTCGGGCCGAATTCGTCCGAGCTTCGCCAAGGGATGATCCGGGGCCGCCGCCAGCACCATTTCCTCCTGCCGCCACGGAATCACGGTGATCTCACGGCTGGGCTCGGGATAGCTGACGAGCCCCAAGTCGGCCTGGTCGGCGAGCACCGAAGAATAAACTTTTTCCGGCCGCAAGTATTCCACTTCCAGATGCGCCTTGGGCTGCCTGCGCGAGAATTCAGTTTCAAGCTGAGCCATCTCGCTCAAGCCGACCGAATAAATAGAAGCGACTTTCACGGTGCCGTCCACTTCCTGTTTCAACTGGTTGAGCGCGACTTCGAATTCATCCTTGCGGCGCAAAACATCGCGGCAAAAATCGCAGTAGAGATGGCCGGCCGCATTCACAACGAGAGGCCGGGTTGACCGATCGAGTAAACTAGTACCTAGCATCCGTTCCAAGTCCTGAACGTGCTGGCTGGCCGCCGATTGGCTGACATCGTTTAGCGCGGCTGCGCGACTGAAGCTCCGGGTTTGAGCAATATCTTTGAAAAGTTTCAAGTTCTCGTAGTTCACTGAATCCAGCATAGCATCACCGTTACTAATACTGCAACCTAACAAATTCTGTTGACGTGATAATATCCTCTAAGGTACTCTGAATTATGCATTACCCTCCCGAAGAGCAGGGACTGTACCATCCAAGTCACGAACACGACGCCTGCGGCATGGGTTTCGTGGTGAATCTGGATGGCCGCCAGACGCACGAAATCGTGCAGAAGGGCATTCAGATCCTGATCAATCTGACGCATCGCGGGGCGTGCGGATGCGACCCGGATACGGGCGATGGCGCGGGCGTACTCATTCAGATCCCGCACGAGTTTTTCGTGCGCGAGTGCTCGAAGCTGGGATTTACGCTGCCGGAGCCGGGTTCCTACGGCGTGGGAATGATGTTTCTGCCGGTGGAAACCGCGCAACGCCTGCTATGCGAGGGTATTGTCGAACGCATTGCGCGCGAGGAGGGCCTGACGGTCCTGGGCTGGCGTGATACGCCGTTACATGGCGACGCGATTGGGCGTCAGGCCCGCGCGACGCAGCCTTATATCGAGCAGATTTTCTTGCAAAAAGGCGACGGCCCGGATGGCCAGCCGATGACGCAGGACGAGTTCGAGCGCAAGTTATATGTGGTCCGGCGGCGCGCCGATATTGAAATTGCGGCCAGCGAATTCGACGACAAGGGATTTTTCTACGTTCCGTCGCTCTCCTCGCGGGTCATCATCTATAAAGGGCTGCTGCTGGCCCCGCAGATTTCCGACTTCTATACGGAGCTGGCCGATCCGCTGACCAAGAGCTCGCTGTGCATGGTGCACCAGCGGTTTTCAACCAACACGTTTCCCACCTGGCAACTGGCGCATCCCTACCGCATGATCTGCCACAACGGCGAGATCAACACGGTGCGCGGCAACGTCAACTGGATGAATGCGCGCGAATCCGTGCTGCGCTCGAATCTGTTCGGCGAGGACCTGACCAAGATTTTCCCGGTGATTCGTCCCGGCGGCAGCGATACCGCATGTCTGGACAACGCCGTTGAACTGCTGACGCTGGCGGGGCGCGAACTGCCGCACGTGATGGCCATGCTGATCCCGGAAGCCTGGGATGCCGACACCACGATGCCCGACGACAAGCGGGCATTTTACGAATACCATGCATCTCTGATGGAGCCGTGGGACGGTCCGGCGGCAGTGGCGTTCACCGACGGCAAGTGGCTGGGAGCGACGCTCGACCGCAACGGGCTGCGCCCGGCGCGCTACATGGTGACCACCAGCAACGAGCTGATCCTGGCATCGGAAACCGGCGTGCTGCCGATCAAGCCTGAGGAAGTGCAGTATAAAGGACGCCTCCAGCCGGGCAGAATGCTGCTGGTGAATCTGGAAGAGCACCGCATCGTCCCCGACGAAGAAATCAAACACATGCTGGCTTCGCGGCAACCGTATCGCGAATGGCTCAAGGACAAGCAACTGACGCTGGAACAATTGCCGCAGCCGCCGCGGGTCTATGGTTTCGATCCCGCGACCGTGCTGACACGGCAGCGCGCCTTCGGCTATAGCGACGAAGACCTGAAGATGATCCTGGCGCCGATGGCTACCAACGGTGAAGAACCCATAGGCTCGATGGGCGTCGACACGCCGCTCGCGTGCCTGTCGGACCGGCCCCAATCCTTGTTCCATTACTTCAAGCAATTGTTCGCGCAGGTCACCAATCCCGCGATCGATCCCATCCGTGAAGAACTGGTGATGTCGCTCACCAGCTACATCGGCACCGAGCGCAACATCCTGGAAGAAACCGCGATGCACTGCCACACGCTGAAGCTGCCGCAGCCGATCCTAACCAATCTGGATCTGGAAAAACTGCGGCGGGTAAGCTGGGGCGACTTTTTAGCCACCACCATCCAGACTTTGTATCGTGCCGCGGACGGCGAGACCGGCCTGGAGCGGGCTCTCGACGGCATGTGCCGCCGCGCGGACCAGGCGATACGGGACGGCTACCGCATTTTGATTCTGAGCGACCGCGGCGTGGACAAAGACTTCGCTCCGATCCCGTCGCTGCTGGCGCTGACCGCACTGCATAACCACCTGGTGCGGGAGCGGACGCGGACGCAAGTGGCGCTGATCATCGAATCCGGCGAGCCGCGCGAAGTGATGCACTTCGCCTTGCTGATCGGCTATGGCGCGAGCGCGGTGAATCCGTATCTGGCCATCGAGACGCTGGAAGACATGACGCAGCGCGAACGGCTGGGCAATGTTCCTTTCGAGACGGCGCTTAAGAATTTCAAAAAGGCCGTCAACAAGGGGCTGTTGAAGGTGTTCTCGAAGATGGGCATTTCCACGCTGCAAAGTTATCGCGGCGCGCAGGTGTTCGAGGCGATCGGCTTGAATCAGGCGCTGATCGATAAGTACTTTACCGGGACGTCGTCGCGCATTGAGGGAGTTGGCCTGGACGTGCTGGCGCGCGAAGCGCAGATGAAGCACGAGCACGCTTATAAACCGCTGACGCAATCGGATACCGAACTGGAGCCCGGCGGCGCGTATCAATACCGGGTGCGCGGCGAGTTTCATTTGCTGAATCCGGTGTCGGTGGCGAAGCTGCAGCACGCCGTGCGCACCGACAATTTCCAGACGTTCCAGGAATACACCGACTTGATCGACAAGCAGAATCGCGATCTCTGCACGCTGCGCGGGCTGATGGAGTTGAAGCTCGCCAAAAAGCCGGTGCCAATCGAGCAGGTGGAAGCGGCTTCGGAAATCGTCAAGCGTTTTGCGACGGGCGCGATGTCGTTCGGGTCGATCAGTAAAGAAGCTCACGAAACGCTGGCCATCGCCATGAACCGCATGGGCGGACGCTCGAATACCGGCGAAGGGGGCGAGGATGAAGCGCGCTTCGAGCGGCGGCCCAACGGCGATTTGGCGCGCAGCTCGGTAAAGCAAGTGGCGTCGGGACGCTTCGGCGTAACCACGCACTACATGGTGAATGCCGACGAACTGCAGATCAAAATCGCGCAAGGCGCGAAGCCCGGCGAGGGCGGACAGCTTCCGGGTCACAAAGTGGACGAAGTGATCGCGCGTGTGCGCCATTCGATCGCGGGCGTGCCGCTGATTTCGCCGCCGCCGCATCATGACATTTACTCCATCGAAGATCTGGCGCAGTTGATTTACGATTTGAAGAACGTAAATCCGAAGGCGCGCATTTCGGTAAAGCTGGTGGCCGAAGTGGGCGTGGGAACGGTGGCCGCGGGCGTGGCCAAGGCCCACGCCGACGTGGTTCTGATCAGCGGCTACGACGGGGGCACGGGCGCGTCTCCGCTCACCTCGCTACGGCACGCGGGCATTCCGTGGGAGCTGGGGCTGGCGGAAACGCAGCAGGTGCTGGTGATGAACGACCTGCGCAGCCGCATCATCGTGCAGACCGATGGCAAGCTGCAAACCGGCCGCGACGTGGTGATCGCAGCGCTGCTGGGCGCGGAAGAATTCGGCTTCTCGACGGCTCCGCTGGTTTCGATGGGCTGCATCATGATGCGCAAATGTCACCTGAACACTTGTCCGGTCGGCATCGCCACACAAGATCCGGCGCTGCGCAAGAAGTTCACCGGCACTCCGGAAAACGTCATCAACTATTTCTTCTTCGTGGCCGAACAAATCCGCCAATGGATGGCGAAGATGGGCTTCAAAAAGATGAGTGACATGATTGGACGCGCGGACCTGATCCACATGCATCCGGCGCTTGACCACTGGAAGGCCAAGGGCCTGGATTATTCGCAACTGCTGTTCGTGCCGCCGCTGCCGTCGCGCGTCAGCCGGCGCTGCACTACCAAACAGGACCACGGGCTGGGCGCCGCGCTCGACAACCGGCTGATCGAACTGGCGAAGCCGGCGCTCGAAAACGGCACGGCGGTGGACTCCAAGCTTCCGATTCGCAACGTGGACCGCACGGTGGGCGCGATGCTCTCGGGCGAAATCGCGCGCAAGTTCGGCAAAGACGGCCTGCCCGCCGAAACCATTCACTTTACGTTCAGCGGCTCGGCCGGACAAAGCTTCGGCGCGTTTCTGGTGCCCGGCGTCACGCTGGAATTGGAAGGCGACGCCAACGACTACACCGGCAAGGGCCTCTCGGGCGGCAAGCTGATCGTTTACCCGCCGCGGAATTCGACGTTCCCACCGGAGAAAAACATTCTGATTGGAAATACCGTGCTGTACGGGGCGACCTCAGGCGAGGCGTTCTTCAATGGCGTCGCGGGCGAGCGCTACGCGGTGCGTAATTCGGGCGCGACTTCGGTAGTCGAGGGCGTGGGCGACCACGGCTGCGAATACATGACCAAGGGCCTGGTGGTGGTGCTGGGCGAGACCGGCAAGAACTTCGCCGCTGGCATGACGGGCGGGATCGCTTTTGTGCTGGATGAATCCGGCGACTTCCGCAAGACCCGCTGCAATCCCGCGAGCGTCGATCTGGAACCGGTCGAAGAGGCCAAGGATGTCGATGAGCTGCGCTACTGGATCGCGCGCCACGCGGAGGAAACCGGCAGCCCGCGCGCGAATTGGATTTTGGAAAACTGGGAGGCGCTGTTGCCGCAGTTCGTTAAAGTTTTCCCGCACGAATTCAAGCGGGTTCTGGGCGTGCCGCGCAAGGCGGTAGCGGCGCATGGGTAAAATCACGGGCTTCCTAGAATACACGCGGGAGCTGCCCACCAAGCGGCCGGTGGCGGAGCGCGTCAACGACTGGTTTGAGATTTACCAGGACTTCCCGGTCGAAAAAATCCGGGAACAGGGCGCACGCTGCATGGATTGCGGCATTCCCTTCTGCCACACCGGTTGTCCGCTGACCAATATCATTCCCGACTGGAACGATCTGGTGTACAAGGGCCGCTGGCAGGACGCTGTGCGGGTGTTGCATTCCACTAATAATTTTCCCGAGTTCACGGGGCGCATTTGCCCGGCTCCCTGTGAAGCGGCGTGCGTGCTGGGGATCAACGAGCCTCCGGTGACCATCAAGATGATCGAACGCTCGATCATCGACTACGCCTACGATCACGGCTGGATCGTCCCCGAAGTTCCGGAGACGCGCAGCGGCAAGAAAGTGGCGGTGATCGGCAGCGGCCCGGCGGGTCTTGCAGCGGCGCAGCAACTGGCGCGCGCCGGACACTCGGTGACGGTGTTCGAAAAAGCCGATCGCATCGGCGGATTGCTGCGCTACGGCATTCCGGATTTCAAGATGGAGAAACATTGGATCGACCGGCGTCTGGAGCAGATGTCAGCCGAGGGCGTGGCATTCGTCACCAATGCGCACGTTGGCGTGGACGTGCCGCTCGAAAAGCTGCGGAAGGATTTCGATGCCATCGTACTGGCGATGGGCGCCGAGCATCCGCGCGATTTAATCGTGCCGGGGCGAGAGTTGAAGGGCATTCATTTCGCAATGGATTACCTTCCGCAACAGAATAAACGCGGCTACGGAGACGAGGTTCCGAATCAGATTCTGGCCACCGGCAAGCGCGTGATCATCATTGGGGGAGGCGATACCGGAGCCGACTGCCTGGGGACTTCGCATCGCCAGAAGGCTGCGTCGGTGCATCAGTTCGAGATTATGCCGATGCCGCCGGCGGAGCGATCGCCGACGACGCCGTGGCCGATGTGGCCGCTGCAATTGCGCATGGAAAGCTCGCATGAAGAAGGCGGGCAGCGCGAGTGGGCCGTCGCTACCACGCATTTCAGCGGCGATGCCGAGGGCAATGTGAAGCAGCTTCACGGCGTTCGCGTGAGCAATTTTGAGCCGATTCCGGGGACCGAGTTCACGCTCGACGTGGACCTGGTGCTGCTGGCCATGGGCTTCACTGGACCTGAGAAAGCCGGCCTGGTGGAACAGCTTGGCGTGGCGCTCGATGGGCGCGGGAACGTCGAGGCGAACGAGCAGGATTGGCAGACTTCCCTTCCCGGCGTGTTTGCGGCCGGGGACGCGCGGCGCGGCCAGTCGCTGGTGGTGTGGGCGATTGCCGAAGGCCGTAAAGCTGCCGCTGCCGTGGATCAATACCTGCGTGTGTAGCAAAAAGGGGACAGACGACATTTCCTGATCGCAGTTATGGGAGCGCAGGCGCCGTGGTACGGAAATGTCGTCTGTCCCCTTTTTGCTAGACTGAAGGCATGAACGCGCTGAAGCGCTGCATTCTGTGGGAATATCCGCGGGCGAGCTGGCAGTACGATGTGATCGTCGGCCTGATCGTAGTTTTTGTTTTCGTCACGCCGCACTTCATTTCGTTCGGCGATCGCCCCAAACCCGCCAGCGTCACCATCGTGCATGGTGGTTATTGGATCGACCCACAACAGCTCTCCGGGGTGCCCGAAGCCTTGCTTCCGGCGCGCGCTTCCGCGGTGATCAATGCCAAGTTCAAAACCCACGCGGTCATCGGCAGCGTCGAGCCGATTTACGATGACAGCGAGCAGGAGCTGAAGGGCTACCTGGCTTTTCCCGATAGTAAGTAGGAGGGCGCGATCGTGAAGACCGCACTCACCATTCCCATTTTTGCCGGTGCGTTGATTTTCGCCGCCGGGCTGATGACGGCCGAGCCGCTCTCCGACGTCCTTGCGCGCATGGATCGGGCGGCGGCGGAATTCCATTCGCTCTCCGCTGGGATGAAGCGCGTACAGTTCACGGCGGTGCTGAGCGAATCGTCCGAGATGGACGGCGTTCTGCGTCTGAGGCGCACCAAATCCGGGACTCAGGGCATCGTCGAATTTCGGCAGCCGGATCAGCGGACTGTATTCATCAATGGCAAGCAGGTCCAGATCTACTATCCGAAGGCGAACAACGTCGAGATCTACGACACCAGCAAATACACGTCGAACATGGATCAGATTCTGCTGCTGGGTTTTGGCACGTCGGCGGCGGAGCTGAAGAAATCCTACGATATCAAGGACGGCGGCGTGCAGAAGATCAACGGCGTCGCTACCACGCGTATTGAGCTCACGCCACGCTCCGACGAGACGAAAAAGCTGATCACCAAAATCGAGCTGTGGATTCCGGAGGGCCAGAGCAATCCGGTGCGCGCCAAGTTCAGCGAGCCGTCAAAGAATTACGAGCTGGTGGATTACTCCGACATCAAAGTGAATCCGGTGCTGCCCGACTCGGCGTTCGCCTGGAAACTTCCGAAAAACGTCAAGAAGATCTATCCGCAGAAATAGCGGGCGCCTCAGCGTATCTCAAAGTCCGAGTCGCTCGAAGGCGTCGCCTCCAGAGCGTTTACCGACCGCACGTCGGCCCAGCGCGGGCCTTGGCGCAGGCGCGATTCCAGATCGTCGAGCTGCGAAGGAGTGCCGTTTGCGTGCACCTCGACGTCGCCGTTCGCCAGATTCCTGGCCCAGCCGGTGGCTCCGATCGAGCGCGCTGCCTGGCGGGCAAAGGCGCGGTATCCCACGCCCTGCACATTGCCTGAAATGACAAAACGGCGAGAAGTGCGGTGCTCCATTGCCGCCGATTTTACCAAACATCTTTTCTAAACATCTTTACGCGATTATGATTCGGCTCATGTTATGATTCGGCCAGAATGCTAGAAACCGATTCTCGCGACGCGCGGACGCCGGTGAATTTTCGCGAGAAGCTTCCTCTTACGCCGGGCATGGGCCTGATATTCGATCTGGACGGGGTCATCATCGACTCCATGCCGTTCCACCAGCGGGCCTGGCAGCGCTATCTCGAAGTGACAGGGATCGGCGCGGGCGATAGTCTGGATTTTATGCACGGCCAGCGGAATGAGGAAATCGTGCGCGGGCTGCTGGGACCGGAAGCGGACTTGCAGACTGTGATTGCGCATGGGGCGGCCAAGGAAGAGTTGTATCGCGACATGCTGCGCGAACGGCTGGGCGAACACCTGGTGGCCGGGATCGCGGAGTGGCTGAAGCACGTCTCGGGTGCGCCGGTTGCACTCGCGACCAACGCGGAGCGGGCCAACGTCGACTTCGTTTTGGATGGCGGCGGCTTGCGTCCTTATTTCAACGCGATCGTGGATGGGTCGCAAGTAGAGCGGCCCAAGCCCGCACCCGACG
>Ga0207695_10008596_pt1 | contig 12757 bp, 10 predicted proteins | sample KBSC54metaG_FD_184354 | JGI IMG/M metagenome (GOLD analysis project Ga0207695, IMG submission 184354) | Corn rhizosphere microbial communities from Kellogg Biological Station, Michigan, USA - KBS C5-4 metaG (SPAdes) (version 2) | ecosystem: Host-associated > Plants > Roots > Rhizosphere > Soil...
GGGAAGGCCGAGCCTTTTCGTCATATCCACAACGGGCAAAACAACGCCGCGCAGGTTCATCAGCCCTTTGTATTCTTCCGTGACATTGGGTAGCGGCACAATCCTGGTTGCGCTGCGAATCTCCCGCACGGCCGTCACGGGCAAGCAGAATTCCTGCTCCTGCACCCGGAACGCGACGAATTCATGAGCGTCTTGCATCTTGCACCGCCCGGTTCTTTCGCATCAGGCGACCAGCGCCTTGGCCAGGTCCGACACAGACCGAAGCGCTTCCACCACGTCATTGACATCGACAATCAAGGCGATGCGGCCATCGCCCAATATCGTGGCGCCCGACAGGCCATGCGAGGGACAATAGGCACCCTCGATTTCCTTCACCACCACCTGTTGCCGCCCCACAATCTCGTCCACGATAAAAGCAGCCTTGTTCGACAAATCGTCTTCGACCACCAGGCAGACGGGCTGGGAGAGGCGTGCGTCGGCGGTGTAGCCAAGCAGCTTGCCCAACTCGGCGAGCGGCAAATATTCGTCGCGGAAACGCAATAAACGGGAGTCTCCGAAGGCTTTGATCTGCGCGGATTGCGCTTGGAGGCTCTCTACGATGCCGGCGACCGGAATTACGAAAAGACTTTCGCCGACACCCACCACCATGCCGTCCATCAGAGCGAGAGTCAGCGGCAGGCTTAAAGTGAATGTCGTGCCAACGCCCTCCTGAGAGTCGATCGAAATGCGTCCTCCCAGCGCTCGTACGCTCTTGTTGACGACATCCATGCCCACGCCCCGACCGGAAATGTCGGTGACGATCTCGGAGGTCGAGAATCCGGGGCTCAGAATGAGGGCTTCGATGTCCTCTTCCGACGGCAAGGCTTGCTCCGACAGCAGGCCCTTGGCAATCGCCTTCGATCTTACCTTTTCGTGATTGATGCCGCGTCCATCATCCATCACTTCCAGGAATATCCGCCCGAAGCGATGATAGGCGGAAAGCCGAACCGTCCCGACCGGATCCTTTCCCAGACGGGCGCGTTCCGCCGCGTCTTCCAAACCATGGTCCACGGCATTGCGGATCATGTGCGTCAGCGGCTCGGACAGTTGCTCAAGCACGCTCCGGTCAACTTCGGCGTCTTCGCCGTCCGAAATAAAATTGACCGTTTTCCCCGTGGCGGTTTCAAGCTGCCGCACCAGGCGTGCCATTCGCTGGAAAATCGGCTTGATCGATTGGGAGCGAATGGCCAGCAATCCTTCCTGGATTTCCAGCGATAGCCGTTCGAATTCCAGATAGGCGGGCATCGCTTCCGGATCCGGGTGACGGAGCGCGAATTGACTGTAGATGGTCTGATGGACCAGCAGCTCCCCCACAAGATTGAAGAGTTTATCGACGCGCTCCAGATCGACCCGGATCACGCGCTTGTTTTCGAGAGGCCGGGCTTCCCCGCTCGCTTTGGCGGGCTTGTCACCTTGCGCTTCCTTTTGAACGAGCGCGATTTCCAAATCGCAATCGCCGCCGACAAATTCAAAAACATTCCAAAGGTCCCGCTCCGCCCTTTGTGTCGTAATAGTTCCGGACCAGGCCAGATAAGCGCCATCGGGCGTGAGGTCGTGAAGATCGGGGAGATCGCGATCGTCCAGATGGAGCTTCACCTCGCCCAGGCGTCCCAGTTCACGAAAAAGGGGGATGGGATCATTGGCGTTGAAATAGAGCGACGGGTTGGGCTGAAAGCGGAATTGCCATGTCCGGGCCGGATCCGGTTGCTTCATCGGTTCTAGATTATGCGCGGCGAGCCCTTCGGAAATATCCGGCGCGGCGCCAAGAGCCTTAAGCGCCCGCTCGCTTTGCGCCACATCCGTCGGGGCGCCACCGCGCGCCTCTTCCACCAGCTCCGCCAAGCTGTCGGACGCCAGCTGCAACCCATCCAGCACGGACTTGCCGGCCGAAATCTTGCCCGACCGCAGATCGGACAAGGCCATCTCGACGCGATGTGCAAACTGCGCCAGCGCGGCAAGATCGAAATTGGCGGCGCCGCCCTTTATCGAATGAACGGACCTGAAGATCATGTTGATGGTTTCGCCATCGGCATCGCCGCGCTTCAGGCCGTTCAAGCCCTGGTCGAGAGAAGCCAGCAGCTCGTCGCATTCCTGGAAAAAAAGAGCGTTTATCGGCGCCAGTATGTCGGCAGGGAGGGAGGTAGCCGTCATGTCACACAGTGACCCTGCGGATGGCTTCCGCCAGGCGATCCGGATCGAAGGGTTTGGTGATCCAGCCTGTCGCGCCGGCCCTCTTCGCTTCGGTTTTCCAGAGAGGATCGGTTTCCGTTGTGAGAACCAGTATCGGCGTTCGGCGGTTTGGCCCGCCGCGCCGGATTTCGTCGATGAACGATATCCCGTTCATCCGCGGCATGTTGATGTCCGTTATGATGACGCTGGGGCTCACACGCTCGAGCTTCTCGAGCGCATCGATGCCGTCTATTGCCTGAACCACGTCGTAACCCATCGCGGACAGGGAATTGAGCATCATCTCCCGCATGGTCGGCGAGTCATCCACCGTCAGGATCACCATTGCCATCGCCGCCTCTACATCAGCAGAATGTCGGCGCCCAGCAGCTTGACGCTTTCTCGAAACGCCGCGGACGGATTCTCGACGGAAAAACCCAGGCCGTCCCGCTCCCAGCATTTGCGCGCCGAAAGAAGAACCTGGACACAGAGTGTGCTCAGCTGCTGAACCTTGGAGGCATCAACCGATACCGCCTGGTGCTTCCGCTCCAGAAACGCTTCCATCAGATGAACCGCTGCGTCCGCATCCATCCGCTTCGGCAGGCAAAGCGATTGGAGATCTCCGCCCATGTCAGAATTCTTCCCATTCATCGGGTTCGACGCTGTGCAGCTTTCGGACTGCCGCGGCGCCCCTGCCCGCGGGTGCCCGCGTGGAGGGGCGCTGGCGGGGCGCCCGCTGCGGCCGCAAGGGCCGCGAAATCATCTGATCGTCCGAACCAATGTTGAAGCGGTTGAGGAGTTCGGCCAGCTGCTGGGACTCCGAAGCCAGTGAGAAGCTCGCCGCCGTACTCTCTTCAACCATCGAGGCGTTCTGCTGGGTCACTTGATCCATCTGATCCACGGTGCTGTTGATCTCGTTGAGGCCCGACGCCTGGTCGTTTGCCGTTATCGCGATGTCCGCCACCAGCGTGTTGATCTGGCCGATATTGGCGAGAATGCGGTCAAGCGCCGACCCGGTCTGCCCCACCAGTTGCACACCGGTCGAAACCTGGGCCGTGGAGCTTGAGATCAGAAGCTTGATTTCCTTGGCCGACGAGGCTGTACGCTGCGCCAGCGCGCGCACTTCATTGGCGACAACCGCGAAACCCTTGCCCGCCTCCCCCGCCCGTGCGGCTTCCACCCCGGCATTGAGCGCGAGCAGGTTTGTCTGGAAGGCGATCTCGTCAATGACGCCGATGATCTGGGCGATCTGATTGGCGGATTGCTCGATCTTGGTCATCGTCGCGATCGCTTGGTGGACGATGTCGCCGCTTCGCTCCGCGTCGGCCTTCGCGCCAGTGACCACCTTGCTCACATCGGCCGCGTTGTCCGCCGTCTTGCGCACGCTTGAGGTGATGTGATCCATGGCGGCGGCCGTCTCTTCGAGGCTGGCCGCTTGCTGCTCGGTTCGGCGGGAAAGGCTGTCCGCGGACTGGGAGATCTCGTCGGCGCCCGCCCGGATTCCATAAGCGCTTTCCCTTATGAGCTTCATCGTCTCCTGCAACTGGGCAATCGAAGTGTTGAAGTCGAGACGCAACTTGTCATAGGCGTCGTTGAACGAATCATCGAGACGGAAGACAAGGTCTCCCTTGGCCAGCCGGGAAAGCGCTGCGCCGATCACTTGGACGACTTGATCCTGTTCCTGAGCCTTACGCGTCAGGACCTCCTCGTGTCTTTGCCGTTGCGCTTCGATCGCCTGCCGCTGCAGAGCGGTGTCGGCTTCGACCGCCGCTTTGTCGATGATCGTCTGCCGGAACGACTGGAATGCGCGGGTCAAATCGGCGACCTCGTCTTCACGGTCCGTCGCCTCCGCCGTCGCATCGAGATCGCCGCTCGCCAGGCGCTTCATGGCGCCGGTGATGTTCATCAGGGGGCTGACGATTTCGCGCTTCACCAGCACATAGCCGATGCCGAGCATGATGATTGTGCCCAGAATCGAACCGATGATCACAAACAGCAGGCTTGAAAATGCCCTGGCATGCGCGGCGTCGGCCTCGGTCGCCATGCGCTTCTGATTGTTGTTGATCAAGCTGTTGAAGGCGCCCTCGATCCCCTGGAATGTCTTGATGGCTTCGGCATTCCACAGAGTGTCGAACTGCTTTTGCTGACCGGCCGCGACCAATCCATTGAGCCGGTCCAGCATGGCGTCATAGCGCGCCAGGCCGCGAATGATCCTGTTGTAGAGCTCCTCGTCTTCTGCGCTTAACATGGGCCTAAGGAGCGCGAGATCGGATCCAAGCTCGACCCGCTGACCTTCGAGTTGCTCTCTCGTGCGTTGCGCCACTTGCGGATTGGAATCCGACAGATAGTAGGAGAATCTGTGAATTCTCGACATATGCTGCTCGGCGGAAACGCTGCGCTCGACACCAGCGGCGGCATTATGCGCGAAGTGCTGGATGCTGTTGGTCAGAATATAGAGGTTATAGGCAGCAAACCCCGTTATCGCTGCGCCGAACAGGACGAGACAGCCGACACCCAGCAGGATCTTACCCGATATCCGCATTCGCCTGAACGGCACCATGAGCGCCTCCCGAACGGTCACAGCCTATGCCCAAGCGAGGAGGTTATTGCGGGCGGAGTTAAGGCAACTTTAAGGTTGCTGGAACTCAACGCGTGCGGGAATTAGAAGGCCACCTGTGATCCCCAATTTACGGAGCCCGCGCCCACCCTCCGCCGACCGCCGGACCCCCGGGCCTCCACCCCCCAGCGCCCACCGGCGCGAATTTTCCCATGAATCCGTATGTTGACCGCGTTCGGGCCGGGCCCTGGCCGCCTCGGCCGGCTTCGCGATACTGGCCCCTTAAATTCCGTCCCGATACGCGCCACACTCACGCAAAGACTCGGGGGAACGCATGACGGACCGTCTCTCGCGCCGCGGCGTGATTGCAGCAGGCATTACTCTGGTTCCGGGTTTGGCGATGGCACAAGGCGCGCCCAAAGCAATGCTTGGCACGCCGCCATCCGTGATCAGCAACCCGCCGCGCCAATTCGGCCCACGCGCCCAGCCCAGTTACACACCAGATCCTGATGTGGTACGCGTCGATCCTGCTTTCGACAATCTTTTGATCGGGCAGGAAGCGATCCGCCGTGTCGCCACCGGTTTTCATTTTCTGGAAGGACCGGCCTGGAGTGCCCAAGGCCAGTACGCCATCTTCAGCGACGTCAAAAACGACACGCTTTATCGCTATCTTTGGGAGAGCGGCGAGACCACCGCTTTCCGCAAACCTTCCTTCAGCACCAACGGCAACAGTTTCGACTATCAAGGCCGGCAAATGAGCTGCCAGGATTATTTCCGCCGCGTGATCCGGTGGGAGATGGATGGCTCCATGACCGTGCTGGCCGACAGCTTTGACGGCAAGCCGCTCAACTCGCCCAACGATCTGGCACCGCATCCCGACGGCAGCGTCTGGTTCACCGATCCCATCTATGGCGGCGTCTTGGCGGAAGGTCATCCCGATGACGGCGACGGCCCCTTCAATCCCGGCGGCCTGCGCGATCCCAAGATCGGCAACAGCAGCGCCGGCATCGCAGCGGCCGGCAGCATGCACCAGGTCCTGCCGCCCAGCGTCTATCGCCGGGACCCGAGCGGAAAAGTGGAACTAGTCCTGCCCTTCGAAACCGGGTTCGTGCCCAACGGCATCTGCTTTTCGCCCGATGGCGCGAAGGTCTATGTCATTCGCGGCGGCGGCGTGTTCGTGGCCGATGTCGCGGGCGCGCGCCTCACAGGATTGAAGCGTTTCACCGATTGCATGGTGGACGGCATCCATTGCGGTCCCGATGGCATGCGGGCCGATCGCGCCGGCAATATCTGGGTCAGTTCGGCGGCGCCTTTAGGCTATGCCGGCGTTACGGTGTGGAATCCGGCGGGCAAATTGCTGGGCCGCATTCGCCTGCCGGAAGGCTGCGCCAATCTTTGCTTCGCTGGGCCCAAGCGCGATCATGTTTTCATGACCGCGACCCAGTCGGTTTACATGCTGCGGGTGAATATCCAAGGTGCCGCGCCGGGCTAAAACAAAAAGGCGTTAGATTTAGGGGGACGTGGCATGAGACGCGGACAGGTTTTCCTCGCCGGTTTTTTCATCCTCGCCGGCAGTGCGGCGCTGGCGCAGCAACCACCGCCGCTTCCCGGGATGCAGGCTTTCACCGACAATTGTCAAAGCTGTCACGGCAACGACCTGCGCGGCGGGCGCGGCCCCAGCCTGTTTTCGGAAGCTGTGCTGAGCAGCCTTTCCGACACACAAATTCGGCAGATCGTCAAAAGCGGCATTCCCAACAGCGAGATGCCGTCCTTTGCCGCGCAGCTGAGCGACGACGAGATCAGCCAGGTGATCGCCTATCTGCATCTGCGCGAGGGACAACTGAAAACCAATCCGCCCTTCGTGCCCAATCCCGACGGTCAGGTGATCAAGAGCCAGAAACAGGCTTTCAAACTGGAAGTCATTGCGTCTGGGCTTGAGACGCCCTGGGGCGAAGTCTTCCTGCCGGACGGACGCATGCTGGTCACGGAACGCTCAGGGCCGGTGCGCATCATCGATCACGGCAAGCTTCTGCCTGAACCGGTGCGCGGCACCCCCAAAGTCTTTGTCCGCCAGGATGGCGGCATGTTGGATGTGGCGGTGAACAAAGGCTGGATCTATCTCTCCTATACCGAGGTGCAGCCGGGCGTGACGCCCGCGCCGGGCAGCGATACTGCGCCCAATATCGCGCCCCCCACCATGACGGTGCTGGTGCGCGGCCATATCCGGGACAATCAATGGGTGGACAATCACGAAATCTTTCGCGCGCCCAACACGCTTTACACCACCACCAGCGACCATTACGGCTCGCGCTTCCTGTTCGACAATAAAGGCCATCTCTTCTTCTCGATCGGCGAACGCCACAACATGGTCAACGCCCAAAGCCTGGCCACACCGTTGGGAAAAATTCACCGCATCAATGAGGATGGCTCCCTTCCGCCCGACAATCCTTTCGCAAAGCTGCCCGATGCCGTGCCGTCCATCTGGAGCTTGGGTCATCGCAATCCCGAAGGTCTGGCGTTCAATCCCCTGACGGGCGATCTGTGGGAATCCGAGCATGGCCCCGCCGGCGGCGACGAAATCAATGTGATCGACAAAGGCCACAATTACGGCTGGGGGCTGGCCTCGATGGGTCTGGAGCCCGGCATCTTCCGCCAGACCGCGCCCAATACCGACCCGCCGATCACGTCCTACACGCCCACCATCGCGCCCAGCGGCATCGCTTTCTATACCGGCAGCCGCTATCCCGGCTGGAAGAACAATCTGTTCGTGGCCGCGTTGGCGGGCCAGCAATTGCTGCGACTGGAGACGCAAGGCCGCCGCATTACGGCGCAAGAGCCCCTGTTCACGGAATATGGCCGTGTCCGCGATGTGATCCAGGGGCCGGACGGACTTCTTTATGTCCTGCTCCAGAATCCAACCGGCGGCAGCACCGGCCTTCTGACCTCGGCCTCAACCGCGGGCATGGTGGTGCGCCTGCTACCGCAATAGTCGGAGACACGTCATGACTGTTCGCGCACTGCTGCTGGCTTTTGTCTGTGCCGCGTTTCCAACAACGGTAATGGCGGCGAACATCACTGCCACGGAATGGGGCAAGGCCGACCACGGCGAGCCGGCTTTCCTCTACACGCTGAAAGCCGGCGGGCTGGAAGCACGCATCACCAACTTCGGTGGCCGCATCGTATCGCTATCGGTGCCCAACGCCCGGGGCGGCAAGACCGATGTTCAGCTCGGCTTCGACGATTTCGCCTCCTACTTCCGCAAGGACAATATCTATGGCGGACTGGTCGGCCGCCATGTCGGCCGCATCAGCCATGGCGGCAGTTTCACGCTGGATGGCAAGACCTATCAGTTGGACAAGACCAGCCCCGATGCCAAATTCGTCATCCATGGCGGCACCGCGGCCTTTTCCAACAAGATGTGGCAAGGGCGGATGCAAGACGGCGCCGAGCCCAGTCTGATCCTCCATTTGAACAGTCCGGATGGCGATGGCGGATTTCCCGGCGCGCTGTCGGTCACTGTGACCTACACGCTGACAAAAGACAGCGGCCTCAAGATCGACTATCGCGCCGAAGCCAAAGACCGTTCCACCATCGCCAATCTCACCAACCATGCCTATTTCGCGCTGCAAGGCGAAGGCAATGGCGACATCTCCAACCAGACGCTTCAAGTTTTCGCCGACAAATACACACCCGCCGATGCCGATAATCTGGAAACCGGCGAGATCCTGAACGTGGATCACACGCCGTTCGATTTCCGAAAACCCGTGCGGATTGGCTATGTGCTGCATTCGAGCTTTCCCCAGATCGCCATGCGTCAGGGCTTGGACATGAATTTCGTGATTGAAGGCAAGCCCGGCACCTTGCGGCCGGCGGCGGTGATGCATGATCCCGGCACGGGCATCACCATGGAAGTCGAGACCACCGAGCCTTGCATGCAGCTTTACAGCGACGGCATCGGTGAGCGCACGGTGGTGGGCAAAGGGGGCAAGATCTATCGCAGCTTCTACGCCATGAGCCTGGAAACCCAGAATTATCTCGACGCGATCAATCATCCCTCATTCCCGGCCGACCCCTCGACAATCATCCGGCCGGGCAAACCGCTGCACGAGGTGACCTTGTTCCGTTTCCGCCACGATTAGCTGGTCCATGAACAATTTCGCCAACGCTTTTCTTCTGGTCTATGCGGCGCTGTTTCCGATCATCAATCCGATCGGCAGCGCGCCGCTGTTTCTAGGCCTCACCGAATTCACCACCGCACAGCAGCGCAATGGCCTGGCGGCACGTGTGGCCGTGAACAGCCTGTTCCTGCTGCTGGGTTCGATGTTCATCGGCTCGCATGTGCTGGAATTTTTCGGCATCAGCCTGCCGGTGGTGCGCATCGGCGGCGGGCTGGTGGTGACCGCCTTCGGCTGGAAGCTGCTCAATTCGGAAAACCCGGACGGTTCGCGCGCCGACACGGCCGCGGCCCACGCCGAACCAGAATCTTTCTATCCGCTCACCATGCCGCTCACGGTGGGACCCGGCTCCATCTCGGTCGCCATCAGCCTGGGCAGTCAGCGGCCCAAAGGCGAGGATTGGGCGGAGTGGATACAAGCGGGCGGCGCGGCGCTGGCGGGCGTGCTGGCGATCGTGATCACCATTTATCTCTGCTACCGCTTCGCGCAGAAGCTGGTCAACATTCTAGGTCCCAGCGGCACCCATGTGGTGGTGCGGTTGTCGGCCTTTATTCTGGTCTGCATCGGCATCCAGATATTGTGGAGCGGCTGGAGCGAATTGATGGCCCTGCACGCATAGAATTTTGTCGCGGTTCCGGATGGAAACGCTTCAAAGAAAACAGGCCCCCGTCAGAAACGGGAGCCTGTTCTCAAATCAAGAATCCAGACGGTTACTTAGCCGTCCTTGTGACGCGGGTCGTCATGGCGCCATGCCTTGTAATTGTCGGCATGCTTGGCGCGATAACCTTCCGCGTCGGCGCGGTGTTCCCACGCATGAAACTGATTGTCGGTACCCATATAGCCGTCGGCATAAGCCACGGAGACATCGCTATCCTGGAAGGCGTTGGCAACGCCGGCGGTGGCCAGCGACGCGGCGGCCATGGTGATGGCGGCGATGGTGATCTTCAGCGTGTTTCGCATTTCAATCCCTGAGTTTCGAGTTGGGTTGACCTACGCATCAACCAATGGTGCTATACAATAGTATTGACCATATTAGCTAAGGACTAGCCAAAGCGTCGCAGGTCGTTGCATTTCTGCAATGTCTCCAACGTTAGCATCAAATCCCTGATAAACCCTCAATTTCCGCCACCGTAGGATATGTACCAAAGTCTACCCCTTTCGCCTTCTACGACGTATAGACCCCCATCGGGTGCAACCGCTGCTCCAGTCGGCCGGTAGGCCGCCTTGGCAGGATTGCGGTCGCCCGGCGCAGGCCCGGCGAATCCTTCGATAAAGTTCTGCGGCTGGCCCGGCTTGCCGGAGCGGTCGAATGGCAAAAATACCACATCGTAGCCGCGATGGCCCTGCTCCGCCGGCGCACCTGCGCCGCCGTGATAAACCACGAACGCGCCGCCGCGATAGGGTTTGGGGAATTGCTTGCCGTCATAGAACACCAGGTCGAGCGGCGACTGGTGTGCCGGTAGAGCCGCCAGCGGCGTATCGTATTGGCCTTCGGCCGCCGTCTTGCCGTCGCCGCCATATTCCGGCGCCGTGACGCGCAGATTGAGGGCATTGTCGTAGTAGGTGTAGGGCCAGCCCAAATTGACGCCCTTCTCCACCCGGTGCAGTTCCTCGGCGATGGTGTCGACATGGTCGTTGCGGGCCTGCATCACGCCATAAAAGCCCTTGAACTGCGGCGACCAATCCACCGCCATCATGTCGCGCAGCCCGGTGGCGATCTGTTCGCCATCGCTGGGGAATTTCTGATTCATCTTCGCGGCATCGAAGCGCCACACACCCGAGCGCGTCTCGAGCGACGGACAAGGCTTGAGGCCGACCGGCTTGCCGTCTTTGGGCGCGGCGGGATCGAGGCAGATATTCGAAGACGCACCCACCGTGACATAGAGGCCGCCCTTGCCGTCGAACGCCAGGCCGCGGCTGGGAAAGCCTTTGTCGGGCATGCCGTCGATCATGGCCTCGCCTTCACCCGGCACCAGAGCGGGGCCCTGGAAAGGAAAGCGGGTGACCGTGGTTGGCGAGGCGGCATAAAGCGCGTTCTTGTAGATGCGCAAACCGGTGCCGCCCATGACGGTGCTGAAATGCTCCGTCGCGATCACTTTATGATCGCGGTCGAGCCTGAGCGCGATGATGCCCAGCTCGGCGCCCTCGCGCGGTTTGCTGGTCGAGACATAGATGTCGCCATTGTCGCGGACGGCGATGTGGCGGGCCGGTCCCAACCCTTCCGCGACAACCGTGGCGTGAAAGCCCGGCGGCAGGATGAGATTGTCAGGCTCGGCGGCAAGGGCCGGCATCAGACTGGCAAACGTTAGCGACAGCGCGGCGGCGGCAATCTTCATGATGTCCTCTTGGAGAATGGGCCAGAGTGTGGGCGCGGAAATGCGGGCATATACCGCTTTTTGGGCGTATATGCTCTTGATTTCGCAGGGCAAGGGTGCGCGCTGTCGCAGCCCCGCTTCTCAGTCTAGCCAGCCGGACTTAATCCCTACCAGACATGGACCCGATCGGCCGGGGCGAGATAAAGCGCCTGCCCCGGTTTGACATCGAAGGCTTGGTACCAGCCATCGAGATTGCGCACTTCCAGGCCACGGTAATGGTCCGGGGCATGCACGTCGGTCAGGAGCCGCTGGCGTGCCGCAGCTTCCCGCGTCTTGGCCTGCCAGGACTGGGCATAAGCGAGGAAGAATTGCTGCTCGCCATTCAACCCTTGATCGAGCGGCGCCGGCTTGCCACCCAAAGAGGCGTGCCAAGCGTCATAAGCCGCCGCCAGACCGGCATTGTCGGCGATATTCTCGCCCAAGGTCTGCTGGCCGTTCACCGCCACATCGGGGAACGGCTTATAGGCGTTATACTGCGCCACCAGCTTCTGACCCGATTGCTGGAAATGCGCGAAATCCTCTTTCGTCCACCAATTGTGCAGCCGGCCCTTGGTGTCGAACGCGGCGCCCTGATCGTCGAAGGTGTGGCTGATCTCATGACCAATCACCGCGCCGATGGCGCCATAATTGAAGGCGTCATTGGCCTTGGCGTCGAAGAAGGGTCTGTCCAGGATCGCGGCGGGAAAATTGAGCCCGATGGTCAGCGGCAGATTCACCGCATTGACGGTCTGCGGCGTCATCGACCATTCGCGGCGCTCCACGCTCTTTCCGATGCGATCGACATTGCGGCGATATTCATAGAGGTCGGCGCGCGCCAGATTGCCGAAGGCATCGCCCTTGACCACCTGGAAGGCGGAATAATCGCGCCAGACTTCGGGATAGCCGATGCCGACATAAAGAGCGAACAGTTTCTCTTTCGCTTTGGCTTTGGTCGCCGGAGTCATCCAGGTCAGCGCGTCGATGCGTTTGCTCCAGGCGGCGGTGATGTTTTTCACCATCGTCTGCGCCTTGGCTTTGGCGTCCGGCGGGAAATATTTGGCGGCATAAAGCTTGCCCACGGCATCGCCCAAGGCATCGTTGGTAAGATTGACGGCGCGCTTCCAGCGGTCCTGCTGCTTGGGCGTGCCCGATAGGGCCTTGCCATAGAATGCGAACCGCGCATCCACGAAGGCCTTGGACAACACGGGCGCGGAATAATTGATGCGATGGAAAGCGAACCAGGCTTTCCACACATCCAAAGGTTCGCTGGCGACCAGCTTGGCAAGACCGGCAAAAGCGGAAGGCTGCCAGACAATGTAGCTGTTCATCTGCGAAAGCTTGGCGCCCTGGAAGAACTGGTCCCAGTCCAGGCCCGGCGCTTTCTTGGCGAAATCGGCGCGGCCCCAAACATTGTTGGCCTTCACCACATCCTGGCTATCGACGATGCTTTCCTGCGCCCTGGCGAT
>Ga0207695_10008597_pt1 | contig 12756 bp, 7 predicted proteins | sample KBSC54metaG_FD_184354 | JGI IMG/M metagenome (GOLD analysis project Ga0207695, IMG submission 184354) | Corn rhizosphere microbial communities from Kellogg Biological Station, Michigan, USA - KBS C5-4 metaG (SPAdes) (version 2) | ecosystem: Host-associated > Plants > Roots > Rhizosphere > Soil...
GTATTGCTCTTCCGAAAATTCCTGCGCGCCGCCGCCGGTCCCCAGCACAATTCCGATCTGCCGTTTTTCGTCCACCGACATTGCAGCCATATCGAGTCCGGAGTCGTTCACCGCCTCAGTGGTGGCCGCCAGACAAAGGGGCACAACCCGCGAAACGTGCTTCCGCTCGCGAGGTTCGACCCACGCCAACTCGTCAAACTCGGGAATTTCGCCGGCAATGTGAACGGGCAGTCTGGAAGAATCAAAGCGCGAAATGCGCTTCACCCCAGACTTGCCGGCCAGAACACCACGGCAGAAAGCTTCCTTGCCTATTCCATTCGGGCTGACGGCACCCATTCCTGTTATAACGACGCGAGGAACCATTGAATAAGTAAACTCCGATTGCAGAGCAAAGTTGCCATCTTCATCACGCGGCTGGTGGGATAATCATACAGATGCCGCTCGGATTGTACATTTCCGTCCCTTTCTGCAAAACGAAGTGCAGTTACTGCAATTTCGCTTCAGATGTTTTCTCGCGCGCAGTGTTCGAAAAATATGTTAGCCGCGTGTGCGTCGAAATTGAGCAGGCAGCCGAAACCGCTGATCACATGGGAGGTCTGCTCGACTGCGCGGTCGACTCCCTCTACTTCGGCGGCGGAACTCCCACACTCTTGGATGTTACAGAGTTAGAACGTATCTTTGTCACGATTCGGCAAAATTTCGGCATTTTAAAGAGCGCAGAAATTACGGTGGAATGTGCGCCGGGAACTTTGAACTCGGCAGTGATTGAAAATCTTCGACGCTGCGGGGCTAACCGTGGGAGCCTCGGGGTGCAATCCTTTGACGATAAAGAGGCGGCATCGGTTGGACGGCTGCACAAGCACGCGACGGTCATTGACGATATCGCACGGTTGCGGTCGGCGGGGATTTCGAACATTAATGTTGATCTGATCGCCGGCCTTCCGCACCAGACCCGGCAGAGTTGGGAAGCCTCGCTGGACCAATTAATTTCGCTCGAAGTTCCGCACGTCAGCATTTACATGCTGGAAGTCGATGATGATTCCAGGTTGGGACGTGAACTGATTGCCGGGGGACAAAAGTATCATGCGCACTTCGTCCCTGATGAAGACCTCACCGCCGACATGTATGAAATCGCGGTTGAGCGCCTGAATGCTGCCGGAATCCGGCAATACGAGATTTCAAACTTCGCTCGCGCCGGCTTTGAATCCAGACACAATCTGAAATATTGGACGCGGCAACCTTATCTGGGATTTGGCGTCGATGCGCATTCCATGTTGCACTCGGCAGATGCAGGTTGCGCGGTACGATTCTCAAATTCTGATTCCCTGGAAAAATATCTCTCTGGCGCCGCAAAAGAACGCACAGTCGTATCTTCCGAAGACGCGCTGCAGGAAACATTCTTTCTTGGATTGCGGATGACTAAAGGAGTCGACCTGCGGACGCTGAGGCTGGAGCTTGGCGAAAATCAAGTCAGTGCCTACAACCAGAGCATTTCTGAACTGGCGCAAGCAGGTCTCCTCGAAAAAAATGCTGCGACAATCCGCCTCACCGCGAAGGGACGAATGCTTTCGAACGAAGTATTCGAGCGCTTCATTTCGGTCGATTTAGCGGTATAATCCGGCCCGAAAGCGAGGGCACGCATGGGCCTCTACTCGCACTACGATTGCGCGCATAACCACCCGGCAAACCGCGCACTGCACCTGATCGCAATCCCTGTCGGGTTTTCCTCGATCATCGTCGTCTGGTTTCACTGGATCATTGCGCTGCTTCTGATCCCTGCTGCTTTTGCCTTGGCCTGGCTGGGACATCTGATCGAAGGAAACAAGCCGGCATTCCTCACCAATCCAGTACATGTCTTCGTGGCGCCGGTGTGGATGGCGAAGAAACTATTCGGCAAACGCGCTGCTAACCGGACGTAACCAACCGGTCGGTGCGAAGATTTCCCGTGCATTGAGAGCCTGTGATGTAATGAGTTTTGATCTGCGAACAGACTGCGCGCGATTTGAAAGGGTGCGGCTTTCAGCCGCACTGGAGTTGCAAGAATAATTTACGGCACGGCTGAAAGCCGTGCCCTTATGAAATCCCCAGCCGCGACTTGACGGGAGAACCCTTGGATTTCCAGTTCAATGAAGAACAACTGCAGCTGAAGAAAAGTGTCCGCGAATTTGCCGAGCGTGAGATTGCACCCCACGTGCGCAAGTGGGATGAAGCCGGCGACTTTCCGCTTTCGACGATAAAGGAACTGGGCAAGCTGGGGCTGATGGGCGTGATCTTTCCTTCGGAGCTGGGCGGCGCCGGCATGGGTTACGTCGAGTATGTGACCGCAGTCGAGGAACTTTCGCGCGTGGACGGCTCGGTCGGCATCATCGTCGCGGCGCATACGTCGCTCTGCTCAAATCATATTTTTCTGGCTGCGAACGAAACTCAAAAGAAAAAATATATTCCCAAGCTGGCTAGCGGCGAATTCATTGGCGCGTGGGGACTGACCGAACCATCGTCCGGATCGGACGCCGGCAGCGCGCGCATGACCGCGGTTCGCAAGGGAAACAACTGGGTACTGAACGGCACCAAAACTTTCTGCACCAACGGCCACTATGCAGACGCTCTGGTGGTCGTCGCTGTAACTGATCGCGCTGCGCATACGCACGGTCTCTCAGCATTTATCGTGGAAAAAGGAACGCCAGGGTTTCGTCCAGGGAAAAAAGAAGACAAGCTCGGGTTGCGGGCGAGCGACACTGCAGAGTTGATCTTCGAAGACTGCGTGCTGCCGGCTGAAAATCTGCTGGGAACTGAGGGCCAAGGATTCGTTGACGCCATGCGGGTGCTCGACGGAGGGCGGGTTTCGATCGCAGCGTTGTCGCTGGGGATGGCGGAAGGGGCCTACGAAGCAGCCCTGAACTACTCCCGCCAGCGCAAACAATTCGGACGCGCCATCAGCGATTTCCAGGCGATCCAATGGAAATTAGCTGACATGGCCACCGAGATCGAAGCGGCAAGGCTGCTGACGTTTCGCGCGGCAGCGATGAAAGACGCCGGAATGAAGACGACGCTCGAATCATCCATGGCCAAGCTCTTCGCCAGCGAAGTGGCCGTGAAGTGCGCCAACGAAGGGGTACAGATCCACGGCGGGTATGGCTTCATTAAAGACTACCCTGCAGAAAAGTTTTATCGCGACGTGAAGCTGTGCACTATCGGCGAAGGCACCAGCGAAATACAAAGGCTGGTAATCGCGAGACAGTTGCTGAAGGATTAACGAATCTTGCACCCAGTAGCGTTGATGTGAGGATATGTGATCAGAAGATTCTTTGTCTTCCTGTCGATCGCCCTTTCCGTTTGCGTCGCAGGGTGTCGGAGACAAGTTCGCTATACTCTCACGTGAAGCTCGTCACGGACCGACCCTGGGCGGTTGGAGAGGCAAGGGACATGTTCTTTTGACGGGGAGTGGAATGAAATGCACTGTTTTCCATCCACCACAGGAGCGTTGGCCGCCCCTAAGTTCGATTACTTGGTGGATGCTGATTTTGGTAAGCCCGCCCATTTCGACGCTCAGAAATGGGCATACAACATCACTTGCCGGCTCGATTCCTTCGAGCATGCCACTTGTCGCGCGGATGAAGTAGCTGTGAAGTAAAGCGCAGTTCTTGTCTATTTTGGCGTGCAACCCGTCGAAATCTTCCTAACTCGGGAATGGGTGTCCGCCCGCCTGATTCTTGCTTTACACTTACTCGTTTGACTACCGAAACTCAAGAATTCGTTGTGCAACTTCGCGTTGGCGAAGCTCGCTCACTGGCGCGGGCTATTTCTACCGTCGAGAATCACTCCCCCGGATGGATTGATCTGCTCAAGGCATTATTCCCCCACACAGGAAAAGCGCGAACCATCGGTCTTACGGGCGCGCCGGGAGCGGGCAAAAGCACGCTGGTCGATCAACTCGCGAAATACTATCGCGAACAGAATCACACCATCGGGATTATCGCGGTCGATCCGACGAGTCCTTACACCGGCGGCGCAATCCTGGGCGACCGCATCCGCATGCAGCAGCACTTTTCTGATCCCGGCATTTACATCCGCAGCATGGCCACTCGCGGCTCCCTGGGCGGGCTGGCGCGGACGACTGCCGACGTGGCCTTGGTGCTCGATGCCGCTGGCCGCGACTTGGTTCTGATCGAAACTGTCGGGGTTGGCCAGGATGAGATCGACATCGTTCGTTTGGCTGATGTCACGGTGGTGATTCTTGTGCCTGGCATGGGCGACGATGTGCAAACCATCAAGGCCGGCATCATGGAGATCGCCGATATTTTTGTGATCAATAAAGTGGACCACGACGGCGCAGAACGCGTGGAGCGGGAAATTCGCGCCATGCAATCTCTGGCCATCCGCGCCGATCAATGGACGCCGCCGATTGTGAAGACGGTTGCAACGGATGGTCGAGGAATCCAGGAACTTGCGGATGCGATTGCTGCCTACGAGTCTCATCAGAAAAAACTGGGTTTGGCTTCGCAACGCAAGGTACAGAACTGGGAAGTTCGCCTGCTGGAGATGCTGCGCGACACGTTGCTGCAAAGGGCACACGCTGCCATGCCGGAGGGCGAACTTTCACGGCTGGCAACCGACGTTGCGGAACACAAGCGTGATCCCTATTCCGCCATCGAGGAGATAGCAGGGCGAATCGGGGTGTTGTGAAAACTCAGCAAATCAGTCGTTTCGAAGTTCTTGTCGCCGAGCTTACGCTAGGCCCGGACGGGCGACGGCGCCCGTCCCGACATGGTTCCTTTTGGCACATTTTGTTTGAAGGGAATGTCGGGTCGGCTACTACTGACGTTGGTATCCTTTGCCGCCGCGGAAACCGGGACCATGGTCGAGTGATCCCATAAGCAACCGACGCAGACGATGTCGGCTTTCGAGGTCCATATTCACAAACTCAAATCCAACTTCGTTAACGTGGGCACGCCTCAGAACGACCTGAGCGCGAATTTTACTCATACCGACGGCCATTTGAAGATCCGCGTCGGACCCGACCCGCAAGGTGTCACCTTTTGTTCCCATGCCGCCGCCAAGGCTCAACTCGTGGACCGATATCTGTGACTTTCCCCAGGAACTGCTAATACTCGCCGGCACTGCACGCTTGAGAATGATGCGCTCGTAGCGACGCTGCCGCACCCACGGACACGCCGGCGCCGAATCGAGCGGACCAATCGCGAGCTCGCCAGGTTCCAGGCTGCTCTCCGCCATGACTTGCGTGGCGTAACGCATGTCAATTTTCGCCAAAGCTTGCGCGGCGGCAATACGCAGCTCGCGGTGGTGCTGCCATTTGAACATCTTCTTTGCTTCGAACAAGGTTCGCAGTACCGGGACCGCCTCCGGCTCGCGCAACCTTCCCAATGCTTCGATGGCCTTCAGTTGCAGCAGTGGCGAGCGCCCCTCGGCCTCGCCAGCCGCCGCCATCACGATCAGCGGAGGCGCAGCGGTGCGGTCACCACTCATTCCAATTTCATCCAGCGCCTGCGGTACTACCGTGGGATCGAGTACCTCAAGGATCTCGAGCAGAGTGCGGCCACGATTGCCTGCCGCACCGTACGCAATCTGGCGCACGATCAAATCCTGATAAAAGCGGTTCAGCTGGGTCAATCGCGATGGCAATAATTCGAGTAGGGCAGGTACGTCCAACCTACTCATCAATCCAACCGAAGAAACCGCCTGCCGCTGCGGACCGTTGCTCAGCATCTCCCGTAAGTATTCGTTCGCGCCTGAGCCAAGTTCATTGACGAGTTCCACAATGCGGTCGCACTCCTCGCGTTTCATGGCGCGAAAGAAACGGTCCGCGAGGTGCTCGACTGAGGCCCTCGCGTTCCGGCGTAAAACTCCGACCAGATCCGGATTAAATTTTGTTTGCGAAAGAGCGTCCTCGATAAAATCCGGCAGCCTTCCTTCAACGCCAATGCGCGAGCGCAGATCCCTCTCGAGGGCGGGACGTCGGCTGGCGACATATTCCATGGCTTCGCAGGTCTGGGCAACCGCCCGGTATTGCTTGCGATGAGAGGCTTCCGAACTCAAACGAACGAATGCCGCGCTCAATAGAGCTTCGATTTCTGGATTCGCTTCCTTCGCGATGGCGCCACCCAGTTTCTGCGTGGTTTCTCCCAGCACGCTTCCGCCAGCAAGTGCAAACAAATCCGCAAGCTGCGCGATACCGTCTGCAACGCGAGAGCGGTATTCAGGGTCTTTTGCAGTCACTGCATTTGCATAATTGCTCAGAATCGCCGAAGCACTTTCGCGGTCGCTGCGCTGCAGGAGCAGCTCGACGTATTGCCGCACATTACGCGCCGGCACACACGCGGCATCTTCAGATTGCAGGGCCTTCTTCTTGCTGCTCTCAGGAAGCTCTGACCAGAATGTGCGATCAAGGATATCGGAGTGCGACTCCACCATGATGCCAGCCTTGCTCATCTTGGCTTCGTGCATCTGCAGAATCTTGCGCAGATTGCCCATCTGCTGGCTCATCTGCTCCAGAATGTCGTGGACCGCGTTGACCTTAAGGTCGCCGCTTTCGAAACGCTCAAGAGCGTAACGGATGGCCAATTGTTCAGCAGCGCGCATCAACAGCGGTTTTGCCGCCTTCGGGTCTGGGCCTGCGGCGGATAGCTCGTCAAGCAGCGTGAGAACTGAATTCTTAATCTTCTCGTCCGCGCGATCTAATTCCGATCCAATCAGCTCGGGCTTGGGCGACTTGACAGCTGCCAGTTCACCGAATCGTGTCAGTAGTTGCAGTGCCTGCTGAGTCTCTTTGCCGTTTAGCAGGAAGGGTGAATTGCTCCAAGTTCCATCTTCGTTCTTCTCAACCTCGTCCGGAACGGTTTTAGGTTTGTGCGAGCCTTCTGCCGCGGCAATTACCTGCACCAATTTGTTGGGATCGTTGAGCCAGTCTTTGAATTCCGGGCCTAATGACTGCGCCACAAGGTGCGCAGCTGCCGTCATGTTTACCGACGCGGCATCGGAGGCCACGAACTTTATTTCATTAATGCGAATGGCTCCCTTGTTGTGCGAGAACGCGCTCTTGATCTGGTCGGCCAAATCCTGCGCCTTCGCGCCATTGAAGGCGAAAGCCCGGACCAACTTCTCAAATTCCTCGGGAGTCACATCGGCGGAAAACTGGATACTGGAAAGGCCAGAAGCGGTCAGCAGTTGAGCGAAGCCGCGTTCGGCTTGCCCGGCTTCAATGGCAACTCCATCCAGCAGTAAGCGCTCGCCTGACACCCCGAGCACAAAATTTCCCTTGCTTACGGGCATCGAGTCTTTCAGTTCGGCCCATGCCACCTCGAACTGTGTTTGAGTGCGCTTGTGATCGAAACCATAGAGGCGCACGTACTTCACAAGAATATTCAGGCTGTGGATGAACGGACGCGCCGACGCCTGGGTAATCATTTTTGTGCCGCTGCTGAGAATGGTAACTCCCGGAATCTATTAATAGCCTAAGCCGAGAGAAATCCGAGCGCACGTTACTAATGTCACAGGACGTACGGGACATCAAGGCCTAAGTTGCTGAAAAGGTGGTTGCGTTAATGCAAGGCCAGGCGGATGCTGGTCACTACCTGAAGTGATAACTGAAACTCGCTAGTCGGCCTGGCTGCCTGCTGGAGCTACCTGTCCTGGCACTGGACGATTCTTTCCTCCAAACACCCGCCGAAAGAACAAGCGAAGGCGATCCATATAAAGGTAAACGACCGGCGTGGTGTAAAGCGTAAGTGCCTGGCTCAAAATCAGGCCGCCTACAATCGTGATCCCTAGAGGTTGACGCAATTCGGATCCTACACCCGTGCCAATCGCCAGCGGCAAGGCACCGAGCAACGCCGCCATGGTCGTCATCAATATGGGGCGAAAGCGCAGCATGCAGGCTTCAAAGATCGCGTCCTGCGGAGCCTTGCCTTCGCGGCGTTCGGCATCGAGAGCAAAGTCGATCATCATGATGGCATTCTTCTTCACGATGCCGATCAGAAGAATGATTCCGATCATCCCCATGACGTTCAGTTCATTGTGAGTAATTAAAAGTGCCAGCAGTGCACCAACTCCGGCTGAAGGCAGCGTGGACAGAATCGTTATGGGATGGATATAGCTTTCGTACAAAATTCCCAGAACGATATACACCGTGAGCACCGCGGTGGCGATGAGTACAGGTTCATTTGAGAGAGCCTCTTGGTACTGGGCAGCGGTACCTTGAAAACTGCCGTGGATCGTTGCGGGAAAGCGAATCTCATTCTTCGCAGCTTCAATGACCTGAGTGGCTTGTCCCAAAGAAACGTTGGGGGCTAGGTTAAACGAAATTGTCGTGGCCGGGAATTGGCCCTGATGGTTAACAGCCAGTGCCGTATTGGCCTGACCAAAATGGGCAATGGCGGAGAGCGGAATCATCGATCCGTTTGAGGAACCCACGTACACTGCATCCAACGACGCCGGCGATCGTTGGTATTGCGGGTCAACTTCCATCACTACGTGATATTGGTTGAGCTGCTGGTAGATGGTTGAGACCTGGCGTTGACCGAAGGCATCGTAAAGCGCGTTATCGACAGCTTGCGGAGAAACACCCAGGCGGGAGGCGGTATCGCGGTCGATAATTACGGTCTCCTGCAGGCCCCGATCCTGCTGGTCGGTATTTACGTCGCGCAAGTCTTTTAACGTGCGCAACTTCTGCAGCAGGCGCGGAGACCACGAGTTAAGCTCGCTCAAGCTCTCACCCTGGAGCGTGTATTGGTACTGTGCCTGGCTCTGGTGTCCACCGGTGGTAAGGTCCTGCGAGGACTGCATATAAAGGGTAGCGCCGGGAACGGAAGTCAACTTGCGCCGGAGTTCTCCGATCACCTGATCAGCGGTGAGTTTTCGCTCTCTTCCTTTGGATTTGAGCGTGATGTACATTCGGCCCTGATTTCTGGCCGTGTTGCCACCGGCAAATCCGACAATGGTCTGCACATTCGGGTCGTGCATGACAATGTAGACAAACTGCTCCATTTTTTGCCGCATCGCGGGGAAAGAAATGTCCTGGTCAGCCTGCACTGTTCCCATGACGCGCCCGGTATCCTGTTGAGGGAAAAATCCGCTTGGGACCTTGGTGTACAGGTAACCCGTAAGAACCATGGTCCCGAGAGTGACTATCAAGATCGGCAACTGGTGGCGCAACACCCAGCCCAAGCTGATGCGGTAAACCTTCAGCGTCCAATCGAAAATCGCCTGTGATGCGCGGAACAAACGCCCGTGTTTCTCTTCCTCGATGGGCTTAAGAATTTGTGCGCACATCATCGGTGTCGTCGTGAGCGAGACCAGTAATGACACTGCAATGGCAATGCTCAAGGTGACCGCGAACTCGCGAAACAAACGGCCGACCAGCCCGCCCATCATCAGTATCGGAATAAAGACCGCGACCAGTGATGTGCTCATGGAGAGCACCGTGAATCCGATTTCGCGCGCTCCCTGGAAAGCTGCCGCGACAGGTGTCATACCATGCTCGAGGTGGCGCGTAATATTTTCCAGCACGACGATCGCGTCATCGACCACAAAGCCGGTAACAATGGCCAGCGCCATCAACGAGAGATTGTCGAGGCTGTAATGCAGTAGATACATCACGCCAAAGGTTCCGATCAGCGAGAGCGGAACCGCAATGCTGGGAATGATGGTGGCTCGGACCGTGCGTAGAAACGCGAACACAACCAGGATCACGAGAAACACCGAAATCATTAAAGTGATCTCGATGTCGCGCACCGAGGCGCGAATGGTCGTGGTGCGGTCCATTACAACGTCAAGATGGATGGCCGGAGAAATGGAGGATGCGAGTTGCGGCATCAGCGCATATACCCGGTCCACGGTGTCGATGATGTTCGCGCCGGGCTGACGGAAGATGATGATCAGCACCGCAGGTTTGCCCTGCGCTGAACGATCGCTGGTGCCATGCGCAGAAAGACCGATGACTCGCGTATCGGCCACAGAATCCGACACGTTGGCAACGTCACTGAGCCTTACTGCCGCGCCGTTTTTATAGGAAACGATCAGCGGTTGATATTTCTCAGCAGTCTTAATCTGATCGTTATCCTGGATCGTCCAGGCATTGATTGCATCGGCGACCCTTCCCTTGGCGCTGTTTGCATTGGCTGACCCGAGAGCAGCACGCACCGCATCCAGGCCGATGCCGAGCTTATTCAACAGGTTCGGGTTGACCTCGGCGCGCACAGCCGGCTGGGCGGCGCCGCCCACGAAGACCTGGCCTACGCCATCCACCTGCGCCAACTTCTGCGCCAGCACAGAGTCGGCACTGTCGTACATTTGGGGAAGCGTATATGTGTCCGAAGTTAGAGAAACAATCAGTACCGGGGCGTCTGCGGGATTCACTTTCCTGTAAGAGGGATTGCCAGGCAGGTAGGATGGCAAATTGCTGCGGGCTGCATTAATCGCGGCCTGTACGTCGCGACTGGCGGCGTCGATGTTGCGGCTCAGATCAAATTGCAAAACGATGCCCGTCGAACCGATCTGGCTGGTGGACGTCATTTGGTTTATGCCCGCAATGCGCCCGAATTGCCGCTCGAGTGGAGTGGCGACCGCCGAAGCCATCGTCTCAGGACTCGCGCCCGGCAACGACGCGCCTACCTGAATCACCGGGAATTCGACCTGCGGCAAGGGCGCAACCGGCAAGAACTGGAACGCGAGGATTCCCGCGAGCAGCAATCCGATCGTCAGCAGTGACGTACCGACCGGGCGCTTAATAAATGGAGACGAAACGCTCAAGACTAATCCCCCGCAGCCGGTTGTTCCTGAAAGTGGCGGAATCCAAATCGAGAGAACCTTTGGGACAAACGATCGAACCAGAGGTAAACCACCGGAGTTGTATAGAGCGTCAGGAGTTGACTGACTAGCAATCCGCCAACAATTGTGATGCCCAGCGGGTGCCGCAATTCCGAACCTGTGCCAGTGCCCAAGGCTAGCGGAAGTCCGCCGAACAGCGCAGCCATGGTGGTCATCATGATGGGGCGGAAGCGCAGAAGCGAAGCCTGATAGATCGCTTCTTCAGGCGGCTTATGTTCATCCCGCTCGGCCTCAAGCGCGAAGTCGATCATCATGATGGCGTTTTTCTTTACGATACCAATCAGCAAAATAATTCCGATCAGGCTGACCACGCCGAGATCGTTGCCGGTGATGATCAGCGCCAGCAACGCGCCGACGCCGGCGGATGGAAGCGTCGACAAAATTGTGATCGGGTGGATGTAGCTCTCGTACAAAACTCCAAGCACGATATAGACGGTAATAATTGCAGCCAGAATCAGCAGAGGTTCGCTCGAAAGTGAGTTGCGAAAGGCGGCGGCTGTTCCCTGAAAGCTGGTGTGAATGCTGGCCGGCATCTGGATTGCTTGTTCGGCAGCGTCAATCTCTTTGGTCGCTTCACCCAGCGAAGCTCCCGGCGCCAGATTGAAGGACAAAGTCACAACTGGAAACTGCCCCTGGTGGTTGATGGCAAGCGTAGCGTTAGTACGCTCAAGGTGGCTAAACGCAGAAAGCGGGACCTGCGTCCCGGTATTCGACTTCACGTAGATACTGTCCAGCGACTGTGGGTCCCTTTGGAACTGCGGATCAACCTCAAGCACTACGTGATATTGATTGAGCTGGGTATAGATGGTCGAGACCTGGCGCTGCCCGAAGGCGTCATACAAAGTGGCGTCAATTTGAGCCGGTAAAATTCCGAGCCGCGATGCGGAATCCCGGTCTATGACCAGGTTCGCCTGTAACCCGCCATTTTGCTGATCACTAGCCACGTCACGCAGCGCGGTCGCTGAACGAAGTTGTAGTATCAGCTTCTGCGACCACACCGAGAGTTCCTGCGCGTCAATGTCTTCCATCGAATACTGATATTGAGTGCGACTGACTCGGTCCTCAACCGTTAAGTCCTGGATCGGCTGCATGTACAGCGTGATTCCTTGGATGTTCGCGAGCTGCGGTTGTAGCCTCCGAATGATGTCAGAGGCGGTCGCGCTGCGTTCATCTCGCGGCTTCAGGTTGATCTGGATGCGGCCGCTGTTCACGGTTAAATTCGTTCCGTCGACACCAATGAATGAAGAGAGACTTAAAACGTCGGAGTCTTTCAAAATTGCCCGTGCCAGTTGTTGCTGGCGCTGCGACATGGCGCTGAAGGAAACATCTTGCGGCGCTTCTGAAATGCCGAGAATGACACCTGTATCCTGGACGGGAAAGAAGCCTTTGGGCACAACGATGTAGAGCAGCAACGTAATCACAAGCGTCGCGGCCGTAACCAGCAGCGTGGCGGTCTGGTGTTGCAGGACCCACTTCAAGGTTCGTCCGTAGCCCGCAATGACGCGCTCATAGACGCGCTCGGACCACTGGTAGAACCGGCCTTCCTTGTGATCACCTTTCGATTTCAGCAAGCGTGCGCTCATCATGGGAGTGAGCGTCAATGAAACAAAGGCCGAAACCAAGATTGTGACCGCCAACGTAACCGCAAATTCGCGGAACAGACGGCCCACGATATCGCCCATGAACAGAAGAGGAATCAAAACCGCGATCAAGGAAACCGTCAACGAAACAATGGTGAAGCCGATTTGACCCGCGCCTTTCAACGCCGCATCCAGCGGGGACTCGCCAGCCTCGAGGAAGCGATCGATGTTCTCGATCATCACAATGGCGTCATCGACTACGAAGCCGGTGGAAATCGTCAATGCCATCAGCGTCAAATTGTTCAAGCTGTAACCGAGCAGGTACATCACCGCA
>Ga0207695_10008601_pt1 | contig 12754 bp, 9 predicted proteins | sample KBSC54metaG_FD_184354 | JGI IMG/M metagenome (GOLD analysis project Ga0207695, IMG submission 184354) | Corn rhizosphere microbial communities from Kellogg Biological Station, Michigan, USA - KBS C5-4 metaG (SPAdes) (version 2) | ecosystem: Host-associated > Plants > Roots > Rhizosphere > Soil...
GGCGCACGATGACGCCCGCGTCGAACGCGCTCTGCGTAACCGCGCGATCGTCGCACGTGTCGGGCAGGCCGAGCACCAGGTGCAGGCCGGCCTCGTCGCCCATCACGGGCAGCGCGTCGCCGAAGCGCGCGCGGATCGCGTCGATCATCAGTTGCCGGCGCTCGCCGTACAGCGTGCGCATGCGCCTGACGTGCGAAGTCAGGTGACCGTCCATGATGAATTCGGCGAGCACGGCCTGCTGCATCAGCTGGCCCTCGCGGTACAGTTCCGACAGCCCGGTGCGGAAGGTGTCGACCAGATGCTCGGGCACGACCATGTAGCCCATCCGCAGGCCCGGGAACAGCATCTTGCCGAGGCTGCCGACGTAGATCACGCGGCCGCCGTCGTCGAGCCCCTGCAGCGACGCGAGCGGGCGGCTGCCGTAGCGGAATTCGCTGTCGTAGTCGTCCTCGATGATCCAGCAGCGGTGCTGGCGCGCGTATTCGAGCAGCATCCGGCGCCGCGCGAGGCTCATCACCATCCCGAGCGGGTACTGATGCGACGGCGTGACGAGCACGAGCCGCGGCGGATGCTGCATGTCGCCGGCACGCGGCGCGAGCCCTTCCTGGTCGACCGGCACCGGCGCGAGCGTGAGGCCGGCCGCCTGCAATACGCTGCGCACGCCCCAGTAGCACGGTTCCTCGACCCACGCGCGATCGCCGATGTCGGACAGCAGCCGCACCGCGAGATCGATCGACTGATGAATACCGGTCGTGATGATCACCTGGTCCGGCGAGCATTTGACCGAGCGCGCGACGCGCAGGTAATCGGCGAGCGCGCGCCGTAACGGCCGGTAGCCGCCGCCCGGTGCATAGGTCAGCAGTTCGGGGTTCGCCTCCTTCCACAGCCGCGCCTGCAGGCGGCTCCACGTGCGGCTCGGAAACTCCGACACGTCCGGTACGCCCGGCATGAACGCGCCCCACTGGCGCCGCGACACGCCCGCGTGCTCGATCAGTTGCCGGCCGCGCATCGACAGGCTGCCCTGCGCGTCCGGCGGCGGCAGCGTACCGGCCTCGGGCGGTGCGGCGCCCGGCGCGCGAATCGCGGCGGCGTCCGGCCGCGTGTCGGCCACATAGGTGCCGCTGCCGGTCGTCGTCAGCACATAGCCTTCGGCCGTCAGCTGGTCGTACACGTGCAGCACGGTATTGCGCGCGATCGACAGGTCCGCCGCGAGCGTCCGGGAGCTGGGCAGTTTTGTTCCTGGCCCCAATTCCCCGGTCAGGATGGCCTGCTGCATCTGTTGCAGCAACTGCCGGTACATCGGCTCGGACGAGCCGCGGTCGAGGCGGGCGGAGAGCCAGTCGGCAAGGATCACGGTATCCAAAGTGGTCCTACTTGGAATATTGAAATGGTTCCCTAGTATAGAACCGTGCGCACCGTATAGTGGATCGCATCTCGCAAGAAAACGCCGGGCCGCCCCAAGTTTTCTTGACCCCCTCGGGGGGCCTGCCGCGAAGCGGCAGGTTAGGGGGCATTCATAAACGATTGTCGCGACGCAAGGGGACAGCATGATGAAGTCCGATGATGTGATCGTCAGCTTTCGCGGCGTGCGGAAGACCTATGACGGTGAAACGCTGGTCGTCAAATCGCTCGACCTCGATATCCACCGAGGGGAATTCCTGACGCTGCTCGGGCCGTCGGGCTCGGGCAAGACGACCTGCCTGATGATGCTCGCCGGTTTCGAGTTTCCGACCGGCGGCGAGATCCGCCTCGACGGCGAACTCCTGAACAACGTGCCGCCGCACAAGCGCAACATCGGCATGGTGTTCCAGAACTACGCGCTGTTCCCGCACCTGACGGTCGAGCAGAACGTCGCGTATCCGCTGACCGTGCGCAAGCTGCCGGCCGCCGAGCGCACGGAGCGTGTCGCGCATGCGCTGAAGATGGTGCAGATGGAGCGCTTCGCGAAACGCTACCCGGCGCAGCTGTCGGGCGGCCAGCAGCAGCGTATCGCGCTGGCGCGCGCGCTCGTGTTCGAGCCGAAGCTCGTGCTGATGGACGAGCCGCTCGGCGCGCTCGACAAGCAGTTGCGCGAACACATGCAGTACGAACTGAAGGCGCTGCACGAGAAGCTCGGCGTGACCTTCGTGTACGTGACGCACGACCAGGGCGAGGCGCTGACGATGTCCGATCGTGTGGCCGTGTTCGACAAGGGCATCGTGCAGCAGCTCGACACCGTCGACCGCCTGTACGAATCGCCGTGCAACGAATTCGTCGCGAACTTCATCGGCGACAGCAACCGGCTGCGCGGCACCATTGCGAGCGTCGACGGCGAATTCTGCGAGTTCCGGCTCGACGACGGCACGAAGCTCGTCGGCCGCCATATCGGCGAAGCCGCCGAGGGTGCGTCGGCCGTCGCGTGCATCCGCCCCGAACGCATGAGCCTCGCCGCGAACGGGCACGCGAGCGGCGCAGCCGCGAACCGGCTGACCGGCGAGGCGCGCAGCCTCATCTATTTCGGCGATCACGTGCGCATGCGCTGCGCGCTGCCGGGCCAGGACGAATGCTTCGTGAAGGTGCCGCTCGGCACCGGCGCGATCGATGCGTTTTCTCCCGGCGCGCCGGTCTCGCTTGCATTCGCGCCCGAGCACCTGCGCGTGTTCGCATGAACAGGGTTTCCCCGATTTACCGCAGCACGTCGTCAACAACAACTGCCCACTTCCACCACGAGAGGAGAGGAACCATCATGAAACGAGCAAGCTTCACGGCGCGCCGCACCGCGCTGGCACTGGCGCTCGCCGTAGTCGGCGCATCGGCAACGGCCGCCGAACTCACGGTCGTCAACTTCGGCGGCGCGAACGGCGACGCGCAGAAGGTCGCGTTCAACCAGCCGTTCGAGAAGGCAACCGGCAACAAGGTCACCGCCGTCGAATACAACGGCGAGCAGGCGAAGGTGAAGGCGATGGTCGAGGCGAAGCACGTCAACTGGGACGTGGTCGAAGTCGAATCGGGCGACCTGAACCGCGGTTGCGACGAAGGGCTGTACGAGAAGCTCGACTGGTCGAAGATCGCCAAGAAGTCCGACCTGATTCCGGAATCGCCGCAAGCGTGCGGCGTCGGCTTCTTCGTGTGGTCGACGGCGCTGTCGTACAACGCGGACAAGCTGAAGTCGGCACCGACCGGCTGGGCGGATTTCTGGAACGTGAAGAAATTCCCCGGCAAGCGCGGGATGCGCAAGGGCGCGCGCTACAACCTCGAATTCGCGCTGATGGCCGACGGCGTCGCGACGAAGGACGTGTACAAGGTGCTCGGCACGAAGGCCGGCCAGGACCGCGCGTTCAAGAAGCTCGACGAGCTGAAGCCGTACATCCAGTGGTGGGAAGCGGGCGCGCAGCCGCCGCAGTTCCTCGTCGCCGGCGACGTCGTGATGTCGACCGCGTATAACGGCCGCATCGATGCCGCGCAGAAGGAAGGCAAGAACCTGAAGGTCGTGTGGAACGGCAGCATCTACGACCTCGACTACTGGGCGATTCCGAAGGGCTCGCCGAACAAGGCGCTGGCCGAGCAGTACATCGCGTATTCGCTGACGCCGAAGCCGCAGCAGGCGTATGCGCAGCACATCGCGTACGGCCCCGCGAACATTGCCGCGATCAAGTCGCTCGACGCGAAGACGCTCGCGAACCTGCCGAACTCGCCGGCCAACGGCAAGAACGCGGTGCTGGAAGATATCGGCTTCTGGACCGATCACAGCGACGAGCTCGAGCAGCGCTTCGCCGCATGGGCGACGAAGTAACCGTTCAGGCATCCTGATGCAACCAGCCGCGCGGCGCGTCGATCGCGTCGCGCGGCATTCCGCCGGAGCGTGCCCGGCCGGAGAGACCCGTTGAATACGATGACGATCGCGCCTTCCTCGTCGGGCGCCGCGCTCAAGCGCGAGCTGAAGGCTGCCGAGGCCCGCAAGCGCACGATGGCGCTGCTGCTGGTCGCGCCGCTCGCGATTTTCCTGCTGCTGATCTTCGTCGTACCGATCGGCACGCTGCTCACGCGCGCGGTGCAGAACCCCGAGATCGCGACCGCGCTGCCGAACACGGTCACCGCGCTGTCGGGCTGGGACCGCAAGGCGCCGCCGGCCGACGCCGCGTATGTCGCGCTCGCGGCCGACATGACGAAGGTGGCCGACAGCGAGGCGATGGGCGCGCTCGCGCGGCGCCTGAACACCGAGATTCCCGGTTATCGCTCGCTCGTCGCGAAGACGGCGCGCGCGATGCCGCTGAAGGTCGACAATGAATCGACGCTCACGCCTGCGCAGACGCGCACGAAACTCGTCGAACTCGATTCGCGCTGGGGCGACACGGCGTACTGGCAGGCCATCGCGAAGAACGGCAGCACGGTTTCGCCGTTCTACCTGCTCGCCGCGCTCGACCACAAACAGGACGGCTTCGGCCACATCGTGCAGGCCGATCCCGACCAGTCGATCTATCTCGCGATCTTCGGCCGCACGTTCGTGATCGGCGTCGCGGTCACGCTGTTCGCGCTGCTGCTCGGCTACCCGCTCGCATACTGGATCTCGACGCTGTCGGAGCGGCGTGCGAACCTCGTGATGATTCTCGTGCTGATTCCGTTCTGGACGTCGGTGCTCGTGCGCGTCGCCGCGTGGATCGTGCTGCTGCAGAGCGAAGGGCTCATCAACACGGCGCTGATCGGCAGCGGGTTGATCTCGCATCCGCTGACGTTGCTGTTCAACCGCGTCGGCGTGTATATCTCGATGACGCACATCCTGCTGCCGTTCATGATCCTGCCGCTGTACAGCGTGATGAAGTCGATCCCGCCGACCTACCAGCGCGCGGCCGTATCGCTCGGCAGCCATCCGTTCGCCGCATTCTGGCGCGTGTACGTGCCGCAGACCTATCCGGGCGTCGGCGCGGGCGCGCTGCTGGTGTTCATCCTCGCGATCGGCTACTACATCACGCCTGCGCTGCTCGGCGGGCCGAACGACCAGATGGTCAGCTACTACGTCGCGTACTTCACGAACGTGACGATCAACTGGGGCATGGCGTGCGCACTTGGCGGGCTGCTGCTCGCGGCGACGCTCGTGCTGTACGCGATCTACGGCCGCTTTACCCGCTCGAACGTGAGCCTCGGCTAAGCGCGCAACAACGGAACGGAAAGGGATTCGACCATGAAACTGCTCGCCAGGCCGCTGTTCGCGCCGCACATGTCGTTCGTCGAGCGCGCGTGGTACGTCGCATTGCGCGTGCTCGTCGTGCTGACGCTGCTGTACCTGATCCTGCCGGTGCTCGCGATCGTGCCGCTGTCGTTTTCGTCGAGCACGTTCCTCGTCTATCCGATCCCGGGCTTCTCGATGCGCTGGTACGAGAACCTGATCGCGTCGGACGAGTGGCGGATGGCCGCGAAAAACAGCTTCATCGTCGCGCCGTCGGCGACCGTCGTCGCGACCGTGCTCGGCACGCTCGCCGCGATCGGTCTCACGAAGGCCGACTTCCGCGGCAAGGCGCTGCTGATGGCCGTGCTGCTGTCGCCGATGATCGTGCCGGTCGTCGTGGTCGGCGTCGGCATGTACCTGTTCTTCGCGCCGCTCGGGCTCGCGAATACCTATACGGGGCTGATCGCCGCGCACGCGGCGCTCGGCGTGCCGTTCGTCGTGACGACGGTCGCCGCGACGCTGCAGGGGTTCAACCACAATCTCGTGCGCGCGAGCCTGTCGCTCGGCGCGAATCCGGTGTCGACGTTTTTTCGCGTGACGCTGCCGGTGATCGCGCCGGGCGTGATGTCGGGCGCGCTGTTCGCGTTCGCGACGTCGTTCGATGAAGTGGTCGTCACGCTGTTCCTCGCGGGCGCGGACCAGACGACGCTGCCGCGCCAGATGTTCACGGGTATCCGCGAGAACATCAGCCCGACGATCGCCGCGCTCGCGACGATCCTGATCATCTTCTCGACGAGCCTGCTGCTCGCGCTCGAATGGCTGCGCGGACGCAATGCGCGGCGCGCGGTGACCTGATCCGATTTGGCGCGACGGCGGCGCACGCACGCCGCGCATCGGCGCATCGGTTTCCGATGCGCGGTGCCGCCGGCAGACGCGGCCGGGCCGGCCGCCCGCGCCGACACGACGAAGACGGGCACGAGCCCGGAAGGCCACCCGACATGCCGGGTCGTCGATCGTTGTGCGCTCAACGATGCCGCGCGTCAAGCACGGCATCGCGCAAGCTTTCGTTTCGCTGACTGACGAGGCGGCCGCCTGCACGTTCGATGCGGCTCTGCAACAATACGGATCGCGGCTGCGCGCGCGCCGGTCTTGCCGTCCGGAACGCACGCCGCCGCACCGCTCAATCCGCGACGCGGCGCGTCGCCCGTCAGCCGAGCCTCATCTTGTCCGAATTCGCATCCTCCGCCGGCGCCCGGGAGCCGGCCGTCAACTGGCGCGCGATGTCCGCCGTGCTGCTGGCCGTCGCGCTCGCGACGCTCGACACCGCGATCGCGAACACCGCGCTGCCGGCGATCGCCGCCGACCTGCATGCGTCGCCGGCCGCGTCCGTATGGATCATCAATGCGTACCAGCTCGCGATGGTCGCGACGCTGCTGCCGTTCGCGTCGCTCGGCGACATCGTCGGCCACAAGCGCGTGTATATCGCCGGGCTCGCGGTGTTCACGCTCGCATCGCTCGGTTGTTCCCTCGCGTCGACGCTGCCGATGCTGACGGCCGCGCGGATCGTGCAGGGCTTCGGCGCGAGCGCGATCATGAGCGTCAACGTCGCGCTGATCCGCGGCCTGTTTCCCGCGCACCGGCTCGGGCGCGGCGTCGGCTTCAACGCGCTCGTCGTCGGCGTGTCGTTCGCGGTGGGGCCGACGATCGCGTCGCTGATCCTGTCGGTCGCCGCATGGCCGTGGCTGTTCGCGGTGAACGTGCCGCTCGGCGTGTTCGCGCTCGCAGTGGCGATTCCGTCGCTGCCGCACACGGCGCGCGGCAAGCATGCGTTCGATCCGGTTGCCGCACTGTTCAACGTGATCGCGTTCGCGTCGCTGATCTTCGCGCTCGGCGAATTCGCACAGCGCGGGCCGCTTTCCGTGGTGTTCGCGGCGGCGGCGGTTGCGCTCGCGTTCGGCTGGCTGCTGATCCGCCGCCAGGCAGGGCACCCGGCGCCGATGCTGCCGGTCGACCTGTTTCGCCGACCCGTGTTCACGCTGTCCGCGCTGACCGCCGTGTGCGCGTTCGCCGCGCAGGGGCTCGCGTTCGTGTCGCTGCCGTTCTATTTCGAAACCGTCCTGCATCGCGACGCGGTCGAGACGGGGTTCCTGATGACGCCGTGGTCGGCGATCGTCGCGCTTGCCGCGCCGATCGCGGGCCGCTTGTCGGATCGATACCCGCCCGGCCTGCTCGGTGCGATCGGGCTCGCGCTGCTGAGCGCGGGCATGGTGTCGCTCGCCGCACTGCCGGCGGCGCCGAACGTATTCGACATCGGCTGGCGGATGATGCTGTGCGGCGCGGGCTTCGGCTTCTTCCAGTCGCCGAACCTGAAGGCGCTGATGTCGAGCGCGCCGCCCGAGCGCAGCGGCGGCGCGAGCGGGATCATCGCGACCGCGCGGCTGATCGGGCAGGCGACGGGGGCGGCGCTCGTCGCGCTGTCGTTCGGGATCGCGGGGCGTCACGGGCCGACGCTCGCGCTGATGCTCGGCGCGGGTTTCGCAGGTGCTGCGAGCGTCGCGAGCGGATTGCGGCTGTTTGCACCGTCGCATCGGAGCGGTGTGCCGGCCGCGCCGGAGCCTGTGAACGAGCGTGCGACGGAGTAGGGTGATGCGCGAATTCCGCGCGACCTGAAGGCGACAAGGCCGGCGCGCGGCAAATCACTGCCGCGCGCCGGCCTTCACATATCGCTCAGAACCCGCCTGACTTGATCAGCTGGTTGAGGTTCGCGATGTTCAGGCTGCCGAAGCCGGTCGTCAGATCCCAGCCGGTGCCGGCGGTGTAGCCATACCCCTGATAGCCGTTGTTACCCGACACGACGTCATAGCGCACGAGCGACCGGTTCGACGGAATCGCGCGATACAGGTTGCCGGCCGGGAAACCGAGGCCCGTGCCGTTCGCCGCGAGCAGGCGCGCCCAGAAGCCCGTGAAGATCGGCGCGGCGAGACTCGTGCCGCCGATCTGCTGCAACTGGCCGTAGTTGTAGATGTACGCGCCCGTGCTTTGCGCGGCGTCGAACGACACGTCCGGCAACTGACGGCTGCTGCCCGACTGCCACGACGGTGCGGGCAGGATCGTGCTGACGCCGCCGCCCGTCGCCCACAGCTTGCCGTTGCCGTCGAGCCCTTCGTTCCACACCGTTTCGTTCGAGAATGCGCCCGCCGACGTCGTGTAGAGCGTCGTGCCGCCGATCGCGAGCACGTGCGGCGACGAAGCCGGCCACGACACCGTGTAGTTCGAGCCGTCCGGATAGCCGCGGTTGTTGCACTCGTACACGCCTTCGTCGCCCGACGACACCGAGAACGTCTGGCCTTGCGCCGCGGCCGTCGTGAAGATCTGCTCTTCGGCGTCGAGCGTGCCGTCCGCGTTCGCGTCGGTTTCGCACCAGCCGAGCGACACGTTGATCACTTTCGCGGTGTTGTCCGACACTGCGCGGTTGAACGCCTGCGTGAGCCCCGTGTTGCCCGCGGCGTTGAGGTCCGCCATGTAGAACACGAGCTTGCCGACCTGGCCGCCGGCCGAGCCGACGATCGACTGGCTGTCGAGATCCCATTCGCCCTGGCCGTCCTGGTCGTCGCTGTAGCTGCCGCTCGTGCCGTTGGTCTTGACGGTCTGCGTCGAGACCGTGCCGTAACCGTTGCTCGACGTGAACTGCTTCAGGTCCTGCAGCGTCTGCGACACGCCGCCGATCGTGATGATGCCGACGGTCACGCCGGCCGCGGTCGGCACGCCGGTCGCGTTGTAGAGGCCCGGGAATTCCTTCGGATAGTGGCCGGTCGCCGTGCCGGCCGCGAGTGCCTGCGGCTTCGCCACGTTGCCGATGCGCAGCATCGGCCGTGCGCGCGCGACGTTCTGCAGCCCGAGCACCGAGCCGACGACGTCGCCGAGCGCGCTCGGTACCTGTGCGGTCGATGCATTCGCGAAGCCCGAGCGGCCCGCGTATTCGAAGTGCACGAGCGACGTGTTGAACGCGGTCTTCACCGTGCCGGCCGTGCCGCGCGCGGACACCAGCAGCCGGTTCGGCGCGACCTCGATGTTCACGAAGCCGCTCTTGCGCAGATAGTCGACGACCGACTTCACCTGCGCGTCGGTTGGCGCGTAGCTGGCGAGGAACTGCTCGTGCGTCAGGTACTGGCGGTAATGCGCGCTGCCGGGCCGGTTCACGTCGCGCGCCAGTTGCTTGAGCTGCGCGGCGTTGCGCAGCTTCAGGCTGACGACGACGTCCGTCGTCTCGCCGGCCGCGAGTTCGAGCGACGGCGCCGCGCTGCGCGCCATCAACTGCGGGCCGGTCAGAAAGGCCTTCGTGTGGGTATCGACCCAGTCCGTCGTCGCGTGCGCCGCGCCGGCGGCGAGTACGAGCGGCCACGCGCATGCAAGGCGGCGGGGCGACGGAAGGGGCAGGGCAAACCGGGCGTTCCTTTTCATCGGGAGTCCTTTTTAGGAGAGACGACGTTGCTGGAGCTCACGGCCCTTGTGGGGCCGCGAGCGGTGACGAGCGTAGGGCGTCGGTGCCGTTCAGGTAGCTGCCAGTTTCCATAGCTGTCAGTTCTGACATCGGCGTGCGGAATCGCGCGTAGAGCACGGTGAACGCGACGAGCGGCGGGCGCCGACGAGGGAACCGGTTCGCGACACGACGGCACGACGATGCGCGGCGTTCGCGCGCACGAGTCGTTCGCCGCAGCGCCGGAACGTGCGCGACGACGTCGCGGACCGGCATGCGCATGCGTGCTTCGCGACCGCGCGTGGGCGCATGCCGAGTCGCACTATGTGGTCAAACGATGCGATGCGGGCCGAGCCGCTTCGCGCATGCACAAAAACAGGGCCGGTCGATCCCGAACGTTTCCCGAACTGTGGAACAGCACGTGGCCCAGTCTTGCAGGCGGCTTTCGGATGCGAGGCCGCCGTCGTGAATTAGAGCGAACATTCGAATTCGGACGGGCGAGGCAGGCGTGGTCCGGTGGCACGCGAAGTCTTCGGCAAGCCTGCTTCCCGCGCGATTGCGCCCGACGCGAAGCGCGTCGCATGCGTCAGCTGCGCGCCTCGACATCCACGAAATTCCTCCTTGACTCTCGCCGTTCAGCAGATATCCTTCAACCCATAACCAACGGGTTATGAATCAGGACATGCAGAACGCTCACGACATGCTTTTCCGTACGCTTGCCGATCCGACGCGCCGCGCGCTGTTCGAGCGGCTGTGCGAGGAGGGCGAGCTGACGGTTGCCGCACTGACGGCCCATGCGGGCGTCTCGCAGCCGGCCGTGTCGAAGCATCTCGGCGTACTGAAGCAGGCCGGGCTCGTGAATGACCGTCACGAAGGCCGGCAGACGCACTACAGCGCACAGCCGCAAGCGCTGGCCCCGCTGATCGACTGGACGAGCCAGATGGCAGGCTTCTGGCAGAGCCGGTTCGATGCCCTCGAAGATCTGCTCAAGAGGATGGATCAATGAACCAAGCCACTACCGCAACGCGCTCCGTCGTCGTCGAACGGGAACTACCCCATCCGCCGGAGAAGATCTGGCGCGCGCTCACGCAACCGCACCTGATCGAGGCGTGGCTGATGAAGAGCGACTTCGAGCCCGTCGCGGGCCGCGCCTTCAGCTTTCGCGCGGACTGGGGCTCGGTCGCCTGCACGGTCCTGACGATCGAGCCGCAGCGCGCGCTGTCCTACACGTGGGCCGCTTACGGCCTCGAAAGCGTCGTCACGTGGACGCTCACGCCGACGCCGGCCGGCACGCACCTGCGCATGGAACAGGTCGGCTTCCGCGCGGATCAGGAGCAGGCGTACCGCGGCGCGCAGCACGGCTGGGTGCGGTTCTTCGAGTCGCTGGAACAGGTGCTGGCGCGCCCCGACGAAGGCACGGAGGCCCGCGCATGAGTACAACGAACCTTCAACCGTCGGAGCGCATCGACGCGCTGATCGCCGGCATCGCCGACTGGCGCGGCCCGCTCTTCGCCGACCTCCGCCAGACGATTCTCGCGGCCGACGACGGCATCGTCGAGGAATGGAAATGGATGGGCAGCCCCGTGTGGTCGTGCGACGGGATGATCGCGGTCGCGAATGCGCACAAGGGCAAGGTGAAGCTGACGTTCATGCACGGCGCGCATCTGCCCGATCCTGGCGGGCTGTTCAATGATGGCCTCGAAGGCAATGCGCGGCGCGCGATCGATTTCTTCGAAGGCGACCGGATCGACAAGCGGGCGCTGAAGACCCTCGTGCGTGCGGCGATCGAATACAACCGCACGCATCTGAAGAAGAACGCGCGAGGAGCGGGCGCGAAGGCGCGCGGCGACAAGGCGGCGTGACGCGCCGGACGACCGGCAACATCGCGTAACGCGCGATGAACCCAAAAAAAAGCCCGACACGAGGTCGGGCATCCAAATCGGCCGCAACCGCCGCGAGCGGCTGCGGCACCTGCAAAAGCAGGGCGCTTACGCTGCGAGCAGCGAGCGCAGCACGAACGGCAGGATACCGCCGTGCTTGTAGTAGTCGACTTCGATCGGCGTATCGATGCGCAGCAGCACCTGCACGCGCTGCGTTTCGCCGTTCTTGCGGTTGATCACGAGCGTGACGTCCTGCTGCGGCTTGAAGTCGTCGCCGAGGCCTTCGATGTCGTACGTCTCGTCGCCGGTGATGCCGAGCGACTGGACGCTGTCCGAGCCCTTGAACTGCAGCGGCAGCACGCCCATGCCGACCAGGTTCGAGCGGTGGATCCGCTCGAAGCTGCGTGCGATCACGGCCTTCACGCCGAGCAGTTGCGTGCCCTTCGCGGCCCAGTCGCGCGACGAGCCCGTGCCGTACTCCTCGCCCGCGAACACGACGGTCGGCGTGTCGGCGTCGACGTAGCGCATCGCGGCGTCGTAGATCGACAGCTGGTCGCCGCTCGGCTGGTGGATCGTCAGGCCGCCTTCGACGCGCGAGCCGTCTGCCTTCACCGGGATCATCAGGTTCTTGATCCGGACGTTCGCGAACGTGCCGCGCATCATCACGTCGTGGTTGCCGCGGCGCGAGCCGTAGCTGTTGAAGTCGGCCTTCTGCACGCCGTTCTCCTTCAGCCACTTGCCTGCCGGCGAGTCTTCCTTGATCGAGCCTGCCGGGCTGATGTGGTCGGTCGTGACCGAGTCACCGAAGATGCCCAGTGCGCGCGCGCCCTTGACCGTCGGGATCGACGCGGCCGGCTCCATCGAGAAGTCGTTGCCGAAGAACGGCGGCTCCGCGATGTAGGTCGACTTCGGCCAGTCGTAGACCTGGCCCGTTTCGCCCTCGATCTTGCTCCACAGGTCGCCCTTCTTGGTCAGCTTCGAGTAGTTGTCCTCGAACTTCTTCGGGTCGAGCGCGAACTTCAGCAGCGCGTGGATTTCCTCGCTCGTCGGCCAGATGTCGCCGAGGTAGATGTCGTAACCGTCCTTGCCCTTGCCGACCGGCTCGGTCATCAGGTCGCGCGTGATATTGCCGGCGATCGCGTAGGCGACGACGAGCGGCGGCGACGCGAGGAAGTTCGCGCGGATGTTCGGGTGGATACGCGCTTCGAAGTTACGGTTGCCCGACAGCACGGCTGCCGCGACGAGGTCGTTCTT
>Ga0207695_10008602_pt1 | contig 12753 bp, 9 predicted proteins | sample KBSC54metaG_FD_184354 | JGI IMG/M metagenome (GOLD analysis project Ga0207695, IMG submission 184354) | Corn rhizosphere microbial communities from Kellogg Biological Station, Michigan, USA - KBS C5-4 metaG (SPAdes) (version 2) | ecosystem: Host-associated > Plants > Roots > Rhizosphere > Soil...
CGGCGTGCTCGGGGTCGGCGAGTCAGAGCTGGAAGGTCGGCTGAGGTTCGCGCGCGTTACACCGCTTGCCCCGCACCGGATCTCGCGGTGCGGGGCAAGCGATCGTCGCTTCGCGGCTCTAGCGGCTCTAGCGGCCCTCGGACTCGGCCAGCCGCTGGCGGTCGGCGGTGATGACCGCCTCGGCCGCGGCGCGGTCGGCCCAGGTGCCCGGGTGCGCGTGGCGGCCGGGCTCGGTCTCCTTGTAGATGTCGAAGAAGTGCCCGATCTCGTCGAGGCGTTCCTGGGCGACGTCGGCCAGGTCGTTCAGGTCCGCGTAGCGGGGGTCGCCGGCCGGCACGCAGAGGATCTTGTCGTCGATGCCCTTCTCGTCGTGCGAGCGGTAGACCGCCACCGGCCGGACGGCGACCTCGACCCCGGGGAACGCCGGGTCGTCCAGCAGGACGATGGCGTCCAGCGGGTCGCCGTCCGGGGCCAGCGTGCCGGGGATGTAGCCGTAGTCGGCCGGATAGCTGGTCGAGGTGAACAGCTGCCGCTCCAGGCGGATGCGGCCCAAGCGGTGGTCCATCACGTACTTGTTCCGGGAACCCGCCGGTATCTCGATCACCACGTCGAATCGCATCATGGTCTTCACGTCGAACGCGGTACCCGAGATCGGCGGCGCGAACCGTCCCGAGGACAACTCAGCTGGCGACACAGGCAATTCCGCTGAGTGGTTGGTTCGCTCCGTTGACCACCATGCCCCACGACGTCGCCGCTCCTGGTGCCAGCGACCCGTTGTACGACACGGAGTTCGCCGTCACCGCCTGACCGGATTGCGCGGCCGTCACGTTCCAGGAGTTCGAGATCGTCTGCGACCCGGCGAAGGAGAAGCGCACGGCCCAGTTCGACGTCGCGACGGTGCCGGTGTTGGTGACCGTGAAGGCGAGCTGGTAGCCGGTGCCCCAGGACCCGGTCACCGAGGACGTCACCGAACAGCCGGCGCCGGCGGCGGAGCTGGACGGCGAACTCGGGGTGCTCGGCGTGCTCGGGGTGCTCGGCGAGCTGGGAGAGGTGGGCGTCGTCGGCGTGGTCGGCGGCGTGGAAGGAGTCGAACTCGGCGACGTCGGCCCGGACCCGGGGGTCGTCGTGTACGTCACCTGCGTGTACGCCGCGCTGCAGTTGCTCCCGCACGACGAGGGCAGGGAGAAGTGGTACACCTGACCGCCGTTGATCAGGTTGTCCGAGGCGTCCGTCACGCGGATCTGGTAGCCGGACCCGGCGGTGGCCGTCGGCCCGATGATGTACGCCTGCCCCATGTCGCTGTCCATCGCCGCCGAGACCCAGGTCCCGTTCGCCGACAGGTACTGCACGCCGTGGATGCCGTTGGCCAGGTGCGACACCGAGATCGCCGGCCAGTACACCTGCGCGCCCTGGATGAACCCGATGTTGATGTCGCCGGTGTAGTTCGGCGCGTTGATGAACTGCCACGTCACCTGGCGGTTGTTCCAGTGGTCCAGCAGGTCGCCGACCGCGGCGCCGTTCAGCTGGAAGCGGTTGATCGAGTCGGTGTGCAGGTCGATGTGGTACGGGTCGTCGCGGCACCAGGCGTTGGAGTCGGCGCAGCTGTCGGCGACCAGCATGTTCAGCGTCGCGCCGTTGTACTTGTCGGCGACCCAGGAGCCGTTGCGGCAGAAGGGCTCGTTCTGCGCGCCGTCGTTGGTGCCGGTGCAGAAGTCGCCGATGCTGACCTTCACCCAGCGCCCGCAGTTCAGACCGTTGTCGAACATGCCCAGGATGCCGGCCTGCGACGGCGGCACCGGACGCGTGAACTGGTTGTAGTTGCCCGGGGTGTTGAACACGTTCAGCGCGATGAAGTCCTGGGAGTCCAGGTTCGCCTGCGGCATGCCGCAGCCGCCGTAGGGCGCGCCGAGCCCGTCGAAGTGGGTCGCGTTGCCGGTCACCGGCGACGGTGTGCCGCCGACGCCGAGCGCCTGCGCGGGCGTGCCGGCCAGGGCGAAGGCCAGGGCGACGATGACGGCGGCGGTGGCGGCCAGCGCTGTGTGCAGGGCGCTTCGACGGCGGCGGCGTCCCGGTGCTGCCGGTGGGCTGTGTCTGGTATGGCGCACGGTGGCGGCTCCCCTCGGTAGGTGCGACTGCGCAGTCGGGCAGTCGCATGGTCCGCCGGACCTTCGAACAGCGTCAAAGCCCTGTGATGTCGGCGCTGGTCATATGCGCTGTTGCGTGAAACTTTCGCAGAACCCTGCGCGAGCCGCGCGGCGCGGCCCCCGGCGAGGACGACCCCTGACATGCCCGTTCGATCTCGTTCGACGGACCGGCCGCCGGGCACCGTTGCGCGAACGCATAACCGTCCGCGCCGACGGAGCTACGCTCCGCCCGACACAGTCCGCCACATCTGTCGAAAGGCGAGCGATGTGAGAAGAAAGATCCCCAGGAAGCTGGCCGGGGTGCTGCTCGCGCTGGCCGGCCTGATCGGGACCATCACCTTGGCGCCGACGGCCTCGGCGCACGGGGCGATGATGATCCCCGGCAGCCGGACGTTCTTCTGCTACGAGGACGGCCTGACCTCCACCGGCCAGATCGTCCCGCAGAACCCGGCCTGTCAGGCGGCGGTGGCCACCAGCGGCACCACCCCGCTCTACAACTGGTTCGCCGTCGGCAACCGCAGCGGTGCCACCAGCGGCGGGACGGTCGGCTTCATCCCCGACGGCAAGCTGTGCAGCGGCAACAGCAACTACTACGACTTCTCAGGGTTCGACCAGGTGAGCGCCGACTGGCCGGTCACGCACCTGACCTCCGGGGCGAACATCACCATCAACTACAACCGGTGGGCCGCGCACCCGGGCACGTTCAGCCTGTACGTCACCAAGGACGGCTGGGACCAGACCAAGCCCCTGACCTGGGCCGACCTGGAGTCGGTGCCGTTCTCCAAGGTCACCGACCCGCCGAACACCGGGACCGTGGCCACCCTGCAGAGCTACTACTCCTGGAACACGACGCTGCCGGCGAACAAGACCGGGCGCCACATCATCTACTCGGTCTGGGCCCGCTCGGACAGCCCGGAGACCTTCTACGGCTGCTCCGACGTGGTCTTCGACGGCGGCAGCGGCCAGGTCACCGGTATCGGCGCGACGGCCCCGCCGCCGCCTTCGGTGCCGTGCAAGGCCACGTACGCGGTGACGAACACCTGGAGCGGCGGCTTCCAGGCGCAGATCACCGTGACCAACCCGAACAACACCCCGCTGACCAAGTGGACGGTCGGCTGGGTGCTCGCCGACGGCGAGAGCGTGGTCAGCGCGTGGAACGGGACGCTGTCGCAATCCGGGTCGCTGGCGACGATGAAGTCGGCGGACTGGAACGCGCAACTGGCGGCCGGGGCCAGTACGAACTTCGGCTTCGTGGCGAACCAGGCGACTGCTCCGGTCCAACCGGAGAGCCTGTCCTGCACGAGTCCGTAGTGCTCCGTGGCGGTGCGGCCGCCGCAACGCCGGCCGCGCCGCCGCCTTCGATGAAGGGTCTTGTCATGCCTGCGCTTCGACGCGCTCTGATATCGGCTGCGACCGCCTGTGCGGCGGCCGCGGCTCTCGCGGGCTGCGGCCAGGCGTCCGCCTCCGGTCCGCGGAACACGCCGCCGGCCTCGATCAGCCGCGACGCAATGGCGATGGGCGCCGGCGACATGAGCGGCATGAGCGGGATGGACATGGGCGGCTCCGGCGACGACATGCCGGGGATGGGAGAGCCCAGCGGTCCGAAGATCGCCGCCGCGGCGGCCTCCGACAACGGGCTTCACGCCGCCGTCGGCGGCTATTCGTACGTCGTCGACTCCACGGCGCCGTTCACGTTCCACATCACCGGCCCCAGCGGCAAGACCGTCACCCGGTTCCAGCCGTACGAGGGCCAGCTTCTGGTGTTCTACCTGGTGCGCAGCGATCTCGGGGACTTTCGTCAGCTGATCCCGTCGATGCGTGCCGACGGCTCCTGGACCGTGCCGATCCCGGCTCTGCCGGGCGGTTCCTACCGCAGTTACGTCACGTTCGCGGCGCCGGATTCCAGCGCCGGGACGCCCTTGTCGTATTCGTTGTCCCAACCCTTGACGATCCCCGGCCCCGCGACCGTCGCCGCGCTGCCCGCCGCGGCCGACACGGCTACCGCCGACGGCTACGCGCTTCGGCTCACCGGCCCGGCGCGCGAAGGAACCGAATCAGACCTCGGAGTCGCGATCACCAAGGACGGGAAACCGGTCCAGCAGTTCGACAGGCTGCTTGACGGCTACGCACACCTGACCGCGTTCCACAGCGGTGACACGGCCTTCGCCCGAGCCCTGTCCACCGGACGCTCCGCCGGTGGGACGAGCGGCGCGGGCGCTTTGACGGCGACGATCCGGTTCCCCGAGTCCGGCGCGTGGCGGCTGTTCGTCCAGTTCCAGACGTCGGGGGTCGAGCACACGGCGGCGTTCACGGTGGAGGTGCCCTGATGTACCGCGATCATTCCTTCCTGCGCAGTATCCGCGTTCTGGCCGCGGTGGCCGCGGCCGTCCTGGCGCTGTCCGCGATGTTCATCCTCGGGTCCAGACCCGCCGCGGGTGCCGACACCAGCTGCTCGGTCGCCTATCAGCCGAACCAGTGGAGTACCGGGTTCACCGCCAACGTGACGGTGACGAACGGCGGTCCGGCCGTGTCGGCGTGGACGGCGACGTGGTCCTGGAACGGGACGCAGCAGGTGACGTCCGGGTGGAACGCGCAGGTCAGCCAAAGCGGTCAGCAGGTCACGGCCACCAACGAGCCGTACAACGGCGCGGTCGCCGCCGGGGCCACGGTCGCCTTCGGGTTTCAGGCCACGTATTCGGGGACGAACAGCGCCCCGGTGAACTTCGCGTTCAACGGCGTGCCGTGCAGCGGCTTGGGGACGCCGAGTTCGCCGTCGAGCTCGCCTTCCACCTCGCCTTCCACCTCGCCCTCGACTTCGCCGTCGACGTCGCCTTCCACCTCGCCGTCGACCACGCCGAGCAGCGGGCCGTGTCCGGCCGGTGCGGTGTTCTGCGACGGCTTCGAGAATCAGACCTCGAGCACGCCGGCCGGCCGCTGGTCCGTGGTCACGCCGAGCTGTTCGGGGACCGGCGCCGCCACGATCACCGGCGCGCAGGAGCACGCCGGGGTCAAGTCCCTGGAGATCGACGGCCGCGGGACGTACTGCAACCACGTCTTCGCCGACGACACGACCGACATGGCGACCGCCGCCCCGACCTGGTACGTCCGCTTCTGGATCAAGCACACCGCGCCGCTGCCGACCAACCACACCACCTTCCTGGCGCTGAACGACTCCGCGCACGGCAACACCGATCTGCGGCTCGGCGCCCAGAACGGCGCGCTGATGTGGAACCGGCAGTCCGACGACGCCACGCTGCCGGACCAGAGCCCGGCCGGCGTCGCGCAGAGCGTCGTGCTGCCGACCGGGGCCTGGGAGTGCCTGGAGTTCTCCGTGAGCGGCTCCAACGGCCAGATCCACACCTGGTACAACGGCGCCGCCGTCCCGGGCCTGACCGAGGACGGCGTGGCGACCTCCGACATCGACGACCAGTGGCTCGGCGGGTCCGGAGCGTCGTGGCGTCCCCAGCTCACCGATCTCAAGCTCGGCTGGGAGAACTACAGCAGCGGCGACGACACGCTGTGGTTCGACGACGTGGCGCTGAGCACCAGCCGGATCGGGTGTTGAGAGTCTCTGTCCGCTTTTCAGTCCCCTGATAGCCATGTCATCCGAAGGGAGCCAGCACTTTGAGAGTGCGCAGATTGGGCACGCTCGGCGCGGCCGGGCTGCTCGCCGTGGCCGGCGTCGCGGCGTCCGGGCCGGGCGGGAGCGCCGCGGCGACGACCGCGCCGGCCGCCGCCACGTCGGTCGACGTCACCGTCAACACCCTGGAAGGCCTCGGCACGATCCCGACCACTGGGTACGGCCTGAACAGCGCCGTGTGGGACAGCCAGATGAACGTCCCGGCGGTCCAGGGCCTGCTCGGCCAGGCCGGCATCGGAATGCTGCGCTACCCCGGCGGCTCCTACGGCGACATGTACGACTGGCAGACCAACACCGCGCCCGGCGGCTACGTGGCTCCGGGAACGGATTTCGACGCGTTCATGGGCACCGTCAAGACCATCGGGGCCCAGCCGATCCTCATCGCCAACTACGGGACCGGCACGCCTCAGCAGGCCGCGGGCTGGGTCCAGTACGCCAACGTCACCAAGGGCTACGGCGACAAGTACTGGGAGGTCGGGAACGAGAACTACGGCAACGGCTATTACGGAAGCGACTGGGAAGCCGACAACCACGCGAGCAAGAGCCCGACGACGTATGCGCAGAACGTCGTCCAGTACAGCCAGGCGATGAAGGCCGTAGACCCCACGATCAAGGTCGGCGCGGTGCTGACCCTGCCCGGGAACTGGCCGGACGGTGTCGTGGCCTCCGGCGACTCCGCCGACTGGAACCGGACGGTGCTGTCGATCGCGGGTTCGGCGGTCGACTTCGTCATCGTGCACTGGTATCCCAACGGCACCGGCGCGTCCACGGCGCTGACCGAGCCGGCTCAACTGCCCGGGGAGTTGTCGCAGCTGCGGACCGAGATCGCCGAGTACGGCGGGGCCAACGCTTCGCATCTCGGCGTCGCGCTCACCGAGGTGAACGCCGGCGTCGATGAGGACACGCAGCCGGATGCGCTGTTCGGTGCCGACACGTACTTCACGGCGCTGGAGCAGGGCGTGTTCACCGTCGACTGGTGGGACACGCACAACGGTCCGACGCAGATCAGCACCGCACCGGACGGCGCGACGGACTACGACGACTGGGGCGTGCTGTCGAGCGGGACGTGTGTGGGGACGGTGTGCGAGCCGGCACTCAACACGCCGTTCCCGAGCTACCACGCGATCAGCATGCTGAGCAAGCTCGGCCGGCCCGGCGACCAGATGGTGCGTGCCGGTACCGACCAGCAACTCGTCGCGGCGCACGCCGTCAAGCAGGCGAACGGGAACCTGGCCGTGATGCTGGTGAACAAGGACCCTGCGAACTCCTACTCGGTGAACCTGCACTACGCCGGGTACACGCCGAGCACCGCGACGCCGACCGTCTACACGTACGGCGACGAGGCCACCTCGATCACGTCCGCGGCGCAGGGGAGCAGCGCAGTTCAGACGCTGCCGCCGTACTCGATCGAGACCGTGGTGCTGACTCCGTCCGGCGCCCCCGTCAGCACCCTGACGGCCCCCGCCGCACCCAGCGTCTCGCACGTCACCGGCACGCAGGCGACGGTGAGCTGGACCCCGTCCCACGGAGGCCCGGCCACCCGCTACGAGGTCTACCGGCAGTTCGGCACGACCAGTGAGCTGCTCGCCGAGTCGACCTCCACCTCGGCGACGATCAACAACCTCGTGCCGGGCACGGGCTACACCCTGAACGTGCTGGCCACCGACCAGAACGGCAACCTCTCGCCAGCCTCCGATCCGCTCACCTTCACCACCGGCACGCCCGCGGCCAGCACCTGCGCCGTGGACTACCAGGTGACGACCGGCTGGGGCAGCGGCTATGTCGCGGCGCTCACCGTCACCGACACCGGACCCAGCCCCGTCAACGGCTGGTCGCTGACCTTCACCTTCCCCAGCACCAGCGAGACCCTGTCCTCCGGCTGGAACGCGAACTGGACCAGCTCCGGCCAGAACGTCGAGGCCACCAGCCTGACCTGGAACGCCGATCTGGCCGCCGGCGGTGGCAACTCGGCGAGCATCGGCTTCGTCGGGAACAACACCGGGGCGTATCCCTCGCCCGCGGCGATCAGTTTGAACGGCACGGTTTGCACGACGACGTACAGCTCCTGAGCGGTTGTGCGTTGGGCGCCCCCGGACCGGCGGGATCCGGTCCGGGGGTGCTTGCTGCGCGGGGCCGTGCGGACACGTATCAGCGCCCCGATACCCCCGACCGCAACCCGGGCTGCACCGCCGCACTCACCGCGACCTCCTCGATCTCCCGCACCAGGTGCTCGATCTGGGCGGGGGACATGCCGCGGGTGTCGGCCTCGACGAGGAGGGTGACGGCGTCGGGGCCGTCGTCGACGTGCAGGAACAGGCGTTCCACGGGGTCGTTGCGGCGTTGGGTCCAGCGGAAGCGGCTGGCGGCGCGGGCTTCGGCGAAGTCTTCGGCCGTCGGGGTTTCGGGCCCTGCGGTGGTGGCGGCCGGGGCGGGGACCGGGGCTCGGCGGTCGTTGAAGAACGAGGCGATGTCCAGGTCGGCGCCGCGTTCGCGGCCGATGTCCTCGATCATCTCGTTGAGCTGCCTCGGGTTGAAGTAGCTGTGCTTGAGGGCGTTCATCGCGGCCGGGCCGGCGCGCTCGATCACCTCCTCGACCGTGGAGTCGGCGACGTCGAGCAGGACCACGCCGGCCTGGGCCGCGTGGCAGACGACGTCGGCCAGCTGGTGCCGGAAGCGGTTGCCGATCACCGGCCGGAACAGGGCCGGGTGGACGCCGGTGACGTGCGCCAGCGCGATGGCGTAGACCGCGAACAGCACGCGCGTGGCGTCGGCGCCGGTGCGCTCGCCGATCGCCGCCAGCGCCGGGCGCAGCGCGGGGGAGTAGTACTCGGCGCTCCAGTAGCGCGGGCGGCGCGGGTCGTCCGAGGGCGGGAAGGTCGGCGTCGGCATGGTCCGCAGGACGTCGCCGAAGTGTCGCAGAGTCCTGTCGCTGTGCTTGCGGCCGGCCGGCGAGCTCTGCCAGGCGGTCTGCTCCAGCTGCTGCAGGCCCGAGGGCGGCTCGGTGGCCCGCACCGCGACGTCGCGGAACATGATCTCGGCCCCGCCGCCGTCCAGGGCCAGGTGGTGCATGGCGACGACCAGGCGGGTCGCCTCGCCGCCCTGGCGCACCACGGCCATCCGGACCGGCCACTCGGCGCGCAGGTCGTAGGGCTGGTACTGGTAGTTGTCCGAGATGTCCGCGGCGAGCCGGTCGGCCGGCTCCTGGCCGGGCTCGGCGTCGAAGACGTCGAGGTGCGTGGATCCGGAGGCGAACAGCTCCTGGTACGGCCAGACGTCCTCGTCGAAGCGCAGCCGGGTCCGCATCGAGGGGAACCGCGTGTGCAGGTACGCGAGCTCGTCGGCGATGGCCTCGACCCCGGTGCCGGGATCCACCGGCCGCCAGCCGCCCAGCGGCAGCCAGTTCCCCTGCCGGGTCATGGACTGCCAGATCTCGTGCTGCCCCCACGTCAGCGCGGCGACGCCCTCGCCGTCGCCGGCGAAGTCCACCGGAACCCGCTCCGTCGGCACCGGCACGGGATCCACCTTGCGCCCGAGGCCCGGCAGCCGCGCACCGGCCATCTCAGCAGCCTGGTGCAGCCATATCAGGGTCCGGTCCCGCTCGAGCGCGTCGGCCGGCATGCGCCGGTCGGAGCCGATGACGAACACCCGCCGGATCGTCGCGGCCTCGGCGTCGGTGAAGGCCGGCCGGATCGCCGTCTCGTGGTCGTCGTCGGGATCGACACCGGGCTGCAGGACCAGCAGGACGTCGGTCTGCACGCGGCCGCGCAGCCGGGCCGAGGCGACGAGGCAGTCGCGGACCCGCGGGGCGACGTCCAGGATCTGCTTCTCGATCTCCGCGGGACGCAACAGGTGGTCCCCGTCGAGATCGACCGCGTCGTACGGGGCGAATACGGGCTCTGAATCGGGGGAGGCGCTGTCTGGCTGTGAGCCAAGATGCATACGACCTCATATATCATTCATGCGAGCTGTCGGGGAATAGCCCGCAGCGGCCGTCTCGACCCCCGGGCGGAGCCCCGCATCCCACCTGCACGGCTGGTCCCCATGGGTGGAGATGCCGATTTCCCTCCGCGCGCCGCTGACCGCGAGACCGCTACAGCCTCTTGATCATGACGGCGAGCTCCTCCCGCCGCGAGGCGATGACGCGCTGTCCCGGCGCCAGCTCCGACGCGGTCAGCTCCGCGAGCGGAATTCGCTGACCGGAGCCGGCGCGGAGCAGCGTCGAGTCGTCCACGGCGAGCGTCACGACCTCCCCGCCGGCCTCGCTGGCGATCCGCACCGATTCTGTGTCCACCTCTACGATGCGTCCGACCACCGCCGGAGCGGCCGTCGGGCTCTGGAAGCGCACGTCGACCGACACCCGCAGGCTGTCGCGGGAACGGTTCGGCAGGCCGGTGTGGACCAGCGCCTCGTTCATCAGGACGACGTCGCCGGGCTCGTAGGCAGCTGAGCGCCACGAACCGTCCAGCGGCGGCAGTGACTCGGGCGGCACGCAGCCGTGGCGGTGGCTGCCGCTCGCCACCGCCAAGCCGCCCAGCTCCGTGCTGATCGGCATGAGCGGGATCCAGGCCGTCGTCATGTCGAAGCCCGGGTTGAGCAGTGCGTCCTGGTGGACCTGCGTCACGCCGCCCGGCGGCATGATCCGGTAGCGCGCCAGCGGGATGAAGCCGACCGGCGCGCCCGCGATCGTGGCGAAGAAGGTCGCCAACGACGGGACCGCGACCAGGCGTTCCCAGAGCCGCTGCTCGTTCAGCGCGTCCTGGAGTTCGCTGTCCTCGCAGCCCGACAGCTCATCGACCGTGCGCATCACCCGCCGACCGGTCTCCAGGACCGCATCCCGGTCGAGGACATCCCGGAAGAAGAGATGGCCCTCGTCGTCGAACAGGGTTCGAAGACGCCGCGGATCGCCGAGGTGATCGTTCGCCACGCGGAGGTCGGACATCAACCCCTTCGTACCCGCGCGATCGGATTCTCCAACGTCCCCACCAATCGCAGCGCCGACGAGGGATCGGCCAGATCCACCATCTGCTCGTTGTTCCGCAGCTGAAGACGGTTCAGGCACGACAGTGCGAACTCAGGAGCGAACACGTCGAAGCGCCGGAACTGCTCGGCCAGCTCAGGGGTCGAGTCCTGATAAGCCTCAACGCATTCCGCGACGGTCCGCCAGAAGACGTCCTCGGCCAAGACTCCCCGCGAAGCCAGCACCGCGTTCAAGTACCGCAGAAAGCAATCGAACACATCGGTGAAGATCGAAAGCAGTCTGAGATCCTCCGGCACGTCCGCCCGGATCCGATCCACCCCGGCCGGCAGTGGAACCGAAGGCTCCATCACCGCGATCTCCTCGGCGATGTCCTTGAAGATGACGCGCTCGACCACGCCACGCTCGTCCAGCACCAGAATGACGTTCTCGCCATGCGGCATGAACGCCAAGCCGTAGGCGTAGAGCGCATGCAGCAACGGCACCAGATAAGCATCCAGATACCGCCGCAACCACACTTGCGGAGCCAGCCCCGACTCCGCGACCAGTGCCGCCGCCAGCGAACCGCCGTCGCGGTCCACATGCAGCAAGCCGGCCATCGTCGCCAACCGCCGGCCGGGCTCCAGCGCCGGCACCGGACTTTCGCGCCACAAAGCGGCCAGCATCTTCCGATAGGGCGACGAAGGCCCCGTAGCCGCCTCGAACTGCCGATGCCGATACCCGACCGCCGCGCGCTCACGAATCACCGACAGCCGTGTCCGCTTGAACACCGCGTCGTCGGCGATCAGTCCGGCCAGCCAGTCGTTGATCGCGGGAGTCGCCTCCATGTAGGCCGCTGACAGCCCGCGCATGAACCCCATGTTCAGAACGGACAATGCGGTCTTCACATAGTGCTTCGACGGATCAGTGACATTGAAGAACGTTCGGATCGACTGCTGCGCCAGGTGCTCATCATCGCCAGGGCCCAGACACACCAGAAGCTGCCGGGCGATGTCCCCGGCGAACGTCACCGAGAGCTTGTTCCACCACTGCCAGGGATGCACCGGGATCAGCAGATAATCATCCAGATCCAGGCCGAGGCCGGTCATCACCTTGCCGTACAGCCCCAGCAGTTCCTCTCCGAGCTCCGCCCGAATGAAGCTCTCGTACTCAGTGTCCGCACAAGCCGAGAAAGCCGCATGGTCCCGATGCGCAGCCACCCAGATCAGATGCACTGCAGACGCCGCCTCCGGCGCGTACTGCCGGAAGTCGTCGACGCCGAACCCGATCCGGCCACTTCCGGCGACGAACGTGGGATGTCCCTCGGTCATCTCCGTCTCGATCCGCTGAAAGTCGGCGCGCGCCAGCTCTGAAGCCGTGACCGGCGGCTTGCTCAGCTTGTAGGCGGTACTGGCCAGCGTGGAGCCGATCTCCTCCAGGTAGACCGGCAGAACCTGATCGCTGAGGCCGAGGGCGCCGCGCATCTCGATGCAGAAGTCTGCGACGTCCAAAGGCGCTTCCTCGCCGTCGCGAATGCGAACAATGCTCTCGGCATCCACCTGCCAGTGATTCAGCTCCAGCACCTGCGCGGAAAAGCGGTGCTCCACGGTGCCGTCGTCGCTATGCACGGAGAACGATTGGTCAGATCCGGCAAGCAACTGCGGTGCGAGCAGCCGTTCATGGGAGAACTCTGCAATGGCTTTGCGCAGCAGGAGCCGATTGGCGCGGTCCCAATTGTCGGGGGTCAGATGACGGACGGCGTCACGGGGGTTCATCGGGTGGCTCCTAGGAAGTCATGCCAGGTGCAAACGCTCAGCAGCGCCTGCTTCTCGGGCTTGGTGATCGGACCGACGACACGGAACCCGACCGCCGCGTTCAGCGCATGGACCGCGGTGTTCCGCACGTCCGGCTCGACGACCACGCGCAGCACGCCCGGATCGGAGAAGATCCAGCCCAGCACGGCCGTGATCACCGCGCGAGTGAAGCCATGGATCGGCGTGTCGGTCGGTGCGCAC
>Ga0207695_10008603_pt1 | contig 12750 bp, 12 predicted proteins | sample KBSC54metaG_FD_184354 | JGI IMG/M metagenome (GOLD analysis project Ga0207695, IMG submission 184354) | Corn rhizosphere microbial communities from Kellogg Biological Station, Michigan, USA - KBS C5-4 metaG (SPAdes) (version 2) | ecosystem: Host-associated > Plants > Roots > Rhizosphere > Soil...
CCGTGGCCAATCCCTTTACCCATTCAACAATATGATCTTTCGACACCACCCCGGTAAAGCGCAGCTCGCCGAGTGACGCTCCGTCCAAATGAATTGGGCGGCTCGTATATCTCGAGACATCCGCGATCACATCCTCAAGAGGCTCGTTGTGGTAAACAAACCAGCCATCGCGCCAACGCGCCAACTCTTTGGGATCAACGCCTCGCGTTAGTATTTCGCCATTCGCTAACTTTTCCGAGGCAAACCGCAAAGTGACCTGCTGGCCGCGGCGTACAAGCTTAACGTCCGCGACATCCTGTCTAACTGCGGATTGCGACGCAGCCTGTAGGTGTTCTCGCGAGACCTTAACGGCACCCTCGGTCACCGCAACGGTTACATGATCTTCCGCGGCACGAACATTAAATTCCGTACTGATTGCCGTAACAATTCCATGAGTGGTGTGGACCCGGAATGGCCTGTTTGAATCACGCGCAACCGTGAAATAGGCCTCTCCGCCCTCGAGCCATAGATCCCGCGCGCGTTGCCCGAGATCGAGGCGTAAATATGACCTCGCCCCGAGAGTCACTCGCGAACCGTCTGAAAGAGTCAGCTCCAGTTGTTCCGCGGTATGCGTTGCAAAATCCCCGTGCGAATGCGACATGCGCAGCACGCGATACTCGTGAAATCCGGCGAAGCCGCCGAGCATCAGCAGCGCGCTTGCGGCGATTGCGCGCAAGTGCTTATGCAAGTACGTCCCAGAGCGCTGCCGCTGAGCTGAGATGCGCTTCTGCTGCAACCACTCCTCGACAGACTTTGTCGGGTCGTAATCATCATCGACGTCCGCCGCGCTGCAGTTGATTGTATGGCCCGGAATTAGATGCCAGGCTTCTTCCATAGCCTTAAACGCCAGCCGATTATCCCGCGATTCCTCCATCCAGCGATGCCATTCCTGTAGCGTCTGCGGCGACGGATCTTGCGATTGGTAAATCTCAAGAAACCATTCCGCCGCCGTTCGGCGCCGCTGCTCGGGAAGCCGACTCGCGTGACTCATGGGAAACTCCGTCTCGATCTGTCTGCAGCTTGTCCTTCCGCCTGATCCAGGCGTCGTCGCAGATGCTCGAGGGCACGGGTCGCATACAGCCGAACCATTCTTTCTTTGATTCCCAAGTGAGCCGCGATTTCCGTCTGACTCAAGCCATGTAGCCGCTGCAGCAGCAGTGCCAGGCGGCATTTCGCGGGCAGCTCATCGAGTGCTTTGCGCACAACGTCTACCGCCTGGCTCCCCGCCAGTCTTCGCTCGGCAGAGGGCTCAAGGATCGACTGATCGTGCTCTTCGATATCGCACGTCGCGGGTGCTCGAGCCCGCGCCCGTATCCTGTCCAAGGCGAGGTTGGCTGCGATCTTGAACAGCAATGCTTCCAAGTAGCTGATTGCGTTGGCGTTATCCAGCCTAAGGAGCCGGACGTACGCCTCCTGAGCGACCTCCCGCGCTTCCTGCTCAGATCCTAATTTGGCGCGGATGAAGCGCAGTAATGCGGCATTGTGGTCGCGATACAGTCTCTCAATGCCACTGGAGTCCCGAACCGGCCGGTTCTCGGGCTTCAATGGGACGGCGGGTGCGTTCTCGCGTGGCTGCTTCAAGACAACCCCTATACGTACAGTAACGCCACAGCCCGGGAAACCGGCAATAGAAACCAGGTGCGCTTGGGCAGAGCCGGTAACGTGCCCACTGCTCAGCTCTGCAGCACAAACACAAGCGGCACGGCGTCAGCAGCTTATTGCGGCAAAGCGGGTACTTTTCCTGCTGGATCAGCTGCACACACTACGGATACGAGCGTCAGCCCATGGCTCAAACAGTAAGCGATTTTCTGATCGAGCGGCTGCATGCCTGGGGCGTGCGCCGAATCTTTGGCTACCCAGGAGATGGAATCAATGGCGTGTTTGGCGCCTTGAATCGGGCGCAGGGCAAGATCCAGTTTGTGCAGGCACGTCACGAAGAAATGGCCGCATTCATGGCCTCCGCGTATGCCAAGTTCACCGGTGAATTGGGGGTGTGTATCGCCACATCCGGTCCGGGCGCCTCGCATTTGGTCACCGGGCTTTACGATGCTCGACTCGATCACATGCCGGTGTTGGCGATCGCCGGGCAACAGTCCCGCAACGCCCTGGGTGGCCACTATCAACAGGAGGTCGATCTGCCGAGTTTGTTCAAGGACGTCGCCGGCGCCTTCGTGCAACAGGCCTCCACGCCCGCACAAGTGCGTCATATCATCGATCGCGCCATCCGTATTGCCCTGGCGGAGCGCCGTGTGACGGCAATCATTCTGCCGAACGACCTGCAGGAAGCCAAGTATGAGGAGCCGCCTCGTGTTCACGGCACACTGCATTCCGGCATCGGCTTCTCGCGTCCGAAGACTGTGCCGTACGAGGCCGATCTCAGACGTGCGGCGGATGTGTTGAACGCGGGAAAGAAGGTGGCTCTGCTGGTCGGCGCCGGTGCGTTAGAAGCCAGCGAAGAAGTGATCGCCGTCGCTGACAAACTCGGTGCCGGCGCCGCCAAAGCGCTGCTGGGCAAGGCAGTACTGCCGGACCATCTGCCGTGGGTCACCGGCGCCATCGGCATGCTGGGGACCGAGCCGAGTTATGAACTGATGGTCGAGTGTGACACGCTGTTAATGATCGGCTCAGGGTTTCCCTATTCCGAGTTTCTTCCCAAGGAAGGCCATGCGCGCGGCGTGCAGATCGACATCGCCGCCGATATGTTGTCATTGCGTTATCCCATGGAAGTCAACCTGGTAGGAGACGCGGCCGAGACACTGCGCGCATTACTGCCTCTGTTGCAAGCGAAAAGTGATACCTCCTGGCGCGAGCGCATTGCCCGCAACCTGGAGAAGTGGTGGCGCACACTTGAGGAGCGCGCCCTGCAGCCGGCCGCGCCCGTCAATCCGCAACGCGTCGTATGGGAGCTGTCGCCGCGAGTGCCGGATCATGCAATCATAACCAGCGATTCAGGCTCCTGCGCCAACTGGTATGCGCGCGATTTGAAGATTCGCGCGGGCATGATGGCTTCGCTGTCCGGCGGCCTAGCCTCCATGGGCGCGGCTGTCCCGTACGCGATCGCCGCCAAGTTTGCTCACCCGGACCGCCCCGTGATTGCCCTAGTGGGCGACGGCGCGATGCAAATGAACAACATGGCCGAACTCATTACGGTGGCGAAGTACTGGCGCACCTGGGCCGATCCGCGTTGGATTGTATGTGTGTTCAACAATGAGGATCTGAACCAGGTTACGTGGGAGCAGCGCGTCATGGAGGGCGATCCGAAGTTCGAAGCCTCTCAGGACATTCCCAATGTGCCTTACCACCGTTTCGCCGAGTTGGTCGGACTGCACGGGATTTATGTGGATCGGCCGGACGCGCTGGCAGGAGCATGGGATGAGGCGCTCGCTTGCCAAAGACCGGTGCTGCTCGAAGTCAAGACGGATCCAGAGGTGCCGCCGCTGCCGCCCCACATTACCTTCAAACAGGCGATGCACTTCAGCGAGACACTCATCAAAGGAGATCCAAGAGAAGGTAGCGTCATTAAGGACACCGCCCGGCAGGTGTTGAGCTCGATTCTGCCTGGGCGCCATCACGACAATGAATGACGCAGGGGGTCCTCCGATCGTCACGTTGCAGGCACGTGCGTACCGGATTCCGACCGACAAGCCCGAAGCCGACGGTACCCTGAGCTGGAATGCCACCACGTTGGTGGTGGTGACTGTGCAAGCCGGCGGCATCGCGGGGCTTGGTTATACGTACGTGGATGCCTGTGCCGCGCCCTTTATTAGGGCAGTGTTCAAAGTAGTACTCGAAGGCCGCGACAGCTTCGATATCACTGGCTGCTGGCACGCGATGCAACGTGCCGTCCGCAACCACGGCCGGCAGGGAATCGCCGCCTGCGCGATCTCTGCCGTCGATGTAGCGTTGTGGGATTTGAAGGCCCGTCACTTGGGCGTTGCACTCGCGAAGCTGCTCGGGCAAACACGCGCGGAAGTGCCTATCTACGGCAGCGGGGGTTTCACCAGTTATTCGGATGCCCAGCTCAGCAATCAATTGGCCGGCTGGGTCGAGCGCGATGGTTGCCGCTGGGTCAAAATGAAAATCGGCAGCGAGCCGGAGCGTGACCCGCAGCGGGTGCTGGTCGCCAAGCGCGCCATCTGCGACCGCGAATTGTTTGTCGACGCCAACGGCGCGTTGTCTGTCAAACAAACGCTGAGATTCATTCAGGATGCCGCAAAGGCTGACATCCGTTGGTTTGAGGAGCCGGTCAGTTCCGATGATGTAGTGGGACTTCGGTTGCTGCGCGATCTTCTACCTGGAGCCATCGACGTTGCTGCGGGCGAATACATCTACACATTGGATGACGCCCGGCGGTTGCTGGAGGCTCAGGCCGTCGATGTGTTGCAGGCGGACGTCACCCGCTGTGGCGGCATCACGGGCTTTTTCAAGGTAAGTGCCTTGTGCGACGCATACCACCTCGACCTCTCAGGTCATTGTGCGCCGGCATTGCATTGCGCCGTAGGCTGCGCCGTGCCGCGGCTGCGGCACCTGGAGTGGTTTCACGACCATGTGCGAATCGAGCACATGCTACTGGACGGAGCCCCACAGCCTCGTCGGGGAGTCATTCGGCCCGATCTCGGCAGAGTTGGGCACGGGCTAGAGTTGAAAGAACAGGACGCCGAACGCTACATCCTTGCGGCCGGAGAGTCAGGATGAAAGATATCAGGGAGCCGATCGAATCGCGCCAGCTCAATCTGAGTTCCGCGCTGCTTGCTTTGTCGGTGTTGGCGGATAGCGGCATCGAGCACTATCGCGGATCGTTCCAAAACCGAGCGATGTATACGCCCCTCGCGGTGGCCACCCTTACTCTTGGAGCAAGCTTGTTCGGTGTAGCTGACCGACGACCGCAGGGGCATGACGCGCGGGACTCGATCTATCTGTTGGCGGCGGCGACTGGATTCGTAGGTCTCGCGTTTCACGCTTACAACATCGGCAAACGGCCGGGTGGACTGTCCTGGCATAATTTATTCTACGCCGCACCCATAGGGGCACCGATCGCCTTGGTGCTGGCAGGGTTACTCGGCAAAGGTGCCGAGCGCGCCCGGCGCCCTCCGGGCGAACGAGCTAGTTCTGTGTTGGGGGACCGTGTCGGCCGCACGCTCGCGGCCGTGAGTGCCGTTGGGCTTGTCGGGACGGTGGCTGAGACCGCCCTAATGCACTTTCGCGGCGCATACCACAATCCCGCCATGGTGTTGCCGGTCAGCGTGCCCCCGGTGGCGGCGACATTGCTGGGTGCAGCCGCCTGTGCGCCGCGACGGTCGATCAACCGTGTAGCCCGCTGGTGGCTCAAGCTTACCGCCCTGCTTGGGTTTGCCGGGGTGGGGTTTCACGCTTATGGCGTGTCACGCAACATGGGCGGCTGGCGCAATTGGAGTCAAAACCTTCTCAACGGGCCGCCGCTACCGGCGCCGCCTAGTTATACGGGCTTAGCGCTCGCAGGACTCGCGGCGCTCGAATTGATAGAGAAAGACAGCGGGGCAAAGGCAACACGGGAGCGGGCCTAAGATGGGTGAGCGTTATCCAGGCTACGATGTGCTCGCCAAGCGCCACTCGCCATCGTGGAATGACCAGACGCGAGCGGTTATTGATGAACGCTTGGCGTTGGATCCGGCGGCGCATCGTTTTTTCAGCAACGACGAATGGCTCACTCTGTCGGCTATCTGCAGGTGCATCATTCCACAGCCTGCCGAAAGAGTGAATCCGGTCCCGATTGCTGCCCTGATCGATGCGAAGCTGTTCGAGAACCGAGGTGACGGTTATCGCGACGCGCGGCTGCCGCCGATGCGAGAGGCGTGGCGTCGCGCGCTCAGCGCCCTGGACGCCGAGAGTCAACAACAGTATGGCTTGCGCTTTCATCAACTGCAGCGGCTGACTCAGGATGATCTGTTGATTGCAGTGCAAGCCGGCAAGAACAATGTGCTCGCATGGGGCGACATGCCAGCGCCTGTATTTTTCGCTAAGCGGCTGTTGCATGACATCGTAACGGCCTATTACGCCCATCCCGTCGCCTGGAATGAGATTGGTTTCGGAGGCCCCGCCGCGCCGCGCGGCTACGTGCGGATGAATTTTGACCGGCGCGATCCATGGGAAGCCGCCGAAGCCCACCCAGGACGCGAGGAGCAGGCGCGCCGTGACAATGCCCGTGTTGGATGATGCCTTTTCGATACCACGCGCTACACGTGGACGCGCGCCCGATGTCTTCCGCGTCGGAGGCTGGATACCGATGCGGGAATATTCCGAAGATGAGGCTGTTGATTTCGCGATCGTGGGCACTGGCGCCGGTGGCGGCACACTCGCCTGCAAACTCGCGGAATACGGTTTTTCGGTCGTGGCATTGGACGCAGGTCCCTATTGGAGACCACTCGAGGACTTCGCCTCAGACGAGTTGCACCAAAGCAAGTTGTATTGGACCGACGAGCGCATTGTGGACGGTGAGAATCCGTTGCAGCTCGGCTCTAACAATTCCGGCAAGTCGGTCGGCGGCTCGACCGTACATTTTGCAATGGTTTCACTACGCTTCCGTCCCGAATGGTTCAGGGCGCGTACGCTGCTGGGTTACGGGGCGGACTGGCCGTTGGATTGGCGTGAAATGTGGTCTTACTACGGCGAGGTTGAGCAAGCGCTTAAGATCTCGGGCCCGATCTCCTACCCTTGGGGGCCACGGCGCCCGCGTTATCCGTATCGGCCTCACGAACTCAATGCGGCCGCGCTGGTATTGGCAAAAGGCGCTGAGGCGCTCGGTATCAAGTGGACGCCAACACCGCTGGCGACGATCTCAGCCCCTCGAGGATTGGCGCACCCGTGCGTATACCGCGGCATGTGTGTCATTGGTTGCGCGACCAACGCGAAGCAAAGCGTCTTGGTCACGTGGTTGCCCCGTGCCTTGGCCGCGGGCGCAGAAATCCGAGATCTTTCCATGGTTGGTCGAGTGGAGCACGATAAAGCAGGTCTCGCCAACGGCGTGCACTACTTCCGGCAAGGTCGCTGGTGCTTCCAACGCGCGCGCAATGTCGTGGTGGCCGGCTACGCCATCGAAACCCCGCGCTTGTTGTTGAATTCCACCTCCAGTCGCTTTCCCCACGGACTCGCTAACTCCTCCGGGTTAGTTGGCAAGAATCTCATGGTGCAGTCGAATCAAGCCGTTTGGGGACTCATGCAGCAGGAAATCCGAGCGTACAAAGGCCCACCTTCACTGGCTATCAGCGAGCACTGGAACTGTGCCGACAAAGGCAAGGACTTCTTCGGCGGCTACGCGTACATGAGTCAAGGGCCACTGCCGATCGTCTGGGCAGGTACTCAAGCGGGCAAACGCGGGCTGTGGGGACGAACGCTGTTGGATCAAATGGGGTTGTACAACCATCAGGTGGGCTTGAAAATGGTCGGTGAATGCCTCCCCCAAGAACGCAACCGTGTGACCCTTAGCGATGAGCGTGATCAGTACGGCTTGCCGGTTCCACGGGTCACCTACTCGTATTGCGACAACGATAGGCGCCTCATTCGTCATTCGTTGCAATTCATGCAGTGCGCGCTGGAGGCCGTGGGAGCGACCGAAATCTGGGAGGAAACTGACGATACCTGTCACTTGAACGGCACGGCGCGCATGGGGGCCCTGCCCGAGCATAGCGTGGTCAATGCGGACTGCCGCAGTTGGGACGTGCCTAATTTATGGATTTGCGATGGGTCCGTCTTTGCAACGGTTGGGGGAGTCAATCCGTCGCTCACGATTCAGGCGATAGCCTGCCGTACAGCCGATCGAATCAAAGCGTTGGCCGCGCGCGGCGAGCTTTGAGCGCGCCGGCCGATCAAGTTGGCTGGGTCTTCCTGCGAAGGCTTACGCCTAACGCGAACCCTAACAGCGCTACCGCCGCGACGACCGCTACCCGCGCCGCCTCCCCCACCACCAACGGCGCCCACGATCCGGACTCGGAGCTGAAAGAGCCGCGAGTGCGATGCAGGTCAGTGACAGGATGATCGAGATTGTCACGGCGACCGTCGGGGATGGGCTTCATAGTTTGTTGGCCCTTCACCGCCTTGCGGGCCAGATACCGGTCAAGTGCACCCGGCAGCGCCGCATCCGCCAGGATTGTAAGAACCGTGGGACCGCCCAGCCAATACTCGCGCGCGCGGCCGCGTGCCACTTTAAAGACCGCGTCCGCCACAACCTCCGGCTGCACGGGCCGTCCCATTGGCCGAGGCAAATGTGAAATGTGCGCCCGCGCCCAGTCAAACTGGGGCGTGTTGACTGCGGGTAACTCAACGAGCGTGATCCGAATGTCGGAACCCTCGTGCTCGAGCTCGGTCCGCACGGAGTCGGTGAAGCCCCGGATCGCATGTTTAGCGCCGCAGTACGCCGACTGCAACGGAATGCCTCGGTAGGCCAGTGCCGAACCAATCTGAATGATGCGACCAACGCGGCGGGCCCGCATGGATTTCAGGGCGGCCATGGTGCCGTAGACGAAGCCCAGGTAGGTCACCTCTGTAACGCGCCGGAACTCCTCAGGGGTCATCTCAGCCACCGGGGAGAACACGGTCAACATGGCATCATTGATCCAGATGTCAATTTTGCCCAGCCTCTGTTCCAGGCGTTCTGCAGCTGCGAACAAGGCTGCCGCATCCGCCACATCCACTGCCTCCAGAGCGACCTCTGTGCCTTGCACTTCCTGACTTACAGCCTGGAGCGCAGAGGCATCACGAGCTATCAGGCCAATGCGGTCGCCAGCATGAGCAAAGCGATGTGCTATGGCACGGCCAACGCCCGCCGAGGCGCCGGTGATAATGACAGTGCGCGGTGAGCGTTTTGAGTTTGTCACGTGAATAATCTGCTGCTTCCGTCACGATGAGACGTAGCAAACTTTGTGCGCGCCCGGCGCGAACAAAGGCGCGACCGAAGCGTTTGGACTGTACGATGTCGGTGGAGTGGCTCATACGATTTCTGATCGGTGGCACGGTGGTATCCACCTTCGCCCTGCTTGGCGATGTCATACGGCCGAAGAGTTTTGCGGGTATTTTTGGTGCTGCACCCTCCGTGGCTCTGGCCACGTTGACGCTTACCGTCCACAACGAAGGTTTGTCCTACGCCGCTACCGAAGCGCGCTCGATGATCGTGGGCGCGGCGTCCTTCATGATGTATGCCGGGATTTGCAGCCGGGTCATGTGGAAGCGTCCTGTGTCCGTCAAGAAGGTCACACTGTTAGGATTGTTGATCTGGCTAGCGGCGGCTCTGTTGGGTTGGGCCTTATTCCTACGGGGCGGCACGTGAAGATCGCTGTGGATCTATCGGCACTCGGCGCAACGCAGTGGTACCAGTACGCGGTGCGGTTCGCTCTCGGGGGTTTGGTGACCGCTTTGGCGGGTTGGATCGCGAAGGAGTTCGGCCCCGTTCCAGGTGGGCTCTGTCTCGCTTTCCCTGCCATCTTTCCCGCCGGAGTGACACTCGTCGCTCAGCGCGAGCGCCAAAAGAAGGCTCGCCGGGGCCTGCACGGCTCGCAGCGAGCTCGCCGCGCCGCGGCTCTGGATGCGGCTGGGGCGGTGCTCGGTGCTGCGGGACTGATGGGTTTCGCCCTGTTGCTGTGGCAGGGACTACCGCGGTACGGGGCTGCTCTTATGCTTCCTGTAGCAATGGCTGGTTGGTTGGCGATCTCGCTGCCTCTATGGTGGCTACGGAAGAAACATCCATGGCGGTAGGGTGAGTATGCGTGGGACGATCCGTGTCGGAGTTTCGGGATGGCGCTACGAGCCCTGGCGAGGTGTCTTCTACCCGAGCGATCTACCGCAACGTCGCGAGTTGCAGTACGCCTCGCGCCAGTTTTCGGCAATCGAGCTCAACGGATCCTTCTATTCGCTACAGACGCCGGAAAGTTATGCCGGCTGGTATGCGGACACACCGCCAGGCTTCATGTTCGCCGTCAAAGGTAGCCGATTCATTACCCACATGCGCAAACTGCGCGATGTAGAGGAACCGCTGGCGAACTTCCTGGCATCGGGCCTCTTCAACCTGAGGGAAAAACTGGGTCCGATCCTTTGGCAGTTTCCGCCTAACTTCAAATATGACCGCGCGCGTCTTGAGCCCTTTCTGGATCTGTTGCCGCACGACACTCATGCGGCCTGCCGCCTGGCCCGCCGTCGCTCGGCTTGGATGAAGGGCCGTACTCGCCTGGCGGTCGACGCGAAGCGCGAGGTACGCCACGCCATCGAGATCCGTCATGAGAGCTTTTTGCACCCTTCATTCGTCGAACTGCTGCGTGCCCACTCAATCGCATTGGTGGTCGCCGAAACTGCGGGCCGCTGGCCTTTGTATGAGGACCTTACGGCCGACTTCGTTTACGTACGATTGCATGGAGATCAGGAGTTGTATCGAAGTGGCTACGGCGATGAGGCGCTGGAGCGTTGGGCGCAACGTATCCGTGCGTGGAATGCCGGACGGGAGCCGGAAGATGCGCGGAAAATCGTCGGTGCGAAATCACGCGTGAGCAAATCGCGCGACGTCTATTGCTTCTTTGATAACACGGATGCGAAGTTGCGTGCCCCGTTTGACGCACGATCCTTGATGGAGAAACTAGGGGTGGCGCCTGCGAACAGCGCCCGAGAATGCCATCAGCCTGCTGAGGGCGCCGCCCGGCTTGGGGACCGCCTTTATTGACATCCCCAAAAATCCCTTCAAATTAAACGAGTTGCGGGGGCGCGTGCATTACAATCGAGGGGTTACGGCCCGTCCTGCGTTTATATAGTTTAGGGGGCATAGGGCTGCTACCGATGGACCATCCACCGACACAGGCGGCTGACGCGGCACAGGGCGCGACGGCCCCACCACGATCCGCTGGGCAAGTCATTGCCTCGCTTTCCGAGCGGTTGGCCCCGGCGCTGCGCACATTCTTTAGAAGACGCCGCATACCCAGGGAGGACGTTGACGACCTAGTTCAAGACGTTTTTGTACGCTTAGCTTCTCGCCCTAACGTCGGATCCATGGAGCGACTCGAAGCGTATCTGTTCGCGACGGCTTCCAATCTGCTACGCGACCGGCATCGCCGCATGACAGCGCGGGCAACCGACGAGCATGAATCCTACGAGGAGAGTCGGCACGGTGTCGTCCAGGATACCCACAATCCCGAGCGCGTAGTACTGGCGGCGCAGACCGTTGCAAAACTTGTTGAGGCTTTATTCGAGCTACCGGTCCGGACACGCACAATATTCACCCTCTATCACATCGAAGACCTCTCTCACCAAGAAATCGCACAACGTGTCGGAGTCGCCATCAGCACAATCGAAAGGCATATGACCCGTGCCAACGCACACCTCCTCACAAGGATGCAAGGGCTGTGGGCATAAGAATGAACGAGCCAGTAGCGGACCCCGCGAGCTCCACGATCATTCAGGAAGCCTCCACGTGGGACTCCCGACTGCGCGCTCCCGATTGCACAGCCGACGACCGTGCCCGTTTTGCAACCTGGAGAGACGCCGAACCTGCACATAGCCTCGCATTCGAGCGGCTGCAGCTCGTCACAGCCAGCCTTCGCCACGATCGCGGCCGGGCCGATGTGCGCGCGCTGCGCGATGAAGCGCTGCGTGCCGTCGGGACTCGGCGCCGGCGCCGCTTCGCGTGGGCGGCAGCCGCCTCCGTTGTATTCGCGCTCCCGGTTGCGTTCTGGGCAACGCCCGTGCCTCCATGGCTGCGACAACCCATCGATACCGTGGTCGCGCGAATCACCGGCAGCGAGACTTATGCGACCGGCATCGGCCAGCGATCTACATTTGTGCTGGAAGACGGTTCCGTCGTCGAATTAAACGCGCAATCCAAAGTCAGTGTAACGTTTACCGAAACTCAACGCGATGTGAAGCTCGTGCGGGGGCAAGCGCTATTCAACGTCGCCAAGAATCCGCAACGCCCCTTCGTCGTCCACGCGGGGAATCGTGAGATCGTCGCGGTCGGTACCGAATTCGATGTCCGCCTCGATACTCATTCGGTGCAAGTGACACTAATCGAAGGCAAAGTCCGCATAACATCCCCCCGCCCTGCGTTAGCGGCGCAGACGCCGGCCACTATACCGCTGCACGAACCTAAAGAAATTCTCTTGACGCCAGGGAAACAATTGATTGCCGAACTCCAAGACGCTTCCTCTTGGCACGACCGCCGCCCTAACTCCCACTCCGAGGCAGACAGTCCGAGACCCGCACAACAGGACGAGCTCGCCGATAGCGCAGGCACGAATAATCCTGAAATAACAGACGTTATCCGTAACATCGACGTTGCGAAAATCACCGGCTGGCGCGACGGCCGCGTCTTCCTTGAGAACCTATCCCTTGCGGACGCGGTTGTGGAAATGAACAAGTATAGTATTACGCAGATTCGCATAGGCGACCGCTCACTGGCGAGCCTGCGCGTGAACGGAATGTTCGTCGCCGGCGGACAACAGGCGTTCGCTACCGCCCTCGAAAGCTACTTCCCGCTCGTCGCCGAACGACACGGCGATAAAGAAATCGTGCTGACTTCCCGCGACTGACACCTCGAACGCCTCCATGCCCGGATCCGCCCAGTACCGGCAGCCCACACAGGACCGCCACAAAAACTTCACGTCTAAAACTGATGGGTTGCCGCCCGCGCTGCGTTATTCCTAATTGAGGACACACCAAACCACTCCGGGAGAACCAATGCGTGACCGTACCCGCCAAGGCGTC
>Ga0207695_10008604_pt1 | contig 12749 bp, 10 predicted proteins | sample KBSC54metaG_FD_184354 | JGI IMG/M metagenome (GOLD analysis project Ga0207695, IMG submission 184354) | Corn rhizosphere microbial communities from Kellogg Biological Station, Michigan, USA - KBS C5-4 metaG (SPAdes) (version 2) | ecosystem: Host-associated > Plants > Roots > Rhizosphere > Soil...
TCGCGCCAGCAGATGCTCCAGGTCATGCCGCCCTCGCACCGTGTCCCGATCCATCCTCCCGATCCGCGCTCCGGGGAAAATCTCCGTCAGCCGCTCTTCGCCCTGCTGCGATCCCGCGCCCAGATAATACAAGTGCTCGCTCTCGCATTCCTGACACTTCGAAGGCACCGTGCGTTTGTACCCGCAGTAGTGGCACTCTAGCCGCTGCCCGGCCCGCGCAACCCGATCTTCTCCTGAAGAAGGCTTATGGTGCGTCAACGCAATCGCGCAATTCAGGCATTCCAGCTTCTTCCCGCACGCCCGGCAGATCACCGCAAACGAATACCCCCGCCGATTCAGCAGAATGATCGCCTGCTCTCCTCGATCCAGCGCCAGCTGAGTCTGCTCCACCAGCGACCGCGAAAAAAGCTGCTCCTGCCCCGTCTCCTGGAACTCCCGCCGCATGTCGATCAGCTCAACCTCCGGCAGGGGCCGGTTCTTCACGCGATCGTTCATCTCGATCCGCGTGTACTTCCCCTGCTCCGAATTCTGCCAGCTCTCCAGCGATGGCGTTGCCGACCCCAGCACAACCACCGCGCCCTCCAGCTTCGCCCGCATCACCGCCACATCCCGTGCGTTATACCGCGGCGTCTCCTCCTGCTTGTAACTCTGATCGTGTTCTTCATCCACCAGGATCAAACCCAGATTCGGTGCTGGTGCAAAAATCGCCGACCGCGTCCCGACAATCACCGGCGCCTCGCCGCGATGAATTCGCCTCCACTGCTCCGTACGCTCTTCCGGCGTCAATGCCGAGTGCAGCAGGGCCACACGCTGTCCAAACGCCGCATCCAGCAGCCCCGCCATCTGCGGTGTCAGCCCGATCTCCGGCACCAGCAGAATTGCCGACTGACCGCGATCCAGCGCGCGCTGCATCGCCTTCAGATAAACCGCCGTCTTCCCCGACCCTGTCACTCCGTGCAGCAGGAACGCATGGAACTCCCCCAGCTTCGACACGATCGAAGCCAGCGCATCCAGTTGCGACTCATTCAATGTCAGCGGCTGTGCGGCCCCTTCAATTCCGCCCAGTCGAAACGCCGCTGCCCGCTCCTCGATGCGAACCAGTTCTCGCTTCACCAGCGTCTGCAGCGTTGACGACGGCAGCTCCTTCTTTCGCAACTCGGCAAGCGGAAGCTCTCCTCCATTTGCCGCCAGCTCCGCCAGAATCGCCTGCTGCAGCTTCGTCAGCACCGGCAGGCGCGTATCCGGTACCAGTACCGCAAACCGCTCTGTCCGCCGGGCATCGCGCTCCACAGCCGACGTCTCACGCGCGATCCACTTCCTCCGCAGCATCAGAGCCAGCACCTGCAGGCTCGCTGAAGTAGCCGTCCGCAGTGTCGACACCTTCACCCGCTCCCCCGCAGCCAGCTGCTCCAGCACTCTCCGCTGTGTTCCGCGCTCATCCACGCCGGGTGCCCCATCCACAAGCTGTGCCCCATTCATCGAACGTCTTTTGTTCGATGAGTGGGATTGAAGTTTCCCCCCATCCCCATCCAGACTCGAAGCCAGCAGATCCCGTCCCGTATCCGTGATCCGGTAGTAAACCGTCCGACGCACCTCCGCCATCAGCGGCAGCATCGTCCGCAGAACCTCCCCAAGCGGCGCGAGATAATAGCCCGCAATCCACTCCGCCAATTCCAGCAGGTTTTCTCCAAGCAGCGGCTCATCATCAAGCACGGCTTCCAGGCGTTTCGCTTCAAACTCCGTTGGCTCTGCCACCCCGATGGCCGTCACCACCCCAATCAGCTTTTCATTCCGGAACGGCGCAATCACGCGTGCCCCGCGCGCCGGCTGCTCAAAGTCAGGCACCGCATACGTAAACGTTCGGTCCAGCGGAACCGGCAGCGCGACTTCGCAGAAAGAAGGCATAGTGAGCAACCTTCAGTTTAGCGACCCCGGCTTTGCACGCCGTGTGCAAAGCCATGCCCTCACCTTTCCGCTCCCGAGTCCTTCTCTCGTCCATGATCCAATTCCTGACCCTGTTCTCTCGTTCCATTGTTCCGTCGTTCTCTTGTTCCCTGTCTTTAGTACAATTCCACCGATGACCACCAAGACCTCACGGGCCAATCCAACTGCGCGCAACGCTCCGTCCAGAAAAGCCAACCCCATCACCATGTCCATCGACATCGGCGGATCGGGGCTCAAAGCCATGCTGCTCGATGGTGCCGGCAAACCCGTCAGCGATCGCGTACGCGTCGTCACGCCTGCCGTGCCCACGCCAAGAGCCGTGCTGAAGGGACTGGATGAGTTGCACAAGGCGCTCTCCACCTGCGATCGCGTATCCGTTGGCTTCCCGGGTGTGATCAAGAAGGGAGTTACCTACACCGCCGCGAACCTCAACCCGGCCTGGTACAACTTCCCGCTCGAAGCAGAATTGCAGAAACGCTGGAAGAAGCCTGTTCGCCTGGCCAATGACGCCGCCGTCCAGGGCTACGGAGCCATCAAAGGCGATGGCGTAGAACTTGCCATTACCCTCGGAACCGGTCTCGGCTCCTCTCTCTTCACCAATGGCCGCCTCTGCCCGGGACTCGAACTCGGCCATCATCCCTGGAAGAGAGATCGCGAATACGAGGACTACCTCGGCCGCCGCGGCCTCGACAAATACGGCAAGAAGCGCTGGAACAAGTTCGTGCAGGAAATGATCGAACAGACCTTCAAGCTTTTCAACTGGGACCATCTCTATCTAGGCGGCGGCAACACCAAGAAGCTCACTTTCAAGCCCGGCAAGAACGTTGAAATCGTCTCCAACGAAACGGGCTTGCTCGGCGGCGTAGCGCTATGGCGCGAGTGGGATTAACCGGCTCACATTCTCAGACCAACAAACTTCAAAGGAATACCTGTGGCAACCGCCCAGAGGTATTTTTGTATGCATGCCCTCATCCGGAAGCGGAACCTGATACCGCGCCCGTTCGTATACGGACACATGCTCGCGATTGCGGACACGACGTCTTGCCCAGCACTTTCCGAAGCTCTTGCGTGGACGCGAGTTGATCTGCAAAGTCGATGGCTCGCCACGTGCTTGCAAGTTAGCGAATAGCCTTTGAGGAACACATGCAAAAAGCTCTCTTCGATCTGAAACTTGCTCTTCGCCAGTTGCGCAACTCTCTAGGCTTCTCCGTCACAGCAATTCTGATGCTGGCCTTCGGAATCGGCGCAACCACCGCCATCTTCTCGATCGTCGAAGGCGTACTGCTTCGCCCGCTCCCCTTCCCGGATTCGAACCGCCTGATGGTCCTCTCGGATCACCTCGAAGGCGTGAATGTCGGCGGAGGCGACGAGGTCGGTGTCACCGTGCGAGACATCATCGCTTACACACGCGACACCCGCTCCTTTACCGCGCTCGGCGGATACCAGTTCTCCGGATACGAGTTGTCGGGCAGCGGCGATCCCGCACAGGTCAGCGGTGCGCGCCTTACGGCAGGCGTCTTCTCCGCGCTGGCCGTAGCACCGGCAATGGGACGATTCTTTTCCGTTGATGAGGACGAGCATCATCAACAGGTCGCGGTCCTCAGCTACACAACCTGGCACAACCGGTTCCACGCAGACCCGCACATCCTCGGTACCAAGATCCTGCTCGATCGCAAGCCGTACGTCGTCATCGGTGTGATGCCCCGCGGCTTCGAATTCCCTCTCGTCCCCGGCCAGCTCAACCGCTCTGAGCTATGGGTACCGATGAGCTTCCCTCCCGAAGATCTTCTGCCATCGCGTGCTGCCAACTGGAGCTACCAGATGATCGCCCGTCTCAAGCCAGGCATCACCCTCGCACAGGCTGAGACTGACGCCAACCGCGTCGCCAAAGAAATCATGGCCGGCTACCCAGCCGATATGGCCAACCTGCACATAACTTCACTCGTCCGCCCGCTTCAAAAGGACACCGTCCAGCAATCCCGCTCACTGCTTAACACACTCTTCCTCGCTGTCGCCGTGGTTCTGCTTATCGCCTGCTTCAACCTTGCCGGCCTCATGCTCGTTCGTGCCATCCGCCGTCAGCGTGAAGTCGCCGTGCGATTGGCCCTGGGAGCCAGTGGCGCCGCACTCGTTCGCCAGGCCGTGCTTGAGAGTCTTATCCTCAGCGTCAGCGGCGGAGCGCTAGGCCTCATTTGCGCCGGAATCGCGCTCAAAGTCGGTAAGAGCGTCCTGCCCGAGAGCCTTCCCCGGGTAAACGAGATCTCGCTGAGTTGGCAAGTCATCGGCTTTGCCCTCGGCCTCGCAATTCTCACCGGCCTCGTCTGCGCACTCGCCCCTGCCTTCACCGCTATCCGCACCAACGTCAACAACAACCTCAAAGAAGGCGGACGCACCGGCACCGCTGGTGGCGGGCACGCTCGCCTGCGCTCCGCGCTCGTCATCGCGGAAATCGCAATCGCTCTCGTCTTGCTCACCGCCTCCGGCCTCCTCCTGCGCAGCTTCGACAAGATGCGTGCCGTCGATCTCGGCTTCACCGCGCAGCACGTCACCACCGCGTCCTACGGCCTGCCGCAGCAGCAGTACTCAAAGCAGCCGCAGGTCGACGCTTTCAATCGCGAACTCTTGCTCAAGCTCAATCAGCTTCCCGGTGCTCAGTCTGTCGGCCTCACCACCATGCTGCCCTCGCAGGGGATCAACAACAACCAGACCTTTGTCATCGACGGATATACCCCGCCTGCCGGCGCTGGCATGAATCTCGCCACCGTCTCGCAAGTCGAGGGAAGCTTCTTCCAGGCAATGGGAATTCGCTTGATGCGGGGCCGCGTCTTCACTGAGTCCGATCATGCCGGAACCCAGCTCGTCGTCGTCGTCAATCACAAGTTCGCACAGCACTACTGGCCCAATTCTGATCCAGTCGGCAAACGCCTCCGTATTGGCACAGTGCAGATGCAGACGCCGTGGTTGACCGTCATCGGCGAAGTCTCCGACACGCAGTTGCTCTCCGCCGACAATCCCGCCACCGAACAGTACTACGTCCCGGTCAAGCAGGCGGAAGAAGGGATCGGTTCTCTCGGCTCTCCCGACGACCTCAACGGCAATTATGGCTATATCATTCTTCGTTCTGCCGTCCCGCCTGAACAGATGGAGAACGCCATCCGCGCAACCGTTCGTTCCATCGACCCCCTTCTGCCGCTTACCCACGTCCAAACCATGGAGCAGGTAGTCTCCCAGTCCGAGTCCTCGCGCCGTTTCAACACCGTCTTGATCTCGAGCTTCGCCTTTGCAGCCGTTCTGCTCGCTATCCTCGGCATCTACTCGGTCATCGCCTTCTCCGTCGCATCGCGCGTACAGGAGATGGCTATCCGCATGACCCTTGGTTCCCAACGCACAGCGATAGTCCGTCTCGTGCTTGTGTCAGGTGCGAAGCTGGCGGCAATCGGCTGCATTATCGGACTGGCCGGTGCCGCTGCGGCCTCAACCCTCCTGCGCTCCATGCTCTTCAATGTGAGCCCATTCGACCCGCTCGTCCTTGCATTGGCCGCGGTTTGTGTGCTGCTCCTGGCTATCGGCGCCTCGGCTCCTCCCGCACTCCGAGCAGCCTCCGTTCAGCCCATGCAAGCCCTGCGCGGAGAATAAACGGCCCGGACTCGTCCACAAGTAAAGAACAGCTCGATTACGCTTTCGCAAACTCGACGTGCATGCATCGCTCGCTGTTGGTATTCCGCCGCACGCGAAATCCGAGATTCGTCAGGTCAAGCCCCGCGAGAAGGCTTTCGCCTGCGCCGAGCAGTACGGGTGCATAAACAAGGTGCATCTCGTCAACGAGACCGGCAGTCAAGTACTGACGAATCGTCGCAGCCCCACCCCCGATTCTGACGTCGCGTTCTTCGGCTACCTCACGCGCGCGCTCCAGCGCCTCATGGATGCCGCCCGTCACGAAATGAAAAGTCGTCCCGCCTTTCATCTCTATGGGATCGCGAGCGTAATGCGTCAGCACAAAAACCGGAACGTGATAAGGCGGCTCTTCGCCCCACCAACCCTTCCAGCTGTCATCCGGCCACGGACCCCTGACCGGACCGAACATGTTGCGTCCCAGAATCCAGGCACCGACATTGGCCATGGCTTTCGCGGCAAATTCGTCATCCAGTCCGCGACTGCCGCCTTCCATTCCGTGCATCTCGCGCCATGTCCGCGTGTCAAAAAACCACTCAAAGAGCGTTGGGCCGCCTTTTCCGAGTGGCTGCTCAGGCCCCTGATCTACGCCCGCGGAAAATCCATCCAGCGAAACTCCAAAACTGCTTACCCGAACCTTTGCCAACGTTCTCACCTGCGATGATTCGCGACCAGCGAATCAAGATTTGCGACCTCCGCACGAACGCGGAATGTCCAGTGTAGCCTGCACACTCCGCGAGTCAAAAGTCGCCGCGTGCCCCATGTCCCCTGCAGTTGGGGACGTGGGTACGATCAACCCAGCCCTTGGGAGGATGTTCCGATCACGCTGGATTCTCGCTCTTATCCCTTTCACTGGGGAACCCGCCACACCGCGCACCCCAGCTCTGCCGCAGCCGCTCGCGCTCTTCAGGAGTCATCTTCTCCCACTTCTCTCGCCGTCGCCCGCGCCGGTTGTGACCACCGCCGCTCCAACTCCCAAACAGGATGCGGCTCAAGAGCAGAATCCCAAGCGTCTGCCAGAACGTAATCATGTGGAATCCAAACAGCGGCGGCAGCAGCCAGTTCCACAAGTGCATCACCAGTTCGCCAAACAGCCACACAAACAGAACAATGGCGGGTGGCGCAATCACGGCAATCCAGATCTTCTTCATAACTATCCTCATTTCTCCCAAAAACTCATCGTGCCAAAAACTCGTCGTGAATGCCCTGCAATCTCTCGCGCAGATGCAGCACTGCATAACGCTTGCGCGAAAGCAGCGTGTTCACGTTCACGCCGCTCTCCATAGCGAGCTCCTTGAAACTCCGTCCTTCAAGCTCGTGGGCAACGAAGATCTCGCGTTGATCCCGCGGCAGTTCCGCAATTGCTCGCCGTAGCTCATCCAGCAGCACGTTGCGCATATACTCCGCTTCGGGTCCGCCGTCTCGCGCCGGCAGCAGATCCTCCAGCTGGAGCAACTCGCCTTCTTCTGTCTCCATTGCTGCTTCAGTGAAAGCCTGAGGTCGCTTCTTCCGGAACAGATCCGTGATCCTGTTCCGCGCCACGCGGTAGAGCCAGCCGGTAACGAAATCGATCGGCAACAATAGCCTGTGCGCACGTACCAGTTCGAAGAAAACCTCCTGGAGCAGGTCTTCGACGTCGGCCTCATTCGCCACGTGGCGGCGGATGAAGCTCCGCAGCCCTGGCTGTTCTTTCGCAATGACGTCCGCGATTTGCCGGTCTTGCTCCATCATTGCGATCATGCCTGATGCCCCATCATCTACACACCTTGACGGACAGGGCGAGCAGATATTGTAGGCAAATTCAGCATCATTTTAGGCCGTGTAAGTCACTGAATCCAAAGCCTAGTGCAACCTTGGCGGTAGCGCCTTGACCCAACGGGTGATAGTCAGCAGCCCGCGCAAGGTCGATTCTTCTTGTATTGCGAAAGCCGAATTCGCCGAAAGTGAGCAAGAACATGGGCGCATTCTTAATGATTCTGATATTTCTGCTTCTGACGGTTGCGCCGCCCATCATTATGCTGGCGCCAAGCCGTTCCAAAACACATCGGAAGTAGATTGTCACGGCACGCATCGCCGGGCATCAATCAAGTGGAATCATCGCGGAGGTAGCGCGTGAAGAGATCCACCAAAGCAGGAATCGCCAGTGCAGTTCTACTGACAACCATCTTCCTGCCGCCCTACGCAGAGTGGCGCGCACCTGTCAACTTCGCTTGTGCCGTTTTCGCCTGCATTCTCGGCGCGCTCGCCGCAGCAAGCGGCAGACGCTGGTGGCTCCTCATTCCCGGCTCCATCGTCGCAGGCTTTGTTCTCGCCCTCTACTTATCCGTCTCCGCATTCTGAGCGAAACACGCATCCCTACTGAGTCGAACCTTTCAGGCCAAGCGCCCGCACATACCCCTCATTCATCTTCTCGTTCGAATAGAGAATCTTCTGTAGCAAATCATCGAAGGCCGCTTGCGCGTCTTCAGGCGACGGCCTCGCCGCAATACGCTTCTCCGCGTTTCCTGTTCCCCCCTGCGTCTTACTCAGCGCGATGATCGCGTCCCAGTGAACCGGACGGTCAAACGTGACCTCGCTCGAGGGCGCATCCATCTTCTTGTACGGCCAGAAACACCATCCCACGTGATTGTCCTCCAGCGTCTTCACGAAGGCCGCAACCCATTCATCCTTGTTCTCGCCCGACTCGCCCAGCCAGATCGGCACCTTGTACTTGTCGCGAAAATCCAGATACTCCTTGATCACACTGACGTCTGTTGCCGTCCAGTACTTGTGAAACGTGTACATCACATTCGAATCGAACGGCTTTCCGAAGACTTTGAAGTTGCTGTCCCACTGCGCGCCGCCCAGAATCACGACGTGATTGGGGTCCACCTCCCGCACCGCCGCCACCATCTTTCGATACAGCGGCTCCAAGCCAGGATTGAATCTCTGCATCTGCGGAAAGTGCGGAATCGGCTCGTTGAGCAAATCGTATCCAAGCACAATCGGCTCCTTCGCGTAGTGCGCTGCAATCCCTCGCCAGATCGCAATCGTATGCTGCTGTGCCTCCGGGCTCAGATACAGCCATGGATACCCGTAGCTGTCGTCGATGTTCGTTCCCGTCTGCCCGCCCGGCGCGCAATGTAGATCGATGATTACGTAGATGTGATCTTTGCGCGCCCATTCCACCAACCGATCCAGCAACCGAAAGCCTTCGCCATTCTCACTGTCGAAGAACTTCCAGTGAATCGGCACACGCACCGAGTTGAAACCCATTGCCTTGATGCGGTCGATATCTGCCTGGGTAATGTACGTCTCGCGCCACTGCTTCCAGAACGCGTCGGCCTTCTCAGGACCGATCAGCTCATAGCTGAGTTCCTCGATCTCCCGCGGCGACTGCGCTGTGTCGCCCAGGTGAAACATATATCCTTCCGGCTCCAGCCAGTTCCCGAGGTTCGTCCCGCGCAGCGTGAGCGCCTTGCCTTGGTCATCAACCAGATTCGCACCGGAAGTATGAACAAAACCCGACTGAGCCGAAACGCCGCAACCCAGGCACATCGCCACCATCAGCAGAAGAAATGCACGAAAATTTCCGTTCGTCATCGCGAGCGAAGTATAAACCCTCGTCCGCGCATCCATCCGCTCGCCGGGTACCCATCGAAGCAGCAGCTCCCCTGCCGCTCGCATGGAAAACGAGGAAGCCGCCTGTCCAAATCAAAACAACCCTACGTCTCCGATTTGGTTCAGGCCACTTTAGAAGCGCTCGGCTTTCTACTCGGTTCTCAGCGCTTCGATGGGATTAACCGTAGCCGCCCTGTGCGCCGGCAAGAAGCTCGCCGCGAGAGATGCTGCCGCGAGTACCACCGCTACCGTCGCCAGTGTAGGGATGTCCCATGCCGCTACGCCGAAAAGCAGTTTGCCTCCGAGCATGGCTGCACCGATGGCACACGCCATTCCAATCCCAACCCCTGCTGCCGTTAACCAGCTGGCCTGCCTCATCACCATGCTGTAGACCGAACTCCGCTGCGCGCCGAGCGCCATCCGGACGCCGATCTCCCGCGTCCGCTGGCCAACCGAGTACGCAATCACTCCATACAGTCCAACCACGGCAAGTACAAGTGCGATCACCGCGAATCCATTCACAACCCACATCGCAGTGTGGTGAATCAGCGCTGACTGCGTTGTATTTATCTGGTCTTGCATTGTGAGCTCGCCATATGTTCCGAGCGTTGGATCGACCTCGTGAACCGCCTTGATCAGCGAAGGCAGAATCGCCTTCTCATCTCCGCTGGTTCGAACTGCAACGGCAAGGAAGTTACCGGGACTCTGATACAACGCCTCATATTCAGTCGGCCAAAGTTCATCGTCCAGGCCACCTTCACGCACATTGCCGACAATTCCAATGATCTCCCTCATCGATTTCGCATCGAGGCTGCCGTTCGCGATCATCTTTCCGATCGGATCTTCCCCGGGGAAATACTTCTCGGCCAGCTTCTGATTGATGATGATCTTGCTGCTCTTCGAAGCATCATCGTCTTCGGTAAAAAGCCGTCCGCGAATCAGCTGGGCTTTCAGAGTGGGCAAATAGCTCGGGCTTACATCGCGCTCATTCACCTCGTTGTGCTCGCCGTGAAATGGCTTCCCGACAATTCGAATCCAGTCAGTATTGCAGTTACATTGAATCGGCAGATCAGTCGTGATCCCGACGGATTCAACGCCGGGAAGCGCGGAGAGCCGCCGGTTCACTTCCCGAAAAAGTGCGACCTGTTGTTCGGGCTTGGAATACGCCGCCGGAGGAGCGACTACTTGCACCGTCGCCAGGTGGGTGGTGTCAAATCCCACATCCACACGCAGGAGCCTGTAAAAGCTCTTGCTCAGTAGTCCTGCTCCGACCAGGAGGATGACTGCGATGGAAAGCTCAACGACCACAAGATTGGCCCCCATCCTCCGCCAGAACCGGCCAGCGACGGAGCGATTGCCGTCACTCAGGGCGTCACGAACATCTAGGAAAGAGAGCCGGAGAATCGGAGTGGCAGCCAGCAGCCCGGTTGCGAGCAGCGCAATGCAAAGACTGTACGAAGCCTCACGCCAGTGGATTCCCACGCGCTGGAGGAACGGCAGGAACTGCGCCATTGTTTTGGGAATGAGGCTTGTGAGACCCTTCATGGTTCCATTCGCAACCAGGATGCCGGCAGCGCATCCAAGTGTCCCGAGCAGAATTGCCTCCGTCACAAATTGTCTGGAGATGCGTGCCGGCGTTGCGCCCAGCGCTCCGCGAACCGCAATCTCCCGCCGGCGTGATTCCGAGCGGACAAGCAGCAGGCTTGCCACATTGACGGATGCGATGAGCAGAAGAAGGCCGGATGCCGCCAGAAGCGTAAACATGATGGGCTTCATCGGCCCAGTGATGATCTCCGAAAGGGGCTGCACGACCGCGCCCTGGCCCTTGTTCGAGCCCGGATACTGAATTTCCAGTTGCGCGGCGATCGCCTTCATCTCATTGAGCGCGGTTTGGGATGTGACGCCGTCGCGAAGGCGGCCTATGCCGAAGAGATTGTGGCAGCTCCGCCTCTGCTCGCATTGATTTTTATCGAGCAGGGGGACAAAGAACTCTGCGTTGGCGCGAGGCCCAAATTCAAACTCGCGCGGCAAGACACCGATAACCGTATAGGCTGTGCCGTCCAGTGTGATGGACTGGCCGACGATCTCGGCTCGCGAGCCGAATCGCTTTACCCAGGATCCGTAAGTGAGCACGACCAGCTTTGCGCCGCCTGGATGATCTTCGCCCGGAAGGAAACCGCGGCCCAGCATCGGCTTCACCCCAAGCGTACGGAACATCCCGTCGCTCACGCGGGCAGCGGGAACCGGTTCAGTGCCGGAAGGTGTGCGCAGCAGGTATCCCGACCCGCCATACACATCGAGCGAACTGAACGAGTGATTCAGACGATTCCAGTCTTCGTAATCCGCCCGGGACAGATTCGAACGTTGGAGCATCGCTCCGTTTTCAGCTACATCCATCAGACGGTTTGGCGCCTGATACGGCAATGGCTGAATCACCGCGGCGTCGACAAACGCAAATATAGCGACGCTTACTCCCATGCCAACCGCAAGGATAAAGATCGCGGTCAAACCGAACCCAGGGTTTTGCCGGAACTGGCGGAGCGCGAAGCGCAGATCCTGTCCGATGGTTTCCCACTGGAAGGCAACCACGCGATGGCTCTCATCGCGAAGATGCGTTGCGTTGCCGAACTGACGTGCCGCGGCAGTGTGGGCGGACGCGGGCGTCATGCCGTCGGCGATTAGATCTTTTTCGACCTGCTCGCGATGGAAGGCCATCTCCTCATCAAGATCGGAGCGGAAGCGATTGCGGCTTAAGAGCATTCCGGCTTTTCTGGCGATATAGGCGAACGGGTTCATTTTCCCTCCGGTTTCAACTCGGTCTCCGTGCCGCCCTGCAGACTACGCTTCGCTCAGCACGCGTCCAATTGCCGTGATCATCTGCTCGAACTGCGAAACTTCGAGGCCCAGCTGCTTGCGGCCAGCGGCGGTGAGTGTGTAAAAGCGCGCGCGCCGGTTGGTGTCGGTCATCTTCCACTCGGCCTTCACCCATCCCTGCAGAAGCAGCCGTTGCAGAGCCGGATAGAGCGAGCCCTCTTCCACCGTCAGCACGTCGTCTGACAAACGTTTGATCGATTGCGCGATTCCGTAACCATGCAAAGGGGCTCGGTTCAGCGTTTTAAGAATCAGCATGTCCAGGGTTCCGGGAAGCAGATCCGGTCGTTTCATGCGTCTATGTATAGGCTATCTATGGATAAGGAGTCAAAGCATCTGTGACGAACGGAAACATAGGAGCGAGGAGCAGAGTACCCAAACGCTCCCCGCTCCCTGTTCCCTGTTCCTGTTCCTGTTCCCTGTTCCCTGTTCCCTGTTCCTGTTCCCTGTTCCCTGTTCCCTGCTTTTAGTGTTTCGCAAACATGTCCATCACGTCTTTGCGGAGCGCAAGCCGGCTATCGTTGCGGGTGTAGAACATGTGGCCGCCTGGGAATTCGTGGACTGAAACACGCGTCGGATCGCCCATGACTGGCATCTGGTCGACGGTGAGAACCGATCCCATGAACGGACAGGAAAGATCATTCCAACCGTGGACGATCATG
>Ga0207695_10008607_pt1 | contig 12748 bp, 9 predicted proteins | sample KBSC54metaG_FD_184354 | JGI IMG/M metagenome (GOLD analysis project Ga0207695, IMG submission 184354) | Corn rhizosphere microbial communities from Kellogg Biological Station, Michigan, USA - KBS C5-4 metaG (SPAdes) (version 2) | ecosystem: Host-associated > Plants > Roots > Rhizosphere > Soil...
CGCGCGACCTGCTCGAATTGCGCAATCTCGTCGACGTCGCGACGCTGATCGTGAAGAGCGCCTACTCGCGCCGCGAAAGCCGCGGGCTGCACTACAGCCGCGACTGGCCGCACACGCTGCCGAAGGCGCTGCCGAGCGTGCTCACGCCACGCTCGCGGCGCTGACCGGTACGCCCTTCCCGGGGCGGCCACCATACAGAAAAAAGCCGTTGGCGCTTGCACGCCAACGGCTTTTTTCGTCAGACGACATGCCGCGAGGTCAGTCGATGATCCGCATCGAATAGTCGGTCGCGCGCACGTCCTTCGTCAGCGCGCCGATCGAGATGCGGTCGACGCCCGTTTCCGCGAACGTGCGCACCGTATCGAAATTGACGCCGCCCGACACTTCGAGCACGGCCTTGCCGGCCGCGACGCGCACCGCTTCGCGCATCATGTCGAGCGTAAAGTTGTCGAGCAGCACCGATTGCGCGCCATGCGCGAGCGCCGTGTCGAGCTGCGCGAGCGTCTCGACTTCGATCTGCACCGGCACGCCCGACTCCAGCGCGAACGCCGCATCGAGGGCTTCGCCGACGCCGCCGGCTGCCGCGATATGGTTTTCCTTGATCAGGATGCCGTCGTACAGCGCGAGACGCTGGTTCTCGCCGCCGCCGACCCGCACCGCGTACTTCTGCGCGAGCCGCAGGCCCGGCAGCGTCTTGCGCGTATCGAGGATCTTCGCGCGCGTGCCTTCGACGCGATCGACGTAACGGCGCGTCGCGCTCGCGACGCCCGACAGCAGTTGCAGGAAATTCAGCCCGTTGCGCTCGGCCGTCAACAGTGCCCGCGCCGGCCCTTCGAGCTCGCAGACGGTCGAATCCGGCGTCATCCGCTCGCCTTCGCGATAGCGCCACTGCACGACGATCGACGGATCGATCCGCGCGATGACGGCCTCGAACCACGGCACGCCGCACAGCACCGCTTCCTCGCGCACGATGATGCGCGCGCGGCGCCGCTCGCCGGCCGGCACGAGCCGCCCGGTCTGGTCGCCGGTGCCGACGTCTTCGGCGATCGCATCGGCCACGTTGCGCGCGATCGCTTCGTCGAATGCCGCCCCGTATTGTGCGCGGACGGTGTCGAACAGCGGGGAGACTGCGGTCGTCACGGCGCCTTCCGGCGCGCCACCCTCAAGCACCGCGGCCTTCCCCTCGGAAGGCGCCGTGCCTGGGACCAGCGTGAGCGCCGCAGCGCCGGCTTCGGGGGACAGCGAACGGATGTGGGCGCGGGAGTCGTTCATTACGCTGCCCCCACGTTCGCGAACAGTTGCTGGTCGCGCTGCAGATCGCCGCTCGCCTGCACGCGCTTCTTGTGCGCCGCTGCGAAATCGAGCATCCGGTCGATCGGCAGACGCGCGCGCACGCCGATCGCGGGATCGACAAAGATCTCGTTGTGACCGCGCTCGAGCACGTCGGCGAGGTTCGCGAGGCCGTTCATCGCCATCCACGGGCAATGCGCGCAGCTCTTGCAGGTCGCGCTGTTGCCGGCTGTCGGCGCGGCGATGAAGGTCTTGCCGGGCGCCGCGAGCTGCATCTTGTGAAGGATGCCGAGATCGGTCGCGACGATGAAGTGCGTCGCGTCGAGCTTCACGGCTGCGTCGATCAGTTGCGTGGTCGAGCCGACGACGTCCGCCTGCGCGACGACGTTTTCCGGCGACTCGGGATGCACGAGCACCTTGGCGCCCGGATATTCCGCGCGCAGCAGGTCGAGCTCGATGCCCTTGAATTCGTCGTGGACGAGGCACGAACCCTGCCACAGCAGCATGTCCGCGCCGGTTTTCTTCTGGATGTAGCTGCCGAGATGGCGATCGGGTGCCCAGATGATCTTCTCGCCCCGTGCGTGCAGGTCGGCGACGATCTCGAGGCCGATCGACGACGTGACCATCCAGTCCGCGCGCGCCTTCACGGCGGCGCTGGTGTTCGCGTAGACGACGACCGTGCGATCGGGATGCGCATCGCAGAACGCGGAGAATTCGTCGGCCGGGCAGCCGAGATCGAGCGAGCAGGTCGCATCGAGGTCGGGCATCAGCACGCGTTTGCCGGGGCTCAGGATCTTCGCGGTTTCGCCCATGAAGCGCACGCCGGCGACGACGAGCGTCTGCGCGTCGTGGTCACGGCCGAAACGGGCCATTTCGAGCGAATCGGCGACGCAGCCGCCTGTTTCGTCGGCCAGTTCCTGCAGCTCGGCATCCACGTAGTAGTGGGCGACGAGCACGGCCTTTTCCCGTGCGAGCAGCGCCTTGATGCGCGCCTTCAGCGTAGCGCGTTCCTCGGCGGACGGCGCGTCGGGCACCTTGGCCCATGCTTGTCCCACGCCGCACACGGTCCCTGCTGCGACGGGCCGGTCGTACTCGACGGGTTTGATCGTCGATTGCATCTCCATATCTCCTGTCGGCCAGAGTTAGCGCTTTAACGCTTACTCTGGTCCCATGCTTCGCGGTCGGCCAGAGTTGGCGCTTTAGCGCTTACCCATGGTCCCATGGGGCATCGAATCCACTGCCCCAAGCCTCATACCAATCCACCCTGCCGATCGGCCATCAAAAACCGGCGGCCCAAATGAAAAAACCCCGCCAACGCGGGGTTTGTGACGTCCTTAGATTCTAATCGATTTCGAATCAGGCGTAGCGACGCAGACGTGTCGCGAATTCCTGCAGCGCCTTGATGCCGCTTTGTTCGGCGCGATGGCACCAATCCTGCAATTGCGCGAGCAGCTGTTCGCGCGATGCAGTCGAGCGATCCCAGATCGCGGCCAGATCCTGGCGCAGCTGGAAGTACGTCTGCAGCTTCTGGCTGTTCGCGAAGATTTCCGGCAGCAGCTTCTTCTGCGGCTCGTCGAGGCCGTCGGCGTCCTTGTGGAACCACTTGCGCGCGCTGCGCATCAGCTGGTACTTGTCGCTCGCACCGAGCTCCTTCAGGTGCGCGAGCTCCTGGCGGTATGCACGCTTGACGGCCTTGCCGTAGCGCGCCATCACTTCGTAGCGGTTCGACAACACGGCCTGCAGCGTTTCCTGGTCGAGCACCGTCTTCGGCTTGTTCAGGCGCGGCGTCGGTGCGACCTTCTTCACCTTCGCGAGACCGAATGCCGACATGATGCGGATGTACATCCAGCCGATGTCGAACTCGTACCACTTGTTCGACAGCTTCGCCGACGTCGCGAACGTGTGGTGGTTGTTGTGCAGCTCTTCGCCGCCGATCACGATGCCCCACGGGAACAGGTTCGTGCTCGCGTCGGCCGAGTTGAAGTTGCGGTAGCCCCAGAAGTGGCCGAAGCCGTTGACGACGCCTGCCGCCCAGAACGGAATCCAGACCATCTGCACGGCCCATACGGTCAGGCCGAGCACGCCGAACAGCGCGACGTCGATCACCATCATCAGGCTCACGCCGAGGATCGGGTACTTCGAGTAGACATTGCGCTCGATCCAGTCGTTCGGCGTGCCGTGGCTGAACTTGCGCATCGTCTCTTCATTCTTCGCTTCCGCGCGATACAGCTCGGCGCCCTCGAGGAACACCTTCCAGATGCCGCGCGTCTGCGGGCTGTGCGGATCTTCCTCGGTCTCGCACTTCGCGTGGTGCTTGCGGTGAATCGCGGCCCACTGGCCGGTCAGCATGCCGGTCGTCATCCACAGCCAGACGCGGAAGAAATGGCTCGCGATCGGATGCAGTTCCAGCGCGCGGTGCGCCTGGCAACGGTGCAGGTAGACCGTCACGCCGATGATCGTGACGTGCGTGACGGCGAGCGCGAACAGCGCGACCTGCCACCACGAAAAATGCAGGAGCCCGTGGGAAAGAAAATCGAGCAGGGAATTCAACAAGGCAGTTACCTGTGATGAGATGAGAGCGATGCCGGCTCGCGCAGGCGTCAGAAAAATGAAAGCATACCGCGAATAGACTTGGATTTTACTTCAACCGTTCCAAGTCTTTGTAAAAAATGAATATTTTCTTGCCCTGGCGCAACCGGAACAGTCCACGGGCGGACTTGGAAAGGCCCGCGATCCGGTTCCGACCGCGGGACCGCTACGATTGACGACCGACGCGCGCTATGCAGCCGGCACGCGCCCGTCCGCCGCACCGTTGCCGGCCACCGGACCGCCAGCCGCCGGATCGCCGGCCGCCGGATCGCCGGCCGCCGGATCGTGCCCCGCCGCCGCACCAGCGGCGGCAAAACCGTCCGGCAGCCCGACGACGCGCACTTCGCGCTGCGGAAACGGAATCGAAATCCCGTGCTCGCCGAACAGCCGCCAGATGTTGCGGTTCACGGCCGAACGCACGCCCGACGTGCCTTTCGCCGAATCCTCGATCCAGAAGCCGAGTTCCAGGTCGATCCCGTCCGCGCCGAAGCTCACCAGATAAGGGGTCGGCGCAGGCTCCGCCAGCACGCGCGGCACGTCCTTCGCGGCGTCGGCGAGCAGCACGAGCGCGTGCTCGACATCGCTCGTGTACGCGACCTGCACCGCGACCTTCGCATAACCGCGCGTCAGGTACGACGACTGGTTCTGCACGACGTCGGTGATCAGCTTCTCGTTCGGGATCAGCGTCTCGTTGCCGTCGAGGCCGCGCACGACCGTGTAGCGCGTACGGATCTGCGTGACGACGCCCTGCAGCCCGCCGACGCTGATCGCGTCGCCGAGCCGCAGCGAGCGGTCGAGCAGGATGATGAAGCCCGACACGTAGTTGCTCGCGATCTTCTGCAGCCCGAAGCCGAGGCCGACGCCGACCGCGCCGCCGAACACGCCGAGCACCGTCACGTCGATGCCGACGAGCGACAACCCGATCAGGATCGCCGCGAACACGAGCAGCGCGCGGCCGACCCGCGACAGCACGACCTTCAGGTTCGCATCGAGCGTGCTCGCGCGCGTGAGGCGATCCTCGAGCACCGAGCCGAGCCACATCGCGACCATCAGCGTCACGCAGACCCACAGCGCGCCGGAGATCAGCGAGCGTGAGGTGCGCATTGGCGACGCGGAACTGCACGCTGTCGAGCCAGCCGAGCACGTCGTGCTGGATGCCGAGCACGGTCAGCACCATCGCGGCCCACACGACGGTCGACACGATCTTCTCGACGATCAACAGCCACGCATGCGTGTGGCCATCGCGCGCGAACACGCGCCGCGCGAAGAAGAACAGCACGTAGATCAGCCCGATGCCGAATAACGGCACGAGCGCGAGCGACAGCAGCGCCGTCGACATGAACGGGTCGAACGCAAGCTGCGCGACGCCCACGAAGATGCCGCCGAACAACGGAAACAAAGCGCGTTTCAGGCTATGCGCACCCGCACCGGCCGCGCGTCCGGCCGCCCGCCGGCGCGCATCGATCCGGCCGTGCACGAAGCGTGCCGCCACCCATGCGAAACACAGCGCGCCGACGAGGATCGCCGCCTGCCAGATCATCACCGGCTGGTGAAAGTCGCGAATCACCGATGCCAGCCGGTGCGACAGCAGGCGGCTCTGCAGATTCTCCATGTCCGTCCGTGCCGCCGTTACTGCGCGCGCCGCTCGAGCACCGCGGCGAAGAAGCCGTCGGTCGCGTGACGGTGCGGCCACAACGACAGGTAGTCGCCCGTCTCGAGTTCGATGCGCTGGTCGGCCAGCACCTTCTGTGCAGGCACCAGCACGAACTCGGGATGGTCGGCCAGGAACTGCTCGACGATGCGCTCGTTCTCGGCGTCGAGCACGCTGCAGGTCGCGTAGACGAGCCGGCCGCCCTTCTTCACGAGGCGCGCGGCGCTCGCGAGGATCGACGCCTGCTTCGGCGCCAGCTCGTCGATCGCCGTGCGCGTCTGGCGCCACTTCAGGTCCGGATTGCGGCGCAGCGTGCCGAGGCCGCTGCACGGCGCGTCGACCAGCACGCGGTCGATCTTGCCGGCGAGCCGCTTGATCTTCGCGTCGTGCTCGCTGTCGATCAGCACCGGGTTCACGTTCGACAGCCCGCTGCGCGCGAGGCGCGGCTTCAGCTTCGCAAGGCGCTTTTCCGACACGTCGAACGCATAGAGGCGCCCGGTCGAGCGCATCATCGCGCCCAGCGCGAGCGTCTTGCCGCCCGCGCCCGCGCAGAAATCGACGACCATCTCGCCGCGGCGCGGCGCGACCAGCGAGCACAGCAACTGGCTGCCTTCGTCCTGCACCTCGATCTCGCCTTCCTCGAACAGCTTCAGGCGCGTCAGCGCCGGCTTGCCGACCACGCGCACGCCGAACGGCGCGAACGGCGTCGCACCCGCATCGATGCCGTTCGCGCGCAGCGCGTCGATCACCTGGTCGCGGGTCGCCTTCTGCGCGTTGGCGCGCAGGTCGAGCGGCGCCGGGTAGTTCAGCGCGGCGGCAAGCTGCGCGAGCTCCTCGGCATCGAAACGTGCCGACAGCGCCTGGTGGATCCAGTCCGGAAGGTTCGTGCGCACGCGCACCGGCAGGCTCGCGGGATCGATCTTCGATACGTGCTCGAGCCATGCGGACTCGGTGTCGGACAAAAACGGCTTCAGCGCATTGCGGCCGGCCGTCTGCATCAGGCCGAGCAGCGTGAGGCGCCGCGCGGGCGTGCCCGTGCCGCTCTCGGCGAGATGCGAAAACTCCATCTTCCGGCGCAGCACCGCGAACACGGCCTCGGCGATCACGCCGCGCTCGGCATGTCCGAGCTTCGGGTGCGCGCGGAAGAACCGGCTCGTCGTCGCGTCGGCGGGGCCGGCGAACTTCAGCACCTCGGCCAGCAAAGTCTCGGTCTGGCCGATCAGGAATCCGTGCAGCTTCATACGCCCTCACTCGTTTCGGTATGCGGTTGATCCGCGAAAATCCAGCGCGCCTCTTCCGGCGCCACCACTGCCCGGCCGTTCTCGAGGCGCAAACGCCCGTCGACGAACCAGCGCACCGCGCGCGGATACAGCACATGCTCGACCGTCAGCACGCGCCGCGCGAGCGCGGCCGCGTCGTCGCCGGCGCGCACGGGCACCGCGCCCTGCGCGACGATCGCACCGCTGTCGAGCTCGGGAATCACGAAGTGCACGCTCGCGCCGTGCAGCGCGACACCCGCGTCCAGCGCCTGCTGGTGCGTGTGGATGCCCTTGAAGCTCGGCAGCAGCGACGGGTGAATGTTCAGCAGCCGGCCTTCGTATCGTCTGACGAATGCCGGCGTGAGGATGCGCATGAAGCCCGCGAGGATCACGAGATCGGGGGCAAAGCGGTCGATCTCGGCGGCGAGCGCCGCGTCGAAGCTGTCGCGGCCGTCGAACGACCGGTGGTCGACCACCGCGGTCGCCACCCCGTGCGACGCGGCAAAAGCCAGGCCGGCCGCATCGGGCCGGTTGGCGATCACGGCAGCAACCTCGGCCGGCCAGCGTTCCTGCGCGCACGCGCGGACGATGGCCTCCATGTTGCTGCCGCGACCGGAAATCAGGATCACGAGTTTTTTCATCCGCGAATTTTACCATTCGCCCCCGCGTTTCCCGCCTTCTCGGCCGCCGGCCCGCCCGAACGTTTATAATCTTCTGCTTTGCGGCATCCCACCGCTCATTCCCCGACGCTGCATCCGCTATCGTGAAAGTCTTCCGCGGCCTGCCCAACGCCGAGAGCCGCGCCCCGTGCGCGCTGACGATCGGCAACTTCGACGGTGTCCATCGCGGCCACCAGGCCCTGCTCGCGCGCGTGCGCGCGGCAGCGGACGCGCGCGGCCTGCCCGTGTGCGTGATGACTTTCGAGCCGCACCCGCGCGAATTCTTCAACCCGGCCGGCGCGCCGCCGCGCATCGCGATGCTGCGCGACAAGCTCGAGGCGCTGCGCGAGCACGGCGTCGACCGCGTGGTCGTCGAGCACTTCAATCACACGTTCGCGAGCCAGTCTCCGCAGGCGTTCGTCGAGCGCACGCTGGTGAACGGGCTGCACACGCGCTGGATGATGGTCGGCGACGATTTCTGCTACGGCGCGAAGCGCGCGGGCACCTTCGACACGCTGAAGGCGGCCGGCGAGCAATACGGCTTCGAAGTCGAGCAAATGGGCACGGTGGCCGGCAGCGACGGCACGCGCATCTCGAGCTCGGGCGTGCGCGCCGCGCTCGCGGCCGGCGATCTCGACGCGGCCGCGCAGGCGCTCGGCCACGGTTATGCGATCAGCGGCCACGTCGCGCACGGGCTGAAGCTCGGCCGCGATCTCGGCTTCCCGACGCTGAACCTGCCTATTGCGCACAAGCGGCCGGCGCTCGCAGGCATCTTCGTCGTGCAGGTGCACGGCCTCGGCCCCTACCCGCTGCCGGGCGTCGCGAGCCTCGGCCTGCGTCCGACCGTCGACGATTCGGGCCGCGTGCTGCTCGAAGTCCATCTGCTCGACTGGCACGGCGATGCGTACGGCAAGCTCATCCGAGTCGAATTCCTGAAGAAGCTGCGCGACGAAGCGAAATTCGACGATCTCGAGGCGCTGTCGCGCGCGATCGCACTGGACGTCGCGAATGCGCGCGCGTATTTCGTCGAGCGCGATCGTGCGCCGGGCAGCCGCGCAACGGGCTTCTCGACGTCGGCAACCGACCGAATTAGCTGATCCGGACGGCGGCGCCCCGCGCCGCACCCACGCGCAGCACACTCGCGCGCATACCCGATTCACGACGCACGAGCGTCCCCCGATTTGATAGCGATCCCATCATGAGCAACAAGAAAGCCGATTCGAAACCGCAGGCCAAGTATCCGGTCAACCTGCTCGACACGCCGTTCCCGATGCGCGGCGACCTACCCAAGCGCGAGCCGCAATGGGTCAAGGAATGGGAAGAGCGCGGCATCTACGAGAAGATCCGCGCGGCCAGCAAGGGCCGGCCGAAGTTCATCCTGCACGATGGCCCGCCGTATGCGAACGGCGACATCCACCTCGGCCACGCCGTCAACAAGATCCTGAAGGACATCGTCGTCAAGTCGCGCAACATGGCCGGCTTCGACGCGCCGTACGTGCCGGGCTGGGATTGCCACGGGATGCCGATCGAGATCCAGATCGAGAAGCAGTTCGGCAAGTCGCTGCCGGCGGCCGAAGTGATGAGCAAGGCGCGCGCATACGCGACCGAGCAGATCGAGAAGCAGAAGGTCGGCTTCAAGCGCCTCGGCGTGCTCGGCGACTGGGCCAACCCGTACAAGACGATGAACTTCGTCAACGAGGCGGAAGAGATCCGCGCGCTCGGCAAGATCATCGAGAAGGGTTATGTGTATCGCGGGCTGAAGCCGGTGAACTGGTGTTTCGACTGCGGCTCGGCGCTCGCCGAAGCGGAAGTCGAGTACAAGGACCGCACCGATCCGACGATCGATGTGATGTTCGCGTTCGCGGAACCGGAAAAGACCGCGCAGGCGTTCGGCCTGCCGGCACTGCCGCGCGCCGAAGGCGGCATCGTGATCTGGACCACCACGCCGTGGACGATTCCCGCGAACCAGGCGCTGAACCTCCATCCGGAAATCGTCTACGCGCTGGTCGACACCGAGCGCGGGCTGCTGATCATCGCGGAAGAACGCGTCGCCGCATGCATGGAGGAATTCAAGCTGACGGGCCGCGTCGTCGCGACCGCGCCGGGCGTGAAGCTCGCGAACCTGCGCTTCCACCACCCGCTCGCACCGGCCCACCCCGGCTACAAGCGCACCGCGCCCGTCTACCTCGGCGACTACGTGACGACCGACACGGGCACCGGCGTCGTGCACTCGTCGCCCGCGTACGGCATCGAGGACTTCATGTCCTGCAAGGCGCACGGGATGACCGATTCGGACTTCATCAACCCGGTGATGGGCGACGGCCGCTATATCGAATCGCTGCCGCTGTTCGGCGGCCTGTCGATCTGGGATGCGAACCCGAAGATCGTCGACGCGCTGAACGCGGCCGGCTCGCTGCTGCGCAGCGAGAAGTACACGCACAGCTACATGCACTGCTGGCGCCACAAGACGCCGATCATCTATCGCGCGACGTCGCAGTGGTTCGCCGGCATGGACGTCACGCCGCGCGCCGGCGGCAAGACGCTGCGCGAAACGGCGCTCGAAGGCGTCGACGCGACCGCGTTCTACCCGTCGTGGGGCAAGCAGCGCCTGTTCAGCATGATCGCGAACCGTCCCGACTGGACGCTGTCGCGCCAGCGCCAGTGGGGCGTGCCGATGGCGTTCTTCGTGCACAAGGAAACCGGCGAGCTGCACCCGCGCACGCTCGAACTGCTCGAGGAAGTCGCGAAGCGCGTCGAGCAGTCGGGCATCGAGGCGTGGCAGACGCTCGATCCGCGCGAGCTGATCGGCGACGACGCGAACCTGTACGAAAAGAACCGCGACACGCTCGACGTGTGGTTCGACTCGGGCACGACGCACTGGCACGTGCTGCGCGGCTCGCACAAGGATCAACTGCAGTTCCCGGCCGACCTGTACCTCGAAGGCTCGGACCAGCATCGCGGCTGGTTCCACTCGTCGCTGCTGACCGCGTCGATGATCGACGGCCGCGCACCGTACAAGGGCCTGCTCACGCACGGCTTCACGGTCGACGGCGAAGGCCGCAAGATGAGCAAGTCGCTCGGCAACGGCGTCGACCCGCATGAAGTCGCGAACCGCCTCGGCGCGGAAATCATCCGCCTGTGGATCGCGTCGACCGACTATTCGGGCGAGCTCGCGATCTCCGAGGAAATCCTGAAGCGCGTGACCGAAGGCTATCGCCGCATCCGCAACACGCTGCGCTTCCTGCTCGCGAACCTGTCGGACTTCGACTACGCGCAGCACGCGGTGCCGGTCGGCGAATGGCTCGAGATCGACCGCTATGCGGTCGCGTTCTCGGCGCAACTGCAGACGGAACTGCTCGGCCATTACGAGAAGTACGAATTCCACCCGGTCGTCGCGAAGCTGCAGACGTACTGTTCGGAAGATCTCGGCGGCTTCTACCTCGACGTGCTGAAGGACCGCCTGTACACGAGCGCGGCCGATTCGCGCGCACGCCGCTCCGCGCAGACGGCGCTGTACCACCTGACGCACGGCCTGCTGCGCGTGCTCGCGCCGTTCCTGTCGTTCACGGCGGAAGAAGCATGGAAGGTGTTCCAGCCGGCCAGCGACACGATCTTCACGGAAACCTACTACGCGTATCCGGAAGTCGCCGGCTCGGCCGCGCTGATCGAGAAGTGGGCGCTGCTGCGCGACGTCCGCGGCAACGTGACGAAGGCGCTCGAGGAAGCGCGCACCGCGAACCGCATCGGTTCGTCGCTGCAGGCCGAAGTGACCGTGCACGCGAGCGGCGCGCGCCACGACGCGCTCACGAGCCTCGGCGAAGACCTGAAGTTCGTGCTGATCACGTCGGCCGCGACGGTCGTCAAGGTCGACGACGAAGCGCAGGAAAGCGTCGACGTGGCCGCGTCGAAGTACCAGAAGTGCGAACGCTGCTGGCACTACCGCGAAGATGTCGGCGCGCACGCCGATCATCCGACGCTGTGCGGCCGCTGCTTCTCGAACCTCTTTGAAAACGGCGAAATCCGGAGCGCTGCTTAACTATGGCGAAAACCCTGTCGAAACCGGCCAGCGGCGCGCTTGCGCCCTGGCTCGGCATTTCGCTGATCGTGATCCTGTTCGATCAACTGTCGAAGATCGCGATCCTGAAAACGTTCGCGTACGGCGCGCAGCATGCGCTGACGTCGTTCTTCAACCTCGTGCTGGTGTACAACCGCGGCGCCGCGTTCGGCTTCCTGTCAACCGCAGGCGGCTGGCAGCGCTGGGCGTTCACTGCGCTCGGGATCGGCGCGACGCTCGTGATCTGCTTCCTGCTGAAGCGCCACGGCCACCAGCGGCTGTTCAGCCTGTCGCTCGCGCTGATCCTCGGCGGCGCACTCGGCAACGTGATCGACCGGCTCGTCTACGGTCACGTGATCGACTTCCTCGATTTCCACCTCGGCGCCTGGCACTTCCCGGCGTTCAACCTCGCCGATTCCGCGATCACGGTCGGCGCGGTGCTGCTGATCTACGACGAACTGCGTCGCGTGCGCGGCTCGCGCTAAGCGCGCATACTCGGCGTCGACGGCCGGCCTCGCGCCGGCCGTCCCGTTTGACCCTTGGAGGCCTGAGTTGGCACACGCAGAACTCGCAGGAAAACACCTCGTTCTCGGCCTGACGGGCGGCATCGCCTGCTACAAGATCGCCGAGCTCACGCGGCTGCTCACGAAGGCCGGCGCGACCGTGCAGGTCGCGATGACCGAAGCCGCCACGCAGTTCATCACGCCCGTCACGATGCAGGCGCTGTCGGGCCGGCCCGTCTACACGAGCCAGTGGGACGCGCGCATCGACAACAACATGGCGCACATCGACCTGTCGCGCGAAGCCGACGCGATCGTGATCGCGCCCGCGTCGACGGATTTCCTCGCGAAGCTCGCGCACGGGTTCGCGGACGACCTGCTGTCGACGCTGTGCGTCGCGCGCGATTGTCCGCTGCTCGTCGTTCCCGCGATGAACCGCCAGATGTGGCAAAACCCGGCCACGCAGCGCAACGTCGCGCAACTGCGCGCGGACGGCGTGTCGGTGCTCGGCCCGGATTCTGGCGCGCAGGCGTGCGGCGAAGTCGGCGACGGCCGCATGCTCGAACCCGACGCGATCTATGAAGCGATCGTCGCGCACTTCGCGCCGAAGGTGCTCGCGCACCGGCGCGTGCTGATCACGGCCGGCCCGACGTTCGAACCGCTCGACCCGGTGCGCGGCCTCACGAACCGCTCGAGCGGCAAGATGGGCTTCGCGCTCGCGCGCGCCGCGCAGCAGGCCGGCGCCG
>Ga0207695_10008609_pt1 | contig 12746 bp, 17 predicted proteins | sample KBSC54metaG_FD_184354 | JGI IMG/M metagenome (GOLD analysis project Ga0207695, IMG submission 184354) | Corn rhizosphere microbial communities from Kellogg Biological Station, Michigan, USA - KBS C5-4 metaG (SPAdes) (version 2) | ecosystem: Host-associated > Plants > Roots > Rhizosphere > Soil...
AATCCAGAACCAGAAATCTTGCCAGACGCAGCCTTAGCCGCCGGAGCGAGTGTGGTGGCCACTGGTCGGAGCGATTTTCCAAACCAAGTGAATAATGCGATTGCCTTCCCCGGCATTTTTCGGGGCGCACTCGATAACCACGTCCGACAAATTACCGATGAACATAAACTTGCGGCTGCGCAGGTGATTGCGTCACTAGTGGAAGCGCCGACGAGCACCGAAATTATTCCAAGCGTGTTCGATCCACGATTGGTGCCGGCAATTGCGGCGGTGATTCGCTAGCACTTTGTTCATTGTTTGAAAAAAGCGGGCGAATGCCCGCTTTTTTGAATCATGAATCACCGGTTACTGAACGGTGATGGTGCCGGTTATTTGCTTCCTTTTTGCGTCCGACTATTTCGTAAGCCCATGTACAGCATGCCGAGCAGAATAATCTTTGCCAGATAGTTTCCATGTGGATCCAACAACATGCGCATATACGGAGTATTAATTCGGAACGCTATATGGAATAGCACTCCTATTGGTAGGGTCAGCCAAAGCCACTGTGCTCTGGAAATGTAGACATGCATTTTTGAAAACAGTTTCGTCAGCAGTGGCGCAAGCAAATAGATACCTAGATATGCGGTTGCTAGATCGAAAATGGTGAATGGCCCAATTCTGAATTGACGCAGCACGCTAATAAAGTCCATAAAGGTAGTGTAGCACCGAAATGATAGGCGCTTTATCGAATCGATATGGCAGATCTATTGATTTATCCAAGTATAGTGGGTATAGTGCTTTGTTTCTTGGGTCATAAACAAATCGGTATGAAAGGGAGGTATTCGTTGAATGACAACGGGTATCGGTCGTCTCAAGTTCGTTGTCCTTGTGGTTGTCGCGGCTTTGTTCGCGATGTCACAGATTGTACTGGCAAAAGGTACGTCCGCTAACACAGCTCGTCCTGCAGCATCGCGCCCGGTGAATGTTTCGCGCCCGGCGCCGCAAATTCACCAAATGCCGGTTCACGTGTCGCCACACCACACAATGGGCGGCTGGCACCAGAATCAGCAGCAGTATCAGCACTCCAACTACCACCAACAAGTATCGCGGCCGGTTCAAAACCAGCCCGCAATGCAGCACATGCAACCGCGGCCATGGCATAGTAACCCGCAGCCGGTGCAGCATCAGCAGCACCAACAGTACAATGCTGGACAACAACACAACTGGCGCAACCAGCAACGTTTTGGTGGTCAGCACGTCAATGCGCGGGCCTCGAACCGGTTCGAAGGTCAGCGATTCCGCTCGGCGAACTGGAACAGCGCTCGTTCGCGAGAATTCTCTCGTGAACATCGGTTTTCAAACCGAGACCGATCCTATTACTACGACCACCGCTGGCAGGGAAGCCGGTTCTGGCACCGGTCTTGCTACGTGCCGTACTGGGGTTGGTGGTGTTACCCGGGGTATCTGAACCCAGGGTACATTGTCATCTTTGTTTCGGCCGATCCTTCGCGCCCTGACTCAATCGGGATTGTGGATGCGAGTGGAAACGCAAACATCAACATTACTGGTCCTGGTCGAGTGTTCGTGGAGGATGACCAACGGAATGTTCAGAGCATCCAGGATATCGGACTCGAGTCCGATGCCACCAGCATCGAACCCGATGACGAATCGGGCAGCCGCGATCTGCCCACACAGGAAGAAAAACCGATTGAGCCGGCTGGCAACAGCGGGTTCGATCTATAACGCAAAAGCCGCAATCACTAAGATTGCGGCTTTTTTTATTCGAGTGTCGGCTCGACTACTTGTTGGTTGCCAAGTAGCTTTCGAGTTTATCTAATTGCTCAGTAAAGCCATATTTCATACCTTCAGCAGCCATTCCTGCCTGTGGTCCTGCTTTATAAATTGCAGCCGTAACTTTGACGGTCGTCTTACCATCTACTTCAGTGAAAGTAATGTCGGTGGTCTGATCGATGGTAGTTTCTTCTTTTGCACCCTCGGTCCAGGCCTGTGCGGTATACGAAAGTTTTGCGTTTGGTTCAACCGCCGTAAAGGTTGCCTGCATTGGCCAGAGCGTGCCTTTGTAATCACCCATGGCTTCGCCGGCTTCCATTACAATGTAGAACTTGCCGCCAACCGTTGGATCAATTTCGCACTCGGGAATACTAACATTCTTTGGTCCCCACCACTGCTTGAGCATTTCAGGATCCGTCCAGGCCTGCCAGACGGTTTCAACCGAGGCGTCGTAGGTTTTCTCAAGCGTTATCTGTTTGATTGGTTCCATGCTATTCCTTTCGTTTTATTGTTTGGAGGTAGGTATCAAGTGAATCGAGTCGATCCTGCCAAAGTTGCTGGTACGTCTCAAGAAATTGGCTGGCGGCAACAAGCGTGTCTGGAGCAATGCTGACAATCTGTTCTTTGCCATGCCGGCTTTTGCGAATCAGTTTCGCCCGGTGGAGAACGTCTATATGTTTTGCCACGGCAGCTAGCGTGAGGGGATAGTGTTTGGCTATTTCGCCAACCCGCAAGTTCTGCTTGCTGACGCGCCGCAGAATGTCACGTCTGGTTGGATCGCTCAGCGATCCGAACACCGCATTTAATGTCATTACTTGTTCAACCATATGGTTGAATGATATAGCAAGGGCTGAATGCTCGTCAAGAGCATCGGTTAATTTGAAAATCGCTGCTACCATATAGGTATGCCACCCAAGCCAATTCTCGAAGTAACCAATCTTTCGGTAAACTACGGAGCAGTGAAAGCGGTTGATCAGGTAAGTTTCCGTGTTGAAGCAGGTGAAATTTTTGGATTTCTCGGGCCCAATGGCGCTGGAAAAACGAGCACGTTAAGCGCGATCGAAGGCTTGGTAAAACCTACTGCCGGTACGATTATGGTCGATGGTATTAACACAGCACGTGATCCGCTCGCGGCGAAAGCAAATCTTGGCGTGCAGCTTCAGTCCACCAGTTTTCAGCCGGAACTAACGGTTCATGAAATTATCCGGCTCTTCGCTGGACTCTATGGAACGGCATTGTCTCGGGCTGATGTCGATCAGCTCTTAGCGTCGGTAAAATTAGAAGAAGTGGGGCGTAAGCGGTTTAAAGAGTTGTCCGGCGGCCAGCAACAGCGAGTGTCACTGATTATTGCAACATTGCACCGTCCGGTGCTCGTACTCCTAGACGAGCCAACCATGGGACTCGACCCGCAGTCACGTCGCCAATTTTGGGAACGGATCGAGGGGATTCGCAAGGAGGGTCGAAGTATTCTACTTACGACTCACTCAATGGAGGAAGCTCAAGCGGTTTGTGACCGAATTGCCATTATAGACCATGGTGAGCTCGTGACGTCTGGTACTCCGAGTGATCTGATTCGACAACACCGAAATGATCCAGCGGTGAAACGGGTTTCGCATGGCGCAGTAACACTCGAGGATGTCTTTATCGGGTTAACCGGAACGGAGATTCGATGAATCGGCCGACTACAGCTTACAAGTCGAATATCGGCCAGATAGTCCGTTCATTGCTTGTTGCTGATTTTACTACCCAATATCGCCGGGGTCGGGCCGTTTTTGCGTCGTACTTGGTACCAATTATCTTGTTGTTCGCGTGGCGCAAGGCTGCCGATAAACTGGGTGGAGCGTTCGTCGTTACATCGTCATTGTCGATCGGCCTTATCAGTATTGGGCTGTTTGGGTATTCGGTTTCGCTTGCTCAAGATCGGGCGAAAGGAATCTTTCAGCGGTTGCGCGTAACCCCTGCTCCCACCTGGGCAATTATGATAAGTCGCCTTGCTGTTCAATTGGCAAGCATTGTGACGATGACGATCGTGGTGCTCGTAGGCGCGCTCCTTATCGACAACGTCCAGGTTGGAGTGTTGCCTGCGATTGCCACAGTGTTCTCGGCGGTTATTGGTGGTGTGGTGTTCTTGTCGCTCGGTCAGGCAATTGTTGCGCTGGTTGCATCGGTTGATGCAGTGAATTCTGTCGCACGCTTTGCATATATTGCGCTGGTTGTCGTGGGTATTATCGGATCATTCGGCGTGTTAGGCGATACCGGGAAAACAATTGTCGAGTGGTCGCCGTACGGCACACTACAGATAATGCTTCAGGCTGCGCTGCAAGCAAGTGCGTGGAGTCGGCAGATTTGGGAAGCCCTTTTTGCCAATCTTGGATATGCCATCGTTTTCGCTGCGATTGGCATTAGCTATTTTCGATGGAATGTTGAGTAGTAAATTCGTAACCTGACTATGAACATCAACTTTATTCGCGACAAATCGGGGAAGATTGTGCTTTTGCAACCACCCAACCTGGCTTTGAGTGGGTGGATAGTGACGGTGCTTTTTCAACGCGTTGTACCCTCGTCGAAAATTGCGTGGCTCGGTACGGCATTCCTGTTTACCTGGGCGTTCATGGAAATGTGTTCAGGCGTGAATTACTTTCGCCGCGTACTCGGCCTAATCGTGATGGTCATGATCCTCATCGTGCAGTTTCGGTAACTGGTCGTCCGAGAAGAACCGCTCCATTTTCTCGCGCGTATTTTCCTTGAATTGAACCGAGAATGAGCATACGATGCTGAAGGAAGAAGGTGCGTATGGCAAAACAGAAACGTGGCACAAGTTCGTTCTGGGGTTGGATACTACGAGGCATTGCTGGGCTAGTCATTCTTTGTACGACGTTGATAATAATCGGTGTGCTCCTGTTTCAATCCTGGGTTACCGCCTACGCCGCCACCGTGAATTCGCCAGATGCACTCATGGCCATTCACGCCCAAGGGGTGACGTTACTCGACCGAACCGGTCGAGTCTTTTTTACCTTCTACGCTCCAAATCGCCGCACTACGGTGCCGCTTTCGGCGATTTCGACCAACCTGCAGAACGCGGTGATTGCGAGCGAAGACCGCGATTTTTACCACCATCCAGGCTTTAACTGGCGCGCAATTGCAGAATCGTTTATTGCAAATGCGCAGGCCGGTGGTATTACCCGTGGCGGATCAACGATTACCCAACAGCTGGTAAAGATAACGTTACTGACCCCAACACAAAGTTACGTACGCAAATTCCAAGAGCTACTTTTAGCGGCCGATGTTGAGCAGCACTACAGCAAGCAGCAGATTCTTGAAATGTATTTAAACTCGGTCTATTTCGGTAACGGGGCGTACGGTGCCGAACTAGCTTCACAAACGTTTTTTGGCAAACCGGCGAAAGATTTAGATATTGCGCAGGCGGCGCTGCTCGCTGGTGTGTTGCCTTCGCCGTCGGCCCTGTCGCCGCTAACGGGGAATGTGGATGCAGCAAAGCATCGCCAGCACGAGGTGCTGCAATCGATGGTTGATACTGGTTCGATTACCAACGATCAAGCCACCCAAGCAGCGAACGAACCGCTCGATTTCAAATCCGCTCCCGATGTGGCGAATCTCGACACGGTGGCACCTCACTTTGCACTTTTGGTGCGTCAGCAACTCATCGACCAGTACGGCGAAGACGTTGTATCGCATTCGGGTTTTACGGTTAAAACAACGCTCGACTTGAACGAGCAGACCTTTGCCGAGCAAACGGTGGCTGACCAGGTGAAGAGCTTAGCGCTCCACAACGTGAGTAATGGTGCCGCGGTACTGGAAGATGCACACAGCGGTGAAATTTTGGCCATGGTTGGCAGTCGCGACTGGAACTGGCCTGGGTTTGGCGCGGTGAATGTGGCAACTGCCGAGCGTCAGCCCGGATCGAGCTTTAAACCGATTGTGTACAGCTTGGCCTTGGATAAGCGGCTGATTACGCCGGCTACCACGTTGCATGACGCGCCAATTATTTACCGAGACCCATGGGGCAACACGTATCAGCCCAAGGACTACGACAACCGGTACCGCGGCAACGTTACTGTGCGCCGAGCGCTGTCAAATTCGCTCAACATTCCCGCCGTCGAAGTCATGAATAAGCTATCAACGGGCGACGTAGTGAATTGGGCAAAAAACCTTGGGATCACCACCCTCCAAGATCCCACGCACTACGGCTTATCACTGGTGCTCGGGGCTGCCGAGGTAACACCGCTGGATCTGACGAATGTGTACGCCACCTTTGCCGATGGAGGCCGCTACAAAGACCCAGTAAGCATCCTGGAAATTACCGATAAGTTCGGACACAAGCTCGATACCAAACCACAAGAGTCTCACCAGGCGGTTTCGCCGCAGGTAACGTATTTGTTGACCTCGATTCTTTCCGACAACGCTGCTCGCAAAGAAGAATTCGGCAATTCGCTCACCGTAAATATTCCCGCAGCGGTAAAAACCGGCACCACGAGTGATTTCAAAGATGCTTGGACCTTGGGCTATACGCCGTATCGGGCAGTTGGCGTATGGGTGGGCAATAATGATGGCGCGCCAATGGATACTGTTGCGGGAGCGCTCGGCGCAGCCCCAATTTGGAAAGCCTTAATCGTTCATGCACAAGCCAGTGCGCCACCGGCCGGGTTTACACCACCCAGCAACGGTTTGGCACACGGCTCGCCATGCAGCGGGCAGGCGAATGAATGGTTTTTGTCAGGTACCGAACCAAGTAAGGCCTGCGGGTCGCCCACATTGCCCAGCCAAATCCAGAACCAAAATCAAGCTGATCAGGCTGCGAAGAACGGGAACGAAACCAGTCACCACTAGCCGTTTACTCCTATGGTTCGATTCTTATACGGTTTGCCTGAACAGTCGAACAATGAGAAGAACCAACGCGATGATCAGCAGCAGGTGAATGAGGCTGCCGAACACGTGGAACGATAGGCCGCCGAGCCAAAAGAGAATCAGCAGAAGAATGAAAAGGTCGAGAATGCCCATAATTTTCACCTCGATTCTGAATATGTAGTTAGCTAGTTATTCGTAGTGGGCTGGGTAGAAGGGGTGGTTGTGGTCGGCGCTGGATTTGAGCTTCCGCTCGATGAATTGTTCGGCGATGTTGGCTGCGTTTGGTTCTGCTGCACGTTGGTGGTACTTGGTGTCGTTGATGTGCGTCCGTACCGAGCAAACACCATGTAGCCAATGCCGAGCACCAGAATAAGGACGACGATAGCGATAATCCAGGCTCCAGATTGATCACTCGATTCGTACACTTCGTACGTTTTGGAACGTTTTGGTGGGTTGACGATCACTTTATCTGCCATATACTTCCTTTCTTTCACACTCGTTTAAAAAAACGACGGAAATCCGTCGTTCGGTAGCCTTGTCGGGCTGCGTCAGTCTGCTTTCTCAAATCGGTAAATTGAACCTTATCCCTGTGTAATGCCGGGCCAACCTTACGTTGTAGGTCGAAACGATGCCGCTTGACTGTCATGCTATACCACCTCCCATCTTGGTACTCGCATACATTACTGTCATTATAACCGATTGATTAGTCTTTGCCAAAAAATCGACCACGTATTTGCCTCTATTGCTTCCGCAATATGGGTAATACCTCGCTGCCAATGCGCTGAATCAGTTTTTCGGGGTCGGTTGCCGTCATTTGAATGCCTACAATGTCTGCACCAACAGTGGTGACGAGTGGTTGATAGGCCGCCACAATATCCTCGTTCGATGTCACTCGCGGAAATTGCGTGAGTTGGTGTTCGCGACCAAGCTCGTCGCCTGCTTTTCTCAGTACGGCCGGATCGCTCGTGGTAGCTCGGTTTGGCACCCGAAGCCCCCGCCAAGGTTTTATGGCGGATAGCACTTCATTTTCGTTCTCGCCATATACCGTCCAGCGGCTGGCTACAACCGCGAATGAACGAGTATTGGCGGCCGCCCGCGCTGGGGTAATCACATCGGTAACCGTTTGAGCTTCGTCTTTCACGCTGGTTACGACGCCGTCGGCTAGTTCGCCAGCGAGCGCTGCCGATTTTGGCCCACCAGCCGCCAGATAAATTGGAACGTGATGGGCGGGTGGACTGTAGAGTTTGGCCTGCGCTGTTTGGTAGTACTGACCACCAAAATCAAGCGTTTCGCCATCGAGTAGTCTGCGCAGGATTGTGATCGCTTCGCGCATGCGTTCTGCACGTTCTTTGTATTGAGGAAATTCGTGGCCGAGCGGTACTTCGTTCAAGGCTTCGCCCGAGCCCACGCCCAACGAAAATCGTCCACTGCTCAATCGATCAACGGTGGCCGCTGCTTGAGCCACCAGGGCAGGGTGATAGCGAAAGAGGGGTGACGTGACACTGGTCATTAACTTGAGTCGGCTGGTTGCCTGAGCAATGGCCCCCAAGGTAGCAAAGGCAAACCCGCTCGCCCCAACATCGTCAACCCAGGGGTGAAAATGATCAGAAACCATGACACCATCAAATCCGGCGGATTCAGCCAGTTGTGCGTGACGAACGAGAACTTCTGGCTGGAATTGCTCGTGGGCGAGAAACCAATAGAACTGAGCCATTCCATCTCCTTCTGTAGAATACGTCGGTATCTACTCTTTCGTGAGCGCGTGGCCGCCGAACATGTGGCGCATGAGCGACAGTAGCTTCCCGGTGTAACTTGGGTTTGTGGCTGACTGTTTTCGAAACTCGAGCGATTCCTGAATAATCGGCACTGGCACACCCAACGTTTCGGCAGCTTCAACCGTCCAGGCGCCTTCGCCGGTATGCGCTACGGTTGGACTGACGTTGTTCAAGTCAACGCCCTGTTGTTGCAATCCTTCGCCAAGCCAACCAACCAATCGGGATTCGATAACGCTCCCGTGCTGGTAAATGTCGGCTACTTTTGTGAGATCTAACTCCAACGGCGATTGCTTGAGCACCGCAAAACCCTCCGCAATGGCTTGCATCATGCCGTACTCAATCCCGTTGTGAACCATTTTGACAAAGTGCCCGGCCCCAATACCTGGAAAAAACTGGTAGCCGTCGGCCACAGACACCGCGCGGACAATCGGTTCGATTACGTCAAATGTTGCCTGGCCGCCGCCGACCATCAGGCACGCGCCGTTGAGCGCTCCGGCTGGTCCGCCAGAAACACCAACGTCAACAAAGTGAATTCCGTGCTCAGCCAGGCTGGCCGCTCGACGCGCATCATCAACGTAGTGCGAATTGCCACCGTCAATTACGATGTCACCGGCGCTCAGGTGGGGAATGAGCTGGGTAATGGCGTCATCAACTGCCTGGCCGGCCGGCAACATGATCCAAATGATTTTGGGTGACGATAGCTTGCTGGCTAGCTCTTCAAAGCTGTACGCACCGTCGATACCTTCAGTTTCGAGTGCTTTCGTTACCGATTCGGTGCGGTTATAGCCAACCACTTCGAACCCCTTGGTGGTCAGCTGCCGTGCCAAATTGGCACCCATTTTTCCCAGGCCAATGACCGCGAGTTTCATTCGGAGATCCTTTCAAGGGTTTCGGTGGCGGCAGCGCGAATGGTGTCCGTATCTGGTTGATACGACGCGAGCGGTACCGCGTTTGTTGCCCAGCCTTGTACGAACGGATCAACCACGCGCCACATTTCTTTCAGTTCTGCCGTTTCTACAAAACTCGTTTGGTCGCCTTGAATGCAGTCGAGCAACAGCTGGGCATATTCTGCCACGTACTGACCACGCTCTTGGTCGGTCGCTAAATCAAAGGTAAGCGTTCTCGGTTCGAGTCCGGCACCAATTTTTGGTGGTTTTGCCCAAAAGTGCACCACAATGGCCGGATTCGGTTCAAGTCGAAATTCGATTCTGTTTTGAATGTGGCCACTAGCAGGGCAAAGGCAGGGTTCGGGGTGCTTGAAAGTGACGACCACGGCCTTGTCGACGGTTTTCAGTCGTTTGCCCGATTCAACCCACACCGGCACGCCCGCCCAGCGATCACCATTCAGGGCTAGCTTGAGCTTAAAGTACGTTTCGGTTGCGGACGTTGGAGCAACATCTTGAATGCTCTGGTAACCAGCGTATTGAGCACGAAACGATTCGCTGGCTACATGGGCTGCCGTTGGGGTAGCAATGATTGAAAGCGCGGCAGCCCGAGCGGCGCGGACGTTGGCTGCTTCGAGTGACTGTGGTGCTTCCATCACCGTGAGCGCCAACATTTGCAGTAAGTGGTTTTGGCCGACATCTCGCAGAGCGCCCACGCCATCGTAAAATTTTCCACGATCTTCAGCGCCAAGGGTTTCGATCAAGCGTAGATCGATTCGTTCGATCGCCGTAGCGTTCCACGACGGTTCAAAGAGGCGATTGGCAAAGCGAAAATTCAGAATGTTCTGGAGCATGTCTTTGCCCAGGTAGTGATCAATGCGGTAAATCTGCTCCTCGGTAAACAGTTGCCCAAGCAGCATGTCGAGCGCTTCGGCTGACTTGAGATCTTTACCGAAGGGCTTTTCGACAATCACTCTGGTCCAGCCCGTTTCGTCGCTGCACGGTTCGGTTAAGTGTTCGGCCGCGAGTAATTTTAGAATTGTTTCGTTGAGTTCTGGCGGCACGGCAAGGTAGAACAGCTTGTTTGAGCACGCTCGCCATTCGTCATCAATACGACCAAGCCGTTCGGCAAGCGATTGGTACAGTTCCGCTTCTCCAAACTGACCTTGCTGATAATGGAATCGGGCGAGAAATTCGGTGGCAGCAGCCTCGTCTTTTGGTAAATACGCGGCACTTTTCTTTTGAACGTGGTCGCGAAACTCTGCATCGGTTAGTGGGCGGCGAGCAACGCCAATAATTTGGAGCTGCGCTGGTAGTACGCCTTCGGCATTCAGAAAAGCCAAGGCTGGACCAATCTTTTTTGCCATCAAATCGCCCGTCGCACCAAACACCACAAGCACCGTTGGTACGTTCGGCTTCAAAGCGGTTGTTGAGGTCATTGGCATCCTGTCGATAATGGCTACTTGTACATCTATCCTACACAAAAACCGCCGCTACTGTATATCAGCCCTGCTGCTATCGGCACTTTTCAGCATGGCGAATAATTTTACGGTGGTGTTCCATGTTCGAATGGTCATTGATTTATACAGAGGTGACGACATGACTTTGTTGAGTCGGCTTCTGGTTCGTTCCGCACTCAGACGCTGCGAATAGATGACACCGTCGCCTGGCCAAACCTTGTCGACACCCTCGCGTGGATTGAAGACTGACAGAGCCTGTGTGACAGCAATGTCCATGAGAAATATTACATCGCTGTGGTATGTTGCTGGCTGTTCGCCAAAGCTTCTCGGTTTGTGATCGATTATCGCCTGAAGTTGTGCGCGGTTTAGCACGAATACTTTAATGAGTTCGCTATCAAGCTTAAATGCTTGAACCAAGGCCGCTTCAATTTCGGCCTGAATTTGTTTTGCTGATTTCGTTGAAGACACTATGACGTTGCCACTGGCAATGTAGGTTGCAACATTGGCAAAACCGAGTTCGCTCAGGGTCGATCGCAGTTTTGCCATTTGAATCGTGTTCTTGCCGCCAACGTTTACGCCGCGTAACAAGGCTAGGTAGGTTTGTGATTTTTTGTTTGCCATATGTTCATCCTACATAAAATTCTTTGGCAACGCAGAGAGCGACGGAAATACTGAAAGCTGTACCGGATTGGCCCAAAATGTGGTAGTACGGTAGTGATCGGTTTAGATACTCCTGTCCTACCCTTGGGTCGACAAAAGGAGTCCGATCGGCAATCAAGGGCCCCAAACTATTCAAAATCCCTTTTGGGAAGGTCGAGATTTGAATAGTCCTATCAACCTAGCTTCACGGAGGCCGTATGGATAAAAAAGAGTTCGTAAAGGCTCAAGAAGAAGCGATGCAGAAGAAGCTGCTGGAAGAACCAGACTACTGGTTTAAGCCACACAGGCAGCGCTGGGATGAGTGGGGCTCGCCAGTCGGATTGATGCTGAGCTGGGCACTGTTTATTGTGCCGCTCGGTGTGTTTCTTTGGCTCCTTCATCTTGCCGGATTACTCCGCTGAGATAGGATTCCAAAAAGAAAACCGCCCATACTTACGGGCGGTTTTCTTTTTGCTCAACTCACGACCTTGCCAATGCTGCTTAGACAGACTTCTTCTTTGTCACTTTATAGACTTCACCCTGGCGATCATAGGTTGTCCATTCGCCAACCGGTTCACCCTTAGAAAAATATCCAGAACGCATTCTGGTGCCATCTTTGCGAAACCACTCCCAGTAGCCGGTCTGGGCGCCGTCATTGAGTTGGCCCTTTGCCCAAACGCTTCCGTCTTTGTGATATTCAATATGATCTTGCTGCATATAAGCGATTAGCTTTCCAAGTTATTAGGGAATTAATCCCCGATCATACGATACCGGGTGCAAATCCAACGATGAGCCAGGTGAGCAGGGCTGTTCCGAGGAGTCCGCCAGCTAGAATTACCCAACTATAGTACTGGTACGTCGTTTTGCGAGTAATGAGCCAGACAATAACTGTAACACCCAAGATAAAGACGGATGTTATCTGCGCGAACACCCAAACATCCGTTGGATGATTTGGCATCATCCCAATGATAGAAGCGACAATTAACGGAAACCCAAAGAACGATAAAAGAAATACGATGAAATACAGAATAACAGCACCTATCTCAGAGAGTGGGCTACGACTTACTATTAAGATATTTTCCGGCCACGCTCAGGGCGAACGATGGCAGAATAATGAAGACGGTGAGCATCAGAAGCTTCATGATGAGAATGTTGAATGACGAGCGGTCAGCGTTTACTGCTGGCATAGTAAGTACATTCAGTACGCCTAACACGCCAAAAGTTACTGATGCGGCAATAAATATTTTGGTTTTATATTTTTTAAGGGTATCGACCTGCTTATTTAAATAACTTTCTAAATCAAAATATGAATTGTTAAGGTTGCTGTTGGTAGCGGGGGGAGAGCAGGAAAA
>Ga0207695_10008611_pt1 | contig 12746 bp, 12 predicted proteins | sample KBSC54metaG_FD_184354 | JGI IMG/M metagenome (GOLD analysis project Ga0207695, IMG submission 184354) | Corn rhizosphere microbial communities from Kellogg Biological Station, Michigan, USA - KBS C5-4 metaG (SPAdes) (version 2) | ecosystem: Host-associated > Plants > Roots > Rhizosphere > Soil...
TCGCACAACGCGATGCGGCCTTCGACGAAGCGCTCGGCGATCTGCCGGCGCAACGGGAACGCCGCGCGCTTCGACACCGCGACGACATCGCCCAGCGTCGCATCGAACGCGCGCATGAGTTCGCGGCAGAACGTCGCATCATCGACTGCGAGCAATCGTTCGGCTTCCGCATCCGGCAACGTCCACACGATCGAACTGCGCCCATCGCGGCATGGCAGGAATGCGAGCGGCCCGCTCGGCAGGAAGCGTTGCCATGCGGTGTCCTGATGTGATTGCGATGTTTCAACATACGCGACCACGCCGCGCTGCCCGTAGTCATGGCGCGCGACATCGATACCGGCCATTTCGCGCAGCGTGGATTCCGCGCCATCGGCGGCAACCACGAGTCGCGCGCGCAATGTCGAATGATCGTCGAGCTGCAATGCGACCGTGTCTTCCTGTTTGGTCGATGCAGGTTCGGAATCCTCCTGCATGATCGCGGCCACGCGCTGCGGGCAACGCAACGCCACGCCCGCGTTTTGCAATGCGTTCCAAAGACGATCCGCGATCAATCCGTGTTCGACGATCCAGCCAAGCGCGTCGCGCCCGTAGCGCTGCGCATCGAATCGCAATTCGCCGCCGCCCGCCGCATCCCAGACGCGCATCGAACGATACAGCTGCGCGCGCGGCGCGATGTCGCGCCAGACGCCGAGCCCATCGAGCAAATCGACGCTGTCCTGCGCAAGCGCGTACACGCGCAGGTCGGGCGCATCGGCTCGCCATGTTCTCGGTGCGTGCGGTTCGACAAGCGCGACACGCAATCCGTCGCGCGCGAATGCGAGCGCGGCCGCGCTGCCGACAATGCCCGCACCGACCACGACCACATCGAACGGATCGCGACGACTCACGGATTTGTCCCGTTACGTACGACATCGCGCGCAAGCGCCGGCACGACACCGCGAAAGCCCATCGCGCCACCGACCAGCGAGGCGCGCAGATCCGGCAACGCATCGAGCGCGTTCATCGCTAGCGAACGCAGCAAGCGCAACGGCGGCGCAGTGTTGGACGTGATGCGCGCGAGTCCGTCGCTGAAGCGCAGCGTTTCTTCGCGATCCTCGACGCGGCGTTGTACGTAGGCGTCGAGCAACGCGACGCTGCCAACATCATCGCCATGTACTTCGCGCAAAAGTTCGGCGAGTGTCAGTGCATCGCGCAGGCCAAGATTGAAGCCCTGCGCGCCGATCGGATGCAGCGTCTGCGCGGCATTGCCCATGATGATGGCGCGCGATGCGGTCAATCGTTCGGCGACAAGTTGCCGCAACGGATAACCGACGCGCCGGCCGACCGCGATGAAACGTCCCGCGCGCCAGCCGAAACGATCCTGCAGCAGCGCGATGAAACCTGCGTCGTCGAGTGCGGCGATTTCTTCGGCGCGCGCGCTAGGCACCGTGCAGATGCAACCGTACGTGCTTGATAAGTTCTGACCGGATCCCTGCGGCAACAACGCCATTGGGCCGTCGTCGGTGAAGCGCTCCCATGCCTGCCCATCCGCCGGACGCGCGGCGCGCACGCTGCCGGCAAACAAATGTTGTTCGTAATCGTGGCTGTTCGCGGCGATGCCAAGCGCTTCGCGCACGAACGAGGGGGTGCCGTCGGCGCCGACCAACAGTCGCGCGCGCAGAGCGATCGTTTCGCCATCGCGCACGATATTGGCTTCGCGCAGATCATCGGTTTCACCCAACGCGATCAATCGCGCGCCGGGGTAATGCGTGAATCCGCGCAACTCGCGCAATCGCGTTTGCAATGCCGTGCCGAGCGATGGCGCCGGAACCACGCCGCCGAACGCCGCGCGGCCGTATTCTTCCGCGCGCAGCGACACGGCGCCGAAATCGCCGCGCCGGCTGACATGGATGCGCCGGATCGGCGTCGGTTGCGTCGGCAGGTGGCGCAATACTCCAATCGCATCGAGCGCGTTCAGGCTGGCCGCGGCGAGCGCGAGGCTGCGCGCATCGGAATCCGGGACCGCGGATGCGCGCGGTGGTTCGGATTCCACCAGCGCGACATCCATCCCGCTGCCATCGAGCGCGCACGCGAGGCTCGCGCCGACCAGGCCGCCGCCGATGATGAGCACGTCATGGATGCCATTCGCCATGCGCGCATGGTAACGCGGCGCTCGCCGCGGCTGCCTGCGGTGCCGTCATTGCGGTATGATTTGCGGGTCGCGAAGCCTCAGCGCGCGCCCTCTTATCATCGAAGAACAGCCATGACGCAGACCACCCGTTCCTCCATCGCCGGCCCGATCGTGTTGGCCGTGATGATCCTGCTCGCCGCATTGTCGCGCCTGCTGCCGCATCCGCCGAATTTCTCTCCGATCGAAGCGGTCGCCTTGTTCGGTGGTGCGTATTTCGCGAAGCGCGGGTGGGCCGTCGCGGTGCCGCTGATCGCGATGGCGATCTCGGATCTCGTATTGGGCCTGGTCAATGGCGGCGTCTATCTCGAATATTTCCTCAATGCGCATTTCCTTTCGATCTACGCCTGCATCGCGCTGTGCACGTTGCTCGGCTTCGGCCTGCGCGCCCGCGTGAACGGCCCGCGCGTGCTCGGCTATTCGCTGCTGGGATCGGTCGTGTTTTTCCTGGTCACGAATTTCGCGGTGTGGGCGACGGCGAATCCGACGCTTGCGCCGGCCTGCGCCAGCGGCCTGAGTGCGTGTTACGTCGCCGGCCTGCCGTTCTTCCAGTGGACCCTGCTCGGCACGTTGTTCTACTCGGCGATCCTGTTCGGCAGTTTTGCGTTGCTGCGTTCGCGCATCCCGCAGTTGCGCGCGCAGACCGCGTAAACCGCGCGTCGCTTTCGTATCGTGGGTAATCGTCTCTCAAAGATCTATACACGCACCGGCGACGATGGAACGACCGGCCTCGGCGACGGCACCCGCATCGCGAAGGATTCGGCGCGCGTCGCCGCTTACGGCACGGTCGATGAACTCAATTCCGCGATCGGCATCGTGCTCGCCGTCGATCTGCCCGATGCAGTGCGCGATTGCCTGATCGCCGTGCAGCACCAATTGTTCGATCTCGGCGGCGAACTGTGCATTCCCGGCCACGCGGCGATCTTCGATGACGACATCGATCGCCTCGAAGTCCTGCTCGACGGATTCAACGCCGACCTCGCGCCGCTCAAGGAATTCATCCTGCCCGGCGGCGGCATCGCTGCGGCGCATTGCCATCTCGCGCGCACGATCGCGCGGCGCGCCGAACGCGAAACCGTCACCCTGTCGCGCGACGCGACGGTGCGACCGCAGGCCGTGCGCTATCTCAATCGCCTGTCGGATTTGTTGTTCGTGCTGGCGCGCGTGCTGGCACGTGCGAGCGGGCACGGCGACGTGCAGTGGAACCACGAGCGCCGCAAGGGATGAATCCGCTGCTGTTCACGCATCCGGCTTGCCTTGCGCACGATCCGGGAAATGGACATGCGGAATGCCCGCAACGATTGGCCGTCGTGCTCGATGCGCTACGAGCGGAATTCCCGACGTTGCCGTGGCGTAGCGCGCCCGAAGCGTTTCGTTCGCAACTCGCGCGCGTGCATCACGACACGCTGATCGCTTCAGTGCTCGACCGGCCGGCACATGGACATCGTCGGCTCGATCCCGACACGGTGATGTCGGAAGCTTCCGGCGAAGCCGCGTTGCGTGCTGCGGGCGCGGGGATCGCGGCCGTGGATGCGGTGATGGCCGGCGATGCGAAGCGCGCGTTCTGCGCGGTGCGTCCGCCGGGGCATCACGCGACCCACGACACCGCGATGGGATTCTGCCTGTTCAACTCCGTTGCAGTGGCAGCCGTGCATGCGCTCGAAGCGCATGGATTGCAGCGCGTCGCGATCGCGGATTTCGACGTGCACCACGGCAACGGCACGCAGGACATCTTCGCGAACGATCCCCGCGTGCAATACCTTTCCTCGCACCAGTCGCCGTTGTATCCGGGCACCGGCGCGGCGGACGAACGCGGCGCCGGCAACATCCACAACATCCCGTTGCCGCCGCGTGCGGGCAGCGACGCGTTCCGCGCCGCATGGGCCGATCACCTGTTGCCGGAAATGGATGCATTCAGGCCGCAACTGGTGCTGGTTTCCGCCGGATTCGACGCGCACCGGCTCGACCCGCTCGCGCAAATCGAGGCCGAAGCCGACGACTTCGGCTGGATCACCGCGCAACTGCGGGCTCTTGCCGAGCGCCACGCATGTGGGCGGCTGGTATCGCTGCTCGAAGGCGGTTACAGCATGGAAGCGCTGCGCGCGTGCAGCATTGCGCATGTCCGGGAACTCCTGGATTGATTCCGGACCCAATCCACCGGCGCCATGCGCCAGTACACGTCGTTTGCCGGAGCTCGCTTCTTTCCGGCAAGCTAGGCGGGTTTTCTGTGAGGATGCTCCGTGCGCACTAGCCTTCGCCTGTTGCCGCTCTGCCTGGCCATCGGATTGATGACCATGGCCCATGCAAAGACGCCGGGGCAGGCCACCACGCCGCGCAAGCACGCCAGCAAGCATCCCGCGAATGAATTCCTGCTGTGCCACGGCGATGCCATTCCCGCGTTTCCGGGAATAGCCCCGGTCGGCAAGGCATCGGATCGACCGACCAGCCCCGCTGACGTGCAATCCGACAGCGCCGATTTGAGCAAGGTCGCCACCAGCATCTTCAATGGCAATGTCGAGATCCGGCGCGCCGACCAGTGGGTCTTCACCGATCGCCTGACCTACCAGCACCTGCAAGACACCTGGCAGGCGGTTGGTTCGGTGAAATACCAGGACAACTCGGTGCGCGTGCTCGCCGATCGCGCCGATGGCGACATGGACAAGGACATCACCACGCTCGACACCACCCAGTACCAGTTGCGCAACGTGCGCGGCAACGGCAAGGGCGCGCACGCCAAGATGCACGGCGACCAGGAAACCTATACCGACGCGACGTATTCCACCTGCGACCCCAGCGACCGCAAATGGGAAATACACGGCGACACGATCGACATGGATCGCGACAGCAATGTCGGCAAGGTGCACGGAGCAACCGTGAAGATCGGCAACGTGCCGGTGATGTACTTGCCATACATGAGTTTTTCGCTCGACAACGAACGCAAGAGCGGTTTCCTGGTGCCGAATTTCGGCGCGTCCGGGCACAGCGGCTTCATGTTCGCGCTGCCGTATTACTTCAACCTCGCGCCGAACTACGACGCCACGCTCACCGGCATCCTCTATGGCGAACGCGGCCTGATGCTCGACGGCGAATTCCGCTATCTCACCGCGAGCAGCCACGGCACCGTCGATGCAAGCTGGCTGCCGGACGATCGCAAGACGAATTCCGATCGCGGATCGCTCGACATCAAGTCGGTTACCGCGCTGTCGCCGCATTGGTACGTGAACGTCGACATCAATCGCGTCAGCGACGCGACGTACTTCCAGGATTTCAGCAACCAGTCCTATGGCAGCGCGATCGGATTGCTGGCCAGCACGGCGGGGATCTACGGGCGCGGCCGTTACTGGACGGCCGGCGCGTTCGCGCAAATCTGGGAAGTCACCGATCCGTCGCTGACCGATCTCAACGAACCGTTCCGGCGCGTGCCCGACGTGTATTTCCGCTGGCAACAGCCCTTCGGCGACCATCTCGAGCTGGGCGTGAAAACCGAGGCGGTGAAGTTCGAGCAGCCGCTCCTCAGCGGCGGCACGCGCGTCGACTTGTATCCGTACCTCAGCCTGCCGTTCGAGCAGGCCGCGTGGTACGTGAAACCCGAGCTCGGTTACCGCTACACCGCGTACAACCTCGACCAGCCAGTCGTTCCGGGCGGCACTACCAGCCCGACCCGTGGCACGCCGATCTTCGATATCGACGCCGGCGCCTATTTCGACCGCGACACGACGCTGTTCGGGCACGCCTTCGTGAATACGCTGGAACCGCGGTTGTATTACCTGCGTGTGCCGTATCGCAACCAGGACGACATCCCGATCTTCGATACGCAGGATTTCACCTTCAGCTACGAACAACTGTTCCGCACCAACAGCTTCGCCGGCGCCGATCGCCAGTCCGACGCGAACCAGCTGACCGCCGCCGTCACCACCCGCCTGCTCGACGCCGAGGACGGCCGCGAATGGGTCACCGCGAGCTTCGGCCAGATCCATTATTTCGATCCGCCGCGCGTGCAACTGCCGGGCGTTCCGTTCGTCAACCTGTCGGGTAGCGACTACGTTCTCGATACCGATGTCGCCCTCGACGACCGCTGGACGATCGGAGGTTCCTATCTGTTCGACCCGCACAACGACCAGACCGACCTCGGCTCGCTGCGCACCCAGTACCGTTTCGGACAGGGCGGTATCGTCAATGCGGCGTATCGCTACCGGCGCGGACTAGTGAAGGAGGCGGACGTTTCGTTCATCTATCCGCTGAGCCAGAGCTGGCGGTTGCTTGGACGCTGGGATTATTCGTTGCTGGACAACACCACGGTGGAAGCCCTGGCCGGCGTCGAATGGCAGGATTGCTGCATGGCGGTGCGGGTAATGGCCCGCGATTACGTCCGCGATGTGTTCGGCAACAAGGACCTGGCCTTGTTCTTCGAAATCGAGCTCAAGGGCCTGGGCGCCTTCGGCCGCGACACAAGCGATTTGCTCGACCGTGATATCCTTGGATATACCCGTTAAGACCCCCAAACCGCGCCTGTCAGGGCGCGCCGGAGACCGTCGCTCCATGCCGAAATTGACCTTGCAGAACTCGATCCTGTCGCTGTTGCTGCCGCTGTCCTTCCTCGCCGCCGCCCCTGCCATCCATGCGCAGGCCTCCGCGCCGCAGATCACCTCGGTGGATCGCATCGTCGCCGTCGTCGACGACAACGTGATCCTCAAGAGCGAGCTCGATCGCGCCGAATTGAACATCAGGCAGCAATACGCGGGCCACACCGCGCAGTTGCCGCCGGAAGACGTGCTGCAGAAACAGGTGCTCGAGCGGCTCATCCTTGCGCGCCTGCAGATTGCGCGCGCAGCCGATAGCGGGATCAAGGTCAGCGATGCCGAGCTCGACCAGGGCGTGGAGCGCATGGCCGCGCAGAACAAGATGACCCTCGCGCAGATGCAACAGCAGCTCGCGGCCGACGGGATGAGCTACGCCGAGTTCCGCAAGTCGGTGCGCGACGAGATCACGATCCAGAAAATGCAGCAGCAAGTAGTCCAGGGCCGCGTCGCCGTCAGCGACAGCGAAATCGACAACGAGCTCGCTTCCCAGCGCGCGGGCGGGCCGCAGGTTCATCTCGCGCACATCCTCGTCGCGTTGCCCGAAAACCCGACGCCCGACCAGGTCAAAACCGCGCAGGGCAAGATCGATGGCATCAAGGAAATGATCGATCAGGGCAAGATGGATTTTTCGGCCGCGGCAATCCGCTATTCGGACAGCCAGAATGCGCTTGAAGGCGGCGATCTGGGCTGGCGCAGCCTCGATGAGGTTCCGCCCGCCTTCACCGGAGTCCTGAAGACGATGAAGCCGGGCCAGGTGACCCCGCCGATCCGTGGCGTCAGCGGCTTCCAACTGCTCAAGCTCGTTGAAACCCGCGAAGCCGGCCAAGCGACGGCGCAACAAGTTACCGAGTACCACGCGCAGGAACTGATGGTCAGCGTCGGCGGCGGCGTGACCGCCGAACAGGCCAAGTCGAAGATCGATGCGCTGCGTGCGCAACTGGTCGCCGGCGCCGATTTCGCGACGCTCGCGAAGAAAGAATCCAACGATACTTCCACCAGCGAAAAAGGCGGCGACATGGGCTGGTTCCAGGCCAATGCCTGGGGCAGTGCGGTGGAAACCCAGATCCAGCTACTCAAGGACGGCGAACTCTCGCAGCCGTTCCAGAGCGATGTCGGCTGGCATGTGATCAAGCGTCTCGGCACGCGCGTTACCGATGCCAGCGCACAGGTCGCGCGCGACGCCGCACGCGATGCCATCGCCCGTCGCAAGTCGCAGGACGAATACGACAGTTTCCTGCGCCAACTGCGTTCGGAAGCCTACGTGGATATCCGGTTGACCGACAAAGCCGATTGACATGCGTCCCCGGCTGGCCCTGGTACCAGGCGAGCCGGCGGGGATCGGGCCGGAGTTGTGCGTGCAGATCGCGCAACGAACGCATGCCGCGCGCATCGTCGTACTGGCCGACCCAGACACGCTCATGCAGGCCGCCCGCGCACTCGGGCTGCCGTTGCTTTTGCGCGATGCCGATGCGGAAGCCGGCCCCGGCGAACTCGCGCTGTTGCCATTGAAGCAGGCGATGCCGACCGCGTTCGGGCAACCCGATCCTGCCAATGCACGCGGCGTGATCGATGCCCTGCTGCTCGGCGCGCGGCAATGCCTGGACGGCAAAGCCGATGCCCTCGTTACCGGCCCCGTGCACAAGGCGACGATCAATGCCGCGGGCATCCCCTACAGCGGTACCACCGAATTGCTCGCGGCGCAGGCCCATCGCGACGTGGTGATGCTGCTGGCTTCGGTCGCTTCAACGCGCAGGCCGCTGCGCGTGGCCCTCGCGACGACCCATCTGCCGCTGCGCGATGTACCCGATGCGATCACCCGCGAAGGACTCGCGCGCACGCTGCGCATCCTCGATGCCGACCTGCGCACGCGCTTCGACATCGAACAGCCGCGCATCGCGGTGCTCGGGCTGAATCCGCACGCGGGCGAACAAGGCTATCTCGGTCGCGAGGAAATCGAGACGATCGCGCCGACGCTCGATGCACTGCGCAGCGAAGGCATGCAACTGATCGGCCCACTGCCGGCGGATACCGCGTTCCTGCCCCGCCACCTGGCCGATTGCGATGCGGTGCTGGCGATGTACCACGACCAGGGTTTGCCGGTGCTCAAGCACGCCGGCTTCGAGGACGCGGTCAACATCACCCTCGGCTTGCCCTATCCGCGCGTCGCGGTCGATCATGGCACCGCGCTGGAACTCGCTGGCAGCGGCCGCGCCGATCCGTCCAGCCTGCTCCACGCCATCGCGGTCGCGACGGCAATGGCGCAGACTTCCGATCCACACTAGGGCGAGCCGATGAATACGAACGGTCACGACGACGCACGCTTGAACGGGGATCCCGACATCCTGCGCAGCACGCCCGATCAACGCCGCAAGCTGCGATGGGCCATCGTGGCGATGCTCGCGATGGCGCTGTTTTTGTGGCTGCTCGGTTTTTCCGCACTGCACGGAGCGGCGCATGCGGGCGACACGGCCACGATGACGCACCGCCTGCAGGCGGCGTTCTACGTTTTGAGCGCGCTGCTGCTCGCGACCGCCGCGTATGCCGGCTGGTATGCGCGACGGATCTTCGCCTCGTCGCAATACCCGCCTCCCGGAAGCTGGGTTATGCGCGACACCCGCTTGCTGCGCGGCGCGAATGCGCGCGGGCGCGGCTGGTGGACACTGCTGTGCGCGGCAATTTGCCTGCTGATGGCGGTGTACGCCGCGACCCTGCCGAAACGGCTCGAACACCTGTTGACGGGCAGCGCGCACTACACACACGTGCCGCTCCCTTCTGCACCTGCGCCATCGCAGCCACCGCCGATCGCCCCGCCGCATGGCTGAGCCGCGCCACGCCGCGAAGAAGCAACTCGGCCAGCACTTCCTGCACGACGCCGGCATCATCGACCGCATCGTGCGCGCGGTGGATCCGCAGCCCGGCGAACGCATTGTCGAAATCGGCCCGGGCCAGGGCGCGCTCACATTGCCGCTATTGCATCGCCACGGTGCATTGACCGTAATCGAACTCGACCGCGACCTGCTCGCGCACTTGCGCGCGATGGACGGAAACCGCGACGTGCTCGAGGTGATCCATTCCGACGTGCTGAAAGTCGACTTCACTGCGCTTGCCGATGGCGGCATCTTGCGCCTGGTCGGCAACCTGCCCTACAACATTTCCTCGCCGATCCTGTTCCACGCGCTCGACCACGCGGCGGTGATCCGCGATATGCACTTCATGCTGCAGAAGGAAGTCGTCGATCGCATGGCCGCGACGCCGGGCGGCAAGGTGTATGGCCGGCTCAGCGTGATGTTGCAGGCGTATTGCGATGTCGTGCCGCTGTTCGACGTGCCTCCGGCCGCGTTCCGGCCACCACCGCAAGTGGATTCGGCAGTCGTGCGCTTGCTGCCGCGCGCGCCGGATTCGATCGGGATCGACGACCGCGCGTTGTTCGCGCATGTCGTGCGCGATGCGTTCGGGCAGCGCCGCAAGACCCTGCGCAACGCGCTCTCGAAACTGTGCGAGGACGCCGATTTCACCGCTGCTGGCGTGCGTCCGTCGGCACGCGCCGAGGAACTGCACGTCGCCGAATTTGTCGAACTTGCGAATGCGCTCTCGTCGCGTCGCAGCGCGACTTTCACGTAAAATGACGCCATGACCAAGCCCGTGTACGCCTTCGATATCGAGATCACAATCACACGTTCACTGGACGAGCAATCGCGCCCATGAGCAAACCCCTCTACGCCTTCGATCTCGAGATCACAATCGCACGTTCACTGGACGAGCAATCGCGCCCATGAGCAAACCCGTCTACGCCTTCGATCTCGAGATCACAATCGCACGTTCGCTGGACGAGCAATCGCGCCCATGAGCAAACCCGTCTACGCCTTCGACATCGAGATCACAATCGCACGTTCACTGGACGAGCAATCGCGCCCATGAGCAAACCCGTCTACGCCTTCGACATCGAGATCACCACGCGCTTCCTGGACGAGCAATCGCGCCCGGGCGAGGATCGCTACGTGTTCGCGTACACGATCAGCATCCGCAACAGCGGCGACGTTCCCGCGCGCCTGCTCGATCGCCACTGGATCATCACCGACGCGAACGGTCGCGTGGAAGAAGTGCGCGGCGACGGCGTCGTCGGAGAACAGCCATTGCTGCAACCGGGCGAACATTTCGAATACACATCCGGCGCCGTGCTCGAAACCAGCGTCGGCACGATGCAGGGTAGCTACGGCATGCTCGCCGACGACGGCACGCGCTTCGAAGCGCCAATTCCGGCGTTCACGCTCGCCGTGCCGCGCACGTTGCACTGATGGCGACCTGGGCGTGACGACTTGGGCCATCGGGGATCTGCAGGGCTGTTACGACCCGCTGCAACGGTTGCTCGAAAAAATCCGTTTCGATCCCGCGCTGGATCGCCTGTGGTTCTGCGGCGACCTCGTCAATCGCGGCGGGCAATCGCTGGAAACATTGCGCCTCGTGCATTCGCTGTCGATCCACAGCACCGTCGTGCTCGGCAACCACGATCTCTCGCTGCTGTCGATCGCCGAGCGTCGCGAGGCCGACCAGCGCAAGGTCAATCCGGATTTGCAGGCGGTGTTGTTCGCGCCCGATCGCGACGCGCTGATCGGCTGGCTGCGTTCGCAGAACCTGATGCACTCCGATCGCACCACCGGCTGGGCGATGCTGCACGCCGGGCTGATGCCGAAGTGGACGATCCCGATCGCCGAGGCGCGCGCGCGTGAAGTCGAGGCGCGCCTGCACGCACCGGATTACGACAAGCTGCTGCGCAACATGTACGGCGATCGCCCCGCATGGTCGCCGAAACTCAAGGGAATGGATCGCGACCGCGCGATCATCAACGTGTTCACGCGCCTGCGTTACTGCACGCCGCGCGGGCGCATCGCGTTCGACGTGAAAGGCGCGCCGGGCACGCAATTGCCGGGACTATACCCGTGGTTCTCGGTGCCCGGCATGGCTGCGCGCGAACTGCGCATCGTCTGCGGACATTGGTCGACGCTCGGACTGATGATCGGCGGCGGAGTCCACGCGATCGACACCGGCTGCGTCTGGGGCGGCCCGCTGACGGCGCTCGAACTCGTTGCCCCCGGCGAAGCGCCGCGCATCGTGCAGGTGCCGGGACGCGAAAAGTCAGGCTGACCTTTCGTAGTCGACGAACTCGAATGCGAACGGATGTTTCGCATCCGCGGCATGCGGCTCACGCGACACAGCGCGCCATTGCGATGCGTCGGATTGCGGAAAAAATGCATCGGCATCCGCGACAATCGTGTCGACATGGGTCAGATGCATGCGTGACGCTATCGGCAGCGCGAGCGCGAACACATCGCCGCCGCCGATCACCATCAGCTCTACGTCGCCCACGATTTCCAGCGCAGCATCCAGCGATGCGACGGCATCCATTCCGGCAAATGGCGCGCGTCCAAAACGCGTGAGCACGAGATTCCTTCGACCCGGCAACGCACGACCGAGCGACTCGGCGGTCTTGCGTCCCATCAGCAACGGCTTGCCGAGCGTGAGCGCTTTGAAGCGTTTCAGGTCGTCGGGCAGATGCCAGGGCAATTCATTGTTCTTGCCAATCGCTCCGTTGCGATCGAGCGCAGCGATCATGGATAGCCGCAAGCTCACACCGCCACCGGCGCCTTGATCGCGGGCAGCGGATCGTAATTCTCGATCGCTATGTCCTCGTAGCGGAATGCGAACAGATCGGTGATATCCGGATTAAGTTTCAACTTCGGCAACGCACGCGGTGTGCGCGACAATTGCTCGCGCGCCTGCTCGACATGGTTGTCGTACAGATGCGCATCGCCAAGCGTGTGCACGAAATCGCCGACGCCGAGCCCGCATACCTGCGCGACCATATGCGTAAGCAATGCGTAACTCGCGATGTTGAACGGCACGCCGAGGAAGATGTCGCCGCTGCGCTGGTAGAGCTGGCAGCTCAATTTTCCGTTCGCGACGTAGAACTGGAACAGCGTGTGGCACGGCATCAGCGCCAT
>Ga0207695_10008615_pt1 | contig 12742 bp, 10 predicted proteins | sample KBSC54metaG_FD_184354 | JGI IMG/M metagenome (GOLD analysis project Ga0207695, IMG submission 184354) | Corn rhizosphere microbial communities from Kellogg Biological Station, Michigan, USA - KBS C5-4 metaG (SPAdes) (version 2) | ecosystem: Host-associated > Plants > Roots > Rhizosphere > Soil...
GCAGATGCGGTGGTTGCCTACCCGGGCCTTGTTGACGATCTTGCAGGCGTCGTCTTCGATGCGGTAGTATTCGGCGTCCATCTTGTGCTTGCTGAGGTCTTCCACTTCGATGGGGCGGAAGGTGCCCAGGCCTGTATGAAGGGTGATCTCGGCGAACCGGACACCTTTTATCTCAAGGCGCTTGATCAATTCCTTGCTGAAGTGGAGGCCGGCTGTGGGGGCGGCGACAGCGCCTTCGTGCTTGGCGTATACCGTCTGGTAGCGTTCCTTATCCTCTTCGTCCGGCTTGCGTTTGATATATTTCGGGAGGGGCGTCTCACCAAGAAACTCCAGCTGCTGGCGGAATTCGTCGTCACTGCCGTCCCATAGGAAGCGGATGGTCCGTCCCCGGCTGGTCGTATTGTCGATGACCTCTGCTACCAGCTCGTCGTTGTCTCCAAAATACAGCTTGTTGCCGACCCGGATCTTTCTTGCGGGATCAACGATAACGTCCCAGAGGCGGTTGGGCTTATTCAGCTCGCGGAGGAGGAAAACTTCAATTTTTGCGCCCGTCTTCTCTTTACGGCCGTACATGCGGGCGGGAAATACTTTGGTATTGTTAACGACGAAAACGTCCTTGTCGTCGAAGTATTCAAGAATGTCGCGGAAGTGTTTGTTTTCGATCAGACCAGTCTTGCGATGTACCACCATCATTCGGCTGTCTTCTCTTTTTTTCGCAGGGTGTTGGGCTATGAGATTCAGAGGAAGGTCAAACTTGAACTGTGAAAGCTTCATGTGCTATTGTATTATTTAATTTGTTTTTCATTGGGACCCTTTGGCCTCCCAATGACTATCGCACATGATACCAGCGAGGTGGTAATAGAGATATCGGAACTGGTCCGGTGCAAACCAGGTCTTACGGCACCCGATTTGATATCATGTTACGGCATGATTTTTTGTAAGCGGGCAAAGGTACAAAGAAAAACGCCATATCGCAAAAATCATTTTTGGACCGGATCAAAATAATTTTCCGGAATTCCCGTCTTTTATGCATCTTCATGTGAAGCGCTTAATTCCCTTTATGATGAGATGGACCCCGATGAAATATGCCCGGCCAGTGGTCTCCCTGTTCCTTATTTTTTTGTGTTTATCGCTGGCGGCGCAAAAACGGACGGGTAAGTATCCGGCATTGCTATGGGAGATCACCGGGAATGGCCTCCAGAAGCCATCCTATCTGTTTGGGACCATGCACGTCAGCAGCAAGCTGGTCTTTCATCTGAGCGATTCTTTCTACCTGGATATCAAGAATGCGGACGTAGTAGCCCTGGAGCTGGACCCCCAACTCTGGCAGGATCAGATGTTCCGGTTTGAGAGTCTGCAGTCCAACCTGCGGTTCTTTACCCAGGGTGCGCCGGGGGATTTTATCAACGAAAAGTCCTTTCAGCTGGAAAAATACGATGACCGGCTGAAATCCGCCCTTTCCAATGAGCCCACCATCATCAATGGCCTGCTTTACCGGACCTATCGCAACAGGGCGGATTTTGAGGAGGATACGTATCTGGATCTTTATATCTACCAGACCGGTAAGAAGCTCGGCAAACAGGCTACGGGAGTCGAGAATTTCTTTCAGACCGAACGGCTGATCATGGAGGCCGCCCAGGATATGCTAAAGGACAAGAAGAAGAAGGCTCCGGGTGCTGACGGAGAGTCGTCATTCGACCTCGAGCGCAAGACCCAGGAGGCCTATCGCAAGGGTGATCTCGATATGCTCGACTCCCTGGAGAAGCTGATGGAACCTTCCGAAGCCTATATGGAGAAATTCCTCTACCGGCGCAATGAGATACAGGCCGAATCCATCGACAGCATCGTAAAGAAGCATTCCCTGTTCGTCGGGGTTGGGGCGGCGCACCTGCCGGGGAAAAGGGGGGTTATCGAGCTGCTGCGGGATAAGGGCTACATGCTCCGTCCTGTTGTCATGCCCGACCGGGACGCTCTTCGCAGGGATGATATCGATAAGATCAAGGTGCCGGTCAGCTTTTCGACATTTTCGTCCGCGGACGGCGATTTTTCCGTTCAGCTGCCCGGGAAGCTCTACCGCCGGTCGGACAGCAGGACCGACGAGACCTGGCAGTATGCGGACATGAGCAACGGCGCCTATTACCTGATCAGCCGGGTAAAGACGCACGGCAGCTTTTTCGGGCAGCGGGAGGACGTGGTCCTGAAGAAGGTAGACAGTCTTCTCTATGAGAACATTCCCGGGAAGATACTCAAAAAGACGGCTATAACGCGCAGCGGTTACAGGGGGTTTGACATAACCGGCCGTACCCGTCGCGGGGATATTCAGCGCTACAATATCCTGATCACTCCTTATGAGGTGTGGGTATTCAAGATCAGCGGCACCAATGGCTATGCCGATGGCACAGAGGCGGATCAGTTCTTTAATTCCATACATATCCGGAAGAACGGTCCGGCGGGCTGGGCCAGCTTTACGCCAGCCCGTGGCGGATTTACCGTCCGCTGGCCGGGTATCCCTGAGCAGAATAAGAACACGGCGACGCCGGATGGCGTTACGAGGTGGGAATACGAGTGCATCGATACGACAACGGGAGACGCTTTTCTTCTCTGGAAGAAGACGGTCCAGAATTATCGGTTCATGGAAGAGGATACAGCCGATCTGGCGCTTATGGAAAAAAGCTTTAGTCTGTCGGACTGGGTCGACAAGCCGCTGAGCCGCCGAATGGCCGTCTGTAATGGCTATCCCTGTCTGGACGCCACCTACCAGGAGAAGGACGGCGCCTTTGTCAGGGCCAGGTTTATCATCCGGGGGCCGGATTACTATCTGCTGTCTGCCCGCACAACGGCCAGGGATAAGACGTTCCCCGCCTTTTTCGATTCTTTTTCTTTCACTCCTTATCGTTATTCCGGTTTTCGCAACTATGTCGATACGTTCATAAAGATCAGCGTTACTACGCCGATGGTCCCGGATGTGGACGCGGGTATGCGGGGTATTCTCGAGCGGGCGACCAGCGAAGAGTTCCTCAACTCCATTCCGGACTATGACAGCTATTGGCCGCGGCCCAAGACGGCGCTATTCCAGGACGACTCCACGGGTGAGGCGGTCTTTGTTTCGGCGGAGCCATTCCCCAAATACTATTTTCCAAAGGATACCGCTGCTTTCTGGCTGGAAGAGACCGGCGAAAAACGTTTGCTCCGCGATATGCTCATCGCTGAAAAGCAGCCGATCTATTCGACGGACAGCCTGTTTACCGGTGGCGAGGCGTCCGCTACCCCTGCCTATCGTCCGGCGGCTGTGGTGGCGGGATACAGGCTTGTACTTTCCGACACCAATACGCTGCGGCGTATCCGGATGAACGTTTTCCTGAAATACAATATACTTTTTCGGATCATCTCTCTAGGTGATTCGGTGCAGGGCGGCAGTCCTTTCATCAGCCGGTTCTATGGCAGCTTTCGCTCGATCAACCGGTCTTCGGGGGCTTCGGTGTTCGCGTCCAAGCTGGACCTGTTCTTCAGCGATTTTTACAGCAAGGACTCCGTTGCCGCGAGGCACGCCAAAACCGCGATCCCCAACGTATATTTCGGACCTTCGGGTCTCAATGCGCTGCTGACGGCGATCAATACCCTTCCCTATAACGGGAAGGACTATTTCGAGACGAAGACAAAGTTTATCAACGAGCTGGGCTATATCAATGATTCTGCCGTTGTCCGGCGAGTCGTCGACGGACTAAAGAATATTTACGATCGGGTCGGGGACACCAGCACGTTCCAGAATGCTGTCCTGAAGGCGCTGGCGCATCATAAGACCGCTGCCGCCTATGCGTTGCTGCGGCAGCTGATCGTACAGGACCCGCCAGTCTTTGACAACGCGTCTGACTATAACTACCTGTTCCAGGATATCGGCGATTCCCTTTCCCTGGCCCGTACGCTTTTCCCTGACCTGCTGCAGCTGGCTACTGTGGATGACTACAAGTCCAATATCCAGTCGCTGCTGGCCGACTTGGTCGACAGCGGCTATCTGCACGCATCAGACTATGCCACTTATTTCAGCCAGGTCTATTTTGACGCCAAGATCCAGTGGAAGAAGCAGGAGGGTAAGGACGAGAAAAGACTGCAAAAAAAGGACGACGATAAAGACGACGACGGCGACTCCGATGGTGACGACAATGGGGCCAATGAACTGGACGACTATGCGATACTACTGGAGCCCTTTTATGACAAGAACCCTACGGTCCCTCATTTCTTCGACCGGCTGCTGCGGAGCAAGGATCCCGGGCTGCGGCTGAACACGGCTGTCCTTCTTCTCCGGCATAACAGACCGGTGGCGGACTCCGTCATCCAGGCGCTGGCGGCCAGCGACGCATCGCGCAGCCGGCTATTGCGCAATCTTATAGCCATCCACAAAGAGGACAGGTTCCCGAAGGGTGGCAGGACCCAGGAGTCGATCGCGCGCAGTCTGCTGGTCGCGAGCCATGGCGGCGGCGATTTCGCGGATATCCAGCTGGTCGACAAAAGATCCAGCCAGTTCAAGACCATTAAGGGCTATGTCTACTATTTCAAGTATAAGATCAACCGGGATGATGAATGGATGATCGGTCTCAGCGGCTTTCAGCCTCTTGCGCATAAGGACGTCAGCACCGATCCGGGTTTTGTGTCGCTGACGGGAAAGCGTCTGCGTGCCGATACCCCTGTCCTGGGACAGTTCGACCTGCAGTGGCAGCGGCTATTGTTCTCGCGCCGGCGCAGCGCCGCCAATTTTTTTTCGGACGGGGAATATTATGGAGGACGAGCGGATGAGGATTAGGATTCTATTCCTTTTGGTATCGCCTCGATAAGTCTTTTGGTATACGCGCTCCGGGGATTGTTGTATACGTCTTCGGCGGGGCCGATCTCTTCGATACATCCCTTGTTCATGACCATAATCCGGTCGCTGATATAGCGTATCACTCCCAGGTCGTGCGATATGAATACCACGGTGAAGCCAAATTCTTTTTTCAGGTCGTTGAGGAGATTCAGCACCTGCGCCTGGACGCTGACGTCCAGGGCAGAGACCGACTCGTCACAGACGATGAAGGTGGGTCGCAGCGCGAGTGCCCGGGCTATCACAATCCGTTGGCGCTGGCCACCCGAAAATTCGTGCGGATACCGGTCGAAATGGTCTGCCTTAAGTCCTACTTTTTTGAGGAGTCCTTCCACCTGGTGACGGCGCTGCTGTTCGGTCGCCGCGGCTCCGTGGACCTTCAGCGCTTCGGCTATTGCCGACCCGACTGTCAGGCGCGGGTTCAGAGACGAATAGGGGTCCTGAAAGATCAGCTGTATGCGGGAGCGCAGCTTTTTCAGGTCGTCGGCCCCGAGGTCCGCCATATCTCTCCCTTCGAAAATGATATCCCCGGCGGTTGGCGTAGCAAGCCGCATCAGTGCCCTGCCCAGTGTCGTCTTGCCACATCCCGATTCTCCTACGAGGCCGAGTGTCTCGCCTTCGAAGACGTCAAAGCTGACGCCGTCTACGGCTTTTGTGTATTCCAGCACTTTGCCAAGGAGCGTTTTGCGTTTGGGGTACCATACGCGCAAATTGTGTACGTGTATAATGGGATGAGATGACGGTGGAATGGCGGCCGTCGATATTCTCACGGGTGGCGGGTTGGCAGGTTCCAGAAAATCGCTGACCATGGGGAGCCGTTCGCCTTTTTTGTGCAGGGCGGGGCGGCAGGCGAGCAACCCTTTTGTATAGGGGTGCGTGGGTGACCTGAACAGGGTTTCCACCGCGCCTTCTTCTACAACCTTTCCCCGATACAGCACGAGCGCCCTGTCGGCTATCTCTGCTACGACGCCCAGGTCATGTGTAATAAAGATCACGCCCATGTCTTCCGTCTGCTGTAGTTGGCGGATCAGCTGGAGGATGGTCTTTTGTACCGTCACGTCGAGGGCGGTGGTCGGTTCGTCGCAGATCAGCAGCGAAGGCCGGCTGCTCATCGCCATGGCGATCATAACGCGCTGCTTCTGGCCGCCGCTTAGCTGATGGGGCCAGCGGGAATAGATATTAGCGGGGTCGGGGAGCTGTACTTTTTCAAAGAGGGCGATCGCTTCTTTTTTTGCTTCTTCGGTGCTTGCATGTCTGTGGGCGCGGATGGCTTCCGCGACCTGGTCTCCGCAAGTGAACACAGGGTTTAGGGAGGTCATCGGTTCCTGGAAGATCATGGCTATTCCTGCGCCCCGGATGGTCTGCAGCTGCCGGGGAGATTGCTGCAGGAGGTCGATGGTCTGGCCGTCCCTTGCCGTGAAGAGGATCCTGCCGGAAAGGTATCTGGCCGGCGGCTGGGGCAGCAGCTGTAGAATGGACAGCGCCGTGATTGACTTGCCGGAGCCTGACTCGCCGACGAGCGCTACGATCTCGCCTTTCCGGACGTTCAGGTTTACGTGTTCGACCCCGGGTATAAGGCCGCCTTCTGTCGAAAATGAGATGCTCAGGTCCTGGATCGATAATAGTTGGGACATTCATAACGCCTTTCCGCCGGCGTCTGTAAAAATACGGAAATGTATGAGCTTTATTGTCCGTTGTCGATCCGGCGCACATGGCTAACCGTATTGGAAATAGCGGGAGTGGGGTGGAAACGGCATTTGAATGAGGTGACGGCAACCAGTATAATTAGTACTGGAATAAGAACGGTACGTTTCATTTGGTTTCTTATTTTGACAAATTACTCCGCCCGGCCGTTGCATTCGGTGCTAAAATCGCAGGTGCCTTACTGTAAGGCCATTGTTGATCAGCTGTTTGAGAGAATCGATGCCTATTTTGATATGATTCTCGACGTAGTCGTTGGTGACTTTGAGGTCGCTTTCAGCGGTCTTGACGCCTTCGGGGACCATCGGCTGATCGCTGACCAGGAGGAGCGCTCCTGTCGGTATCTTGTTGTAGAAGCCTACGGAGAATATGGTGGCCGTTTCCATGTCGATGGCGTAGGCCCTGATCTTCTGAAGGTATTCTTTGAAGTGCTCGTCGTGTTCCCATACGCGTCGGTTGGTCGTATATACGGTACCGGTCCAGTAGTCAACGGCGTAGTCCCGGATGGTGGTTGATATGGCCTTTTGAAGGGCAAATGCAGGAAGGGCAGGCACTTCGGGAGGAAAATAGTCGTTGGAGGTACCTTCCCCACGGATGGCTGCTATGGGAAGGATCAGGTCGCCTAATTTATTCCTTTTCTTCAGTCCGCCGCATTTTCCCAGGAAAAGGACGGCCTTGGGGGCAATTGCGGTCAGCAGGTCCATGACGGTGGCTGCGCCAGGGCTGCCCATGCCAAAATTGATGATGGTAATGTCGCCGGATGTTGCGCACTGCATGGCTTTGTGTTCTCCTACGACCTCGACGTTGTGCCACTCAGCGAACAGGTGTACGTAGTTATAAAAGTTGGTCAGCAGGATATACTTGCCAAAATTTTCCAATTTTTCCCCTGTATAGCGGGGGAGCCAGTTGCTGACTATTTCTTCTTTGCTTTTCATTCGTAAATTTACCAAATAGTTTTTGCTAATGATCAAAATCTACTATCCACCCTATCCCTTCAAGATCAGAGAGCCTGAGCGGAAGAAAGAGGAGATATGGGACGAACTGCGCAAACAATGGGTCCGGCTGACTCCCGAAGAGTGGGTCCGCCAGAATTTTATACAATACCTGCTGGTCGTAAAGAACTATCCTGGGTCTTATATGGCAGTGGAGAGGAAGATGCGACTTGGTGAGCTGAACAAGCGTTTTGACCTCCTTATTTTTGACAAGGCCGCCCAGCCCTGGATGCTGGTCGAGTGTAAGGCGATGAATGAACGGCTGGACAGCCGCGTTCTCTGGCAGGTCCTGCGCTATAATATGGCCATACCCGTCAGATATATCGTCATTACCAATGGCGAGGAATGCCATGCGTTTGTCCGGGGAGAGAAGGATTTTGAGGACCTTCCGGCCCTTCCGGCCTACAATGAATAGCTAGGGTCTGAGGACCCCACTGTACATCTTTGTATCGTATCTCAGGATCACTTTCCCGTCGGTGGCATATTTTTCGAATAACATGGCCAGCGCCTCGATCATTTCCGCGTGTCGTTCGCCGGCTTTGGGAATATAGGAAGAAGACAATAGTCTTCCCTGGAGGCCAATGAGGTCGAATTTTTGTGCGTTGTCGAACTGGTCGAGGACGAAGGGTTGCGGCTGGAAGAAGTCTCCGACCTGGAGGTCGGCGATGTTCTTATGATTGACAGTCCTGTAGTCGCCGGCATAGTGGAGGATCAGGTCTTCGTACTCCCGTTCGAAAGGAGTTTCCGTCAGGCGTTCGTTCCATATGAGGGCTACTGTCGCCCCGGGCCGGCTGATGCGCATAAATTCCTGGCGTGCTGCGGCGCGGTCGAACCAGTGAAAGGACTGACCTGCTACAATAAGGTCGACAGAGGCGTCTTCGAGACCTGTCTTCTCTGCCGTCCCATCGATGGAGGTAAAGCCGGGGTATTGTCCCAGCATCTCTTCTGCTTTTTTTCGCATGGCTGCGTTGGGCTCTACGGCGAAGACGCGGTTCTTGTTGCGAAGGAAGGGCCTGGTGGATATACCTGTGCCTGAGCCGATGTCGGCCACTATCCAGTCGGGGCTGACCTTTAGAGTGGAGAGGATGGCCTCGGGATAGGTTGGACGATATTTGACATAGTCTTCGACCCGGTCGCTGAATCGTTGGGTGCTGTCCATTGTTTGAAGGTACATAAAAAGTCGTCAATGTGGCCCGGCGGGAAGATAACCCGGCAGGTGCGATGGACCGTCCGGGTAACAGTCGGAAAAAAAAGAAAGAATTCGAAAGAGTTGAAGAGCATAGGTTCAGGCTTTAAAAAGAAACTCCCGCCTTGGGCAGGAGGTTGCCTCGGGCAGGAATTTCTTTAAAAAGTTGTCGGGAGCTATTATGGGAAGATGCCCAGCTCAGCATAGGAAGTACCCACCTTGTTGATGGCTACAACGTAGGCTGCGGTGCGCATGTCGGGGATGCTGGGGTTGGCTTTCCAGGCTTCCATGATCTCGCGGGTTGCGGCGATCATGGTCTCTTCCAGTCCGCTGTACACCAGGTCGACCTCGTCGGCGCCGTGCATGATAAATTCTTTTTCTTTCTGGCTGACCTTTTTACCCGTGAGTCCTTCTATCTGACTGAGGATATGGCTGTTCATATTTTCGGTGAACCTCTTTTCCATCCGGCCATAGCGTACGTGGCTGAGGTTTTTCAGCCATTCGAAATAGGACACGGTGACGCCGCCGGCGTTCAGGTACATGTCGGGGACGACCAGTATCCCTTTCTTTACGAATACTTCGTCGGCTTCGGGTGTGAGGGGGCCGTTGGCGGCCTCGCCGATGATCTTTGCTTTTACATTGGGGGCATTGGTCCCGTTGATGACGTTCTCGAGGGCTGCGGGGATGAGGATATCGCATTCCAGCTCGAGCGCGTCTCCCGAGCTGGTGATATTAGTAGCTCCCGGGAAATTGAGGATGCTGCCCGTTCTCTTGCGGTGCTGGAAGACCTCTTCTTCGTTGAGGCCATTCGGGTTCGTGATGGCGCCTTCGTATTCTGCGAGGGCGATCACTCTGGCGCCGCCTTCGCGGAAGAATTTGGCGGCGTGATAGCCGACGTTGCCCATACCCTGGACGATGACGGTTTTACCTTCAATTCCGGGTTTCATCTTCAGGCGGCTCATGATGTCTGTCATATTGCAGACTTCGCGGATGCCGTAGAAGACGCCCAGGCCTGTTGCTTCGCGGCGGCCGCGGACACCACCCTGTGAAACGGGCTTGCCAGTGACGCAGCCGAGGGCGTCTATTTCGCCGGGGCGCATGCTCATATAGGTATCGAGTATCCAGGCCATCTCCCGTTCGCCGGTGCCGTAGTCGGGAGCGGGTACGTCGGTGCCGGGGCCGATAAAGTTCTTTTTTATCAGCTCGGAGGTATACCGGCGGGTGATCTTCTCCAGTTCGTATGGAGTGTACTTCTTAGGGTCGATGCTGATCCCGCCCTTGGCTCCGCCGAAGGGGACGTTGACGATGGCGCACTTGAAAGTCATCAGAGCGGCCAGGGCCATTACTTCGTCCAGGTTGACGGAGGGGGCGAAACGGATACCGCCTTTGCAGGGGGTCTTGTGGTGAGAGTGTTGTACGCGGTATGCTTTTATTACTTCGATCTTGTCCCCGATCTTTACCGGGAAGAACATACGGTACACGGCGTTGCATTGCTTGATCTGCTCGAGGATGCCGGGGTCCCAGCTGGTGTGCTTTGCGGCTTTGTCGAAACTTTTCTCTACGGCTTCGAAAAACTTGTATTCCATTTCGCTTGGTTTAATGTGAGATATCGGGAGTGGAAGCAATCGTTATTTTTTTGGGCGCCCACCTTGTCCGAACCTTAATTATTATTAAAGTCTTTTTCCAGCTTGGTGATCTTTCTGTCCAGACGGATAACGTAGATGAACAATCCCAGGAGTATCGTCACCAGTACGGCAATCACTACGTATATTTTTCCGTCTGCTCTGAACTTATCGGCCATTTCGACCTTTGATGTGTCGCCGGCTGGTTGTGCCCACAGGGTAACGGCCATCAGGCAGGCCAGTAACGTGAATAGTGGTTTGTAAATTTTCTTATGCATTACGAAGTTTTCTTGCTTGGTTGGGGGCGGGGTGCAGATTTTCTTTCTTTTCGGTCAGAATGGCCAGCCTTATCCTGAGGGTCGTTATCCAGACGCCCAGCAGGGTCCATCCGGGGACGGCCCCTGGCCAGAAGACGACCCTCATCCGGGAGTCGATATCGTGGGTATCCAGTGCGGGGTTGCCCATCCCGCCAGGGTGAAGGCTTTCCATCAGCCTCGGGATTATCCATATTGTTGGCATTAACATCGCAAACGCGAAAATGTTATAGACGGCGCCGATCCTTGCGCGTTTATCCATATCCGTCATTGAATTGCGAAGCACCAGGTAGGCCAGGTAGATGAGCAGGGCGATCACTGCGCCCAGCTGTTTGGGGTCGCTGCTCCAGAAGGCTCCCCAGGTCCAACGGGCCCAGATGGAGCCGGTCGTAAAGCCGAGTATGCCGAATACGATGCCACCTTTGGTATATTCGAGGGCATAGATATCGTATTTGTGGTTGTTTGTCCGGAGATAGCGTATGGAGTAGATGACCGAGACGGTGAACAGCACCATCATGGCGAACCACATGGCGACATGGAAATAAAGGTTCCGGATCGTTTCATTGAGAATGGGTTTCGCCGGAACTCCCCCGAGGAACCCTGCTATGAAGGTGTAGACAAGTAAGACCCCGCATAATATTTTCCACCATTTCTGACGAATCATACGACTTTCTTGATTTATATCGATGTGCGAACTCCGCTGTGACCGACGTGCGAACTCCGCGCAAAGTTAATAGGAAAAACCTCAGTCCTTCCATAAAAAAGGAAAAAGAATCAGCGACAGCGCGACGATCATGAGGTCCAGTCCGAGCAGCACGGCGCTCATGGTCGCCAGGCCCCCCTGTATCACGTCTTCGAAGGCGATGTTCGATATCCGGCTCAGCAGCAGCAGCTGGGGGATGATCAGCGGAAATCCCAGAATAGCCATCAGGGCTGCGTTTTGCTGGGCGCGCGCCGCGATGGCCGCCAGAAAGGTGAAGACCAGGCTGAGGCTTATCCCTCCGAGACAGCTGATCGTAATAAAGGACAGGGGGTTGGGCATCGGATTGCCGAGCATCAGTACAAACAGACCTAGGCTTACCAGGCTCATGAGGATCATCAGCAGCGCATTGAACAGCAGCTTGGACAGGATAAAGTCTTTGGGTCCGGCGATGGTATAGAAATAAAGGAGGCGGCCTTTTCCTTCCTGCAGAAAGCTTTTGGCGACGGCATTGACGCAGATGAACAGCTGCATCATCCAGAAAAGCCCTTTCCAGACCGTGCTTTCCGGCTCGCCCATCGACAGATAAAGGACGAAAATGGTAGAGGCAACGTATAGCAGCACACCGTAGAAGGTATACTGCTGTCGTATTTCAAGCAGAAGGTCTTTGCGAAAAAGTGTTAATATGTGTTTAGCCGAACTGATCGATCTGGGTTTTGGCCCACAAATGTAGGGGCTGTTCAATTCTAAAGAATCGTTAAAATTTTAATTTCCGGATGTCGCTAAGGCAGGGTATAGTAGCAGTGGCGGCATCGGGGTTCATAGGTATCCTTTTCACCCAGCAGTATCTGCCCGGACTGTGCTTTCTTACGGTAGGAATAGTTCGCAATATTTCCACATTTCACACAAATGGCATGTAACTTGGTTATATATTCAGCTTTGGCAAGCAGATGAGGCATTTGTCCGAAGGGTTTGGCAGCATAGTCCATGTCCAGGCCTGCGACGATCACCCGGGCTCCCCGAACAGCAAGCTGGTCGCAGACTTCCGGCAATTGATCGTCAAAGAACTGTGCTTCGTCAATGCCGATAACGTCGACTTCGCCGGCCATCAGGAGTATCGTCTGTGAGTTGTCGATAGGTGTTGACTGGATGGCGTTTTCGTCATGTGATACGATATTCAGCTCATGGTAGCGGGTATCCATGGCTGGCTTGAAGATCTCGACCCGGAGATTGGCAATTTTAGCTCGTTTTAGCCTTCTGATCAGTTCTTCTGTTTTCCCGGAGAACATTGATCCGCAAATGACTTCGATCCAGCCGCGCTTTTCACCCTTGATATGGGGTTCAATGAACATAGACTACTTATAAATTAGGT
>Ga0207695_10008616_pt1 | contig 12742 bp, 9 predicted proteins | sample KBSC54metaG_FD_184354 | JGI IMG/M metagenome (GOLD analysis project Ga0207695, IMG submission 184354) | Corn rhizosphere microbial communities from Kellogg Biological Station, Michigan, USA - KBS C5-4 metaG (SPAdes) (version 2) | ecosystem: Host-associated > Plants > Roots > Rhizosphere > Soil...
CCCGCTCAGGGTCCGTCTCTGGGCGACGACGGCGTTGCCGCGGTCCTGAACTATGTACTCGGCGTCTTAAATCACAGCACGCTCCCCGCAAGATGGCATCTTTACACCGCCACCGAGATCGCACAGATCACGGCCCGATATCCCAACTTGACGGCGCCTCAGCTGCAAGAAATCCGCGCCAGTGTCTTTGGCGCACTCCGGAAATAGGCATGATCCAGCGGCCTCGCGCTAGCGGGTCTTCTGTTCAAGCGCCTGGCGTTCGACAGCCTTGTGCTCGATGGCTGCGGGCCGTCGCCGCTCTGATTCTTTTCATGGCTACCTCGGGAGCACGGGCACAAGCTCTGCTGTACGCCGCAGACTCTGCTAAGCTAAATAGAGCCCAGTACGATTGGATTATGCATTGCCAGGGGTGCCACGGCACCGAAGCGCAAGGGACCCCGGGGGGTGCCCCCAAGCTCGCCGGCCACGTCGCCCTTTTCTTACACTCCAACGAAGGCCGCCAATACCTCGGACGAGTCCCCGGGGTCGCTTTCGTCAATCTGCCGGATGCCGAAGTGGCTGAACTGCTGACGTGGATTGTCCAACATTTTGATGCCACCCACGTCCCAAAAACTTTCACGCCCTACTCAGCGCAGGAGATCCACGCTCTGCGCGGTGATCCCCTAATCTCCCGCGCCTATCTCGAGAGGCAGAAGCTCCTCAAATCCCTGCCCAAAGAGCGGTAGCCACACGGTCGTACTTTTGGCACCCTCTATCGGGAGCGCCTTGCATTCCAAACGCCACGGGTTTCCCGCGCCACGTATCCTCAAGCGGCATGTACTCTCAACTCTACAAACGTTACGTCACCACGTTGCTGTTGGCGATCTATCTGTTTAACCAGGCCGATCGCAACATCTTCGCCATCCTCATGGAGCCGATCAAGCGCGCTCTCTCGCTCTCTGACACTCAACTCGGCTTCCTCGCCGGCCCGGCGCTTGTTTTGTTGTACGTTACCCTCGGGGTCCCCGTCGCGCGCATCGCTGACCGCAGCCATCGAGTCAACATCATGAGTCTCGCTATCGCTGTATGGAGCAGCATAGTGATGCTCTCAGGTACCGTCGCCAAGTTCTGGCAACTGGCGGCCACCCGAATCGGCGTCGGAATTGGGGAGGCCGGCTTCGCTGCGATCGCTCAATCCGTGATCGCCGACTATCACACTGCGTCCGAGCGGGCGAGAGCTCTGTCGTTCTTTATGTTGGGGATTCCCTTGGGCGGTGTGCTCACCTATCTGATGGGCGGTTGGATCAACCAAGCCTACGGCTGGCGACTGGCCTTCGTCATGGCGGGCTTGCCGGGTCTGCTTCTGTGTCTCCTGCTTAAGCTGACCGTACAAGAGCCGCCTAGAGATCGAGGCTCAGAGGACTCACCTGCGAGTGAATTGAGTTTGGCCTCCGTTCTACAGACCCTTTGGCGCAACCCCTCGTTGCGACATCTCGCTATCGCTCAGGGTCTGGTCAACATCACTGTCTCGTGCGAGCGCAGCTGGTTTCCCGCCTTTCTAAGTCGTCATCACGGTATGGCCTCCGGGGAGATCGGCACTTGGCTTGCTGCGGTCGAGGGCATTGGGGGAGGCGCCGGTATCTGGCTCGGCGGCTATCTGGCAAGCCGTTACAGCTCCAACGACGGCGAGGGTACACAGACCCGTGTCGTCGCTGTCGTTACGCTGTTGGCCATACCGCTGATCCTATTGTCATTGTGGTGCCCAGCGAAGCTGGGAACGCTGCTATTCCTCTTTCCCACCTACGTCGCAATGATGTTCTTCCTTGGCCCCCTCCTGTCACTCATTCAGTCGCTCAGTCCGTCGGGCGCGCGTGCAACCATGGTGGCAGTGTTCATTTTCGTCCAGGTGCTCTTGGGTGGTGTCATCGGCATCCAGCTCCTGGGCATCCTGAGCGATGTCATCACTCCCCACCTAGGCAGCGCCGCGGCGCTGCGCTGGAGTATGACGGCCGTCACCGTGTTTGCCGCTTGGGCGGCCGTCCATTTTTGGCTCGCAGGCCGCTCGAGCCACGCCCGGGAAGATCCTGCTCCCGCCGAAGTGATGTAGATGGCCGCCTGCGGTTTACCCTTGTATTCTTGGGTTCACCGCTTCCTAATCGCTTCGTCGGCGTCATACCAAATCGGAGACGACCAGCCTCGCTGCTGCTCCGTGGCCGGCACTGCTTCGGGCAACGGCAATCCGCCCGCTATGGCCAGCAGCGTCGACCAGCGCGGCGTTGGAATTTCCAACACTCGCAAGTAGTAGGCGGCAAATTTCCGCGAGTCAAACTCCGGGTCTATCCATACCGTCTTTAACTCGACCGCCCCGATCGAGTTGCTGTATTGACCCGTGTTGAGATCAACTGTATTGCCTACGGCAGGAAGCTTGCCGGTTGCACGGTCCGGCGTGCGCCGTCCTGCCCAGGCGACGTCAAATACTTTCTCGTGCGGGTGCCCGCCGTCTTCCCACACTTTGACAACCTGCACTCGATCCAGATTCGCGCCGTTGGGGTCCTTCGCCGCCCAAATGATGAATTCCGGGGCAGCTTTCTTACTTGAGTACCGCGGTAATGCGCCTCCCATGGGAACCCCGTGCACATAAGCGCCCGAGATCCAGTCTTGGCGGTCAAAGTGGTGAGCATTGAAGTCCCATCCGCCAAAGAACCGGAACTTCAACTTCGTGCCGCTGGTTGCAAATGTCTCCCGCCGGCGTAGCGCGCTGTATATCGACTCCCGTGTATTGCTTTCGGCCCATACTCCAGTCAGGCTCCCGGCTGTTAGCCGCAACGTGTAGGCTCCCTGCGGACCTACCGATCGCTCCAGAATTCCCTCAGCCTGCTCTCGACTCAGCGAAGTGTGTTGCAGATCGGCTAGTGCGAGGTTGTTGGCCAGATCTGCTTGAGCACTTACAGTCAGCCCGCTGTGCAGATCCGATCCACCGACAAACCCATATTGAAAGGGGTTGATTCCCCCCTGACGCTCCAACATCAGGCCCCGACCCAATGCATCGCGCAAGAACGAGCCTGGCGCAGGATGGCTGCGCAACTCCTTGGGATCCACTAATGTGCGGATTAGGCTGAACCCCGCAAACTCATCCGTCGGTGAGAGAAGAGGGTGAGTTTCCGACTGTCCCTTAACCTGCGAGATCTCGCTCAGGGGCTCATTCGCAGCCCGCGCCTGCGCGTAAGCGGCATCGATCGGGTGGCCGTCGCTAGTCACCCAGTCATACATCAATCCATTGGACAAATTGCCATTGTGAGGAATTGCTAGGGCCTCGTAGCCCTCACCCCGGATTTTCTGAAGCCACGCCCATAGCGCCTCGGGCTTCTTTGAATCGAACGATGTGAACGGATACGGTGCCGAGTTGCCCCGGAAAATGACGTTCCGATGTAACGTCGTGCCTCCAGGCTCTGCCGTCCACTCATAGGCGATGAAGGTCGTGAAGGTTCCAGGCTGATAGTTGCGGTTGGCAAACTGGATTTCCCGCTGCCACGCCGCCGCGGAGGCCGCCTTTAACTCCTCTGGAGCGCTGTTGACTTCCGCCCGCTGAATCCCGACCACAAAAGGCCACATGCCATCGGTAGCGGTCCGTGCGCTCGGTGGTCCGCTCGAGGCCATCTTCGCCGCAACGGCCTTTCCTAGATCGCTGCGAGAGACCGCGCTGTTGGGATCGTCCAACTGGTTGATCACTCCGATATTCTCGGAGTGGTCCGTGACTGCCAAAAAATCCAGGGGCTCGCGACGCTGCAGCCGCTGCCCCAAAAATTCCACCGGCTCGCCTTTGGCGAATCGGTACGCCTGATCAGGGTCTACCCGTGCGCCCCAGGCAATGTAGGCGTCAAACGAATAACTCGTGTGCAGATGCAGGTCACCATAGTAAGCATTACGCTGCGGATTGACACTAATAGGCGCGACATCGGCATGGGCTAGCCCCACCAACACGGCCATCACGAGCGAGACAATTCCGTGTCCGCACCTCATTCGAGAAATCGCCGCATGAGCGTGACCACCTCTTGCCGATGCAACAGGAAGAAGTTCCCATGAGCATCCGGGATGCTCACAATCTGCGCTTGCGGCTGCTCTCGTCGTAGCTGCTCTATCGATTTTTGTTGCAGCGGTTTCCAGTAGGTCCGCTCATAGTCACCCAGCTCCTCACGCCGGCGAGCCAACGGGTTATGAAGGTCATAAATGTGCTCAGCGTACATCGCAAGTATCGGACAGTGGACTCCTGTGTAGTCACGCCGTTTGTTGTTTAGCAACGCTGTGTAGAATGCATCCACCAGTTCCTTGGGTATCCTGGGCTCCACGGTTCCATCGGCCTGGAGGATCACCTTCTGCCGGATGTTGGCTTCCACTCGGCTGGGGTCGTCCAGTTCCGAGTACAAGCTCGCTCGCTGGTAGGCGATGAAGGTCTCCAATGACCGCATGGCCTCCGGCGGCGGAATCAGAAATCCCGCTGGCAACGCCTTCTGCGCGGCGCGAAAATCCGGACCCGCCATGTCATAGGCGGCGTCCAGGTAAATAACATGCCCGACTCGCGGCGGGTATCGCGTCGCCATCTCAGTAATCTCGTCACCCCCGGCTGAGTGGCCCACCAGATCAGCTTTGCTGATATGAAGTGCGTCCATGAGGCCACGAAGATCTTCCGTCAACGTCCGCAGATCGTACGGGCCACGCACCTCCGAGCCACCGCAGCCTCTGCGAGCATAGGCAATCACGTGGAAGCGGTCGGTGAAAGCCGGTGCGAGGTCGTGAAAGACATACGGATTGGCCGCTAGTCCGTGGATTAGAATAAGCGCCGGTCCCGAGCCTCCCCAGTCAAGGTATTGGAGCCGCACGCCGTTAACGGCCACGAACCCTTCCACTGGCTCCGGTGTTCCGGCCCCTGCCGCTGCGGTTGAGAGGAGCAGAAAAGGGCAGAAACCGAGTGCCGCTAGAGCCGCAAGTAAACGGAAATATCTCATGGGACATTGCGCCTGGTTCGACTGCCTTGCACTGACCTCAGAAAGATTTCACCAAACTAAGACCGACCGTCCGAGGTTGGATGTAGTAATAGGCGTAGTTGGGAGAGTATCCCAAGCCACCGCTGAGAATGCCTCGTACGTCGGACGCGTTGGTGACGTAAAGGCTCGCTATCCATGAGTTATAAGTCACACCAGAGCGCAAATCAGTTTTCGTGTAGGCGGGGTATATTTGCCGTTGTGCTGTCCCGGTAAACAGGCTGACTCGATCGCCCAGATAGGTCACGGTTGCGCCCAGGAAACCCGTGGCTTCGCCCGAGAGAGGAAAGTCCTGCTGGATGGAGAGGCTTCCCGAGAGGCGTGCGGTGTTGGGCAGCCGGTCACCGGCCCTGCCGTGCGCTGTGCTACCGATCGGGAAGTTCTGCGTCAGTACCGCTTGGTCGTAATCGAACCAGGCGGTGAGTGTCATGCCGGTTAACGGCTTGATTGTCGTGGAGAGCTCCACGCCATCGCTCTTCGCCTGGCTGCCGTTCGTCTGGTATACGAAGCCCTGCGGAGTGCGCAATTGGAGCTGCAGGTTCTTCCAGTCTATGTAATAGACCGAGGCATCAAAGGACAGCACATTGAGCACTGCGCCTTTGGCGCCGATTTCATAGTTATAGGTTTTATCTGGATAGTACTCTGGGGGAGCGCCGACGCCGAAATTGTTGGCTCCCCCGGGGCGGTATCCGGAGGCGAGTCGCGCGTAAACCATCAGATCCTGCGAAACTTTAAAGCGGGGTGTCAGCAGGTAAGTAAATGCATCGCTCTTGGCTTCCTTCTGCGCTGTGATAACAGGGACGTTCGGCGGGCCACCGACCGCGCGAGGCTGTATCGTTTGAGGGTCGGTCTCGCGGGTCTCGCTCTCACGGGCGCCGAGCTGCACATCAAACTGGTCGGTAAAATGGTAGGTCAGGTCGGCGAATGCTGCATACTGGTTTAGCGTACTGGGGAAGTACAGCGTCCAATACTGGCCGAGGAACTGACCGGTAGTGGGATTTACGGCGAATACGCTGTTCACCGGCGGAGCATGGCCATGCGAGTAAAATCCGCCCGCCAGCCAGTCGAAGCGCTGTCCGATCGAGCCGGTCAGTTGGATTTCCTGAGTGAATGCCGTAACGTTGTTGTGGGCGTAAATGCTCGCCCCGCTGACTCCGTATTGTTGCTGTACGTACGCACCGTAAACACTCGAGCCGTTGAGAGTGCTGCTCTGCCGGTTGCTGTTGTATCCAGTGATGGATTTCAGTTGTACGTAAGCCCCTAGATCGGCGTTCAGGATCGCGCTGAAAGCCTCGATCGTCTTGTTGTAGCCCCCGATGCCCGGAATGGAGTTTTGTTGTAAGTCTCCCAAGCCGAGGGTTGGTGCATAGCTCGCGGTCGGAACGTCCACTTCGGACAGATCCTGCGCTTGGATGTTCTGGTAGAGCGCATTGAGCTTCACAGAAAGGCCGGCCAGCGGCTTCCACAGCGCGGAGAGGCGCCCGCCGTAGGCTTCCGACTCATTCAATCCTCGCAAATTGAGTTTGGGATTGTCGATGTATCCGGCGTCCTGGCGCCTAAATCCGCTGACCCGAACGGCGAGTTGGTCGTTAACCGGAATGTTGGCCGAGACCCGCGTCAAAGCCTGGCTCGGTGCCGTTGTACACATTGTACGTCCCAACTTCAGCGCGACCGCTGTAAGCGTCCGTGGAGGGGTCTTTGGTGACGAATTTAATGAGACCGCCCATGCTGTTGGCGCCGTACAAGGTGCCTTGCGGACCCCGCAGCACCTCGATGCGTGCGAGATCGCCCGGATCGAGGTCCGGTACCAGATTCCCCGCTTCATAATTGATCGGCGATCCGAACGGCACATCATCGACAATGACACCCACGGTTGGGTTGGTGAAACCACCGGTGGAGATGCCGCGAATGGATAGGGCCTGCTGGATGGTGACCGGCGCAACACTCAAGCCGGGCACATCGGTGAAGTAGTCCCGGATGAGCACCCGGCTGCTGTTCGCCAGCGAGTCCGCGTTGATGACCGAAACAGGCACCGGCGTTTCTTGAAGTGTCTCGGAGCGCTTCTCCGCCGTGACCAGGACCTCTTCCAGCACGGGTCCCGATTCCGGAGCGGGATGATTGAGCGTGGCGCTGTCTTCGACCTTCGAGTCCGACTTCGCACGCACCGCGACAGTGTTGTCATTCAACAGCTGATAGGTGAGTCCTGTACCCGAAAGGAGCTTGTCGAGAGCGAGCAGCGCTGTAAACTCACCCGATATCCGTGCCGAACGGGTTTCTCCCGCATCCGCCCAGTCGATGACCACCTGCAGACCCGATTGGGCTGCATAAGCATTCAAGGCATCGCTGATCGGCTGGGAAGCGATATCGTATTGGTGGCTTGCGTAGGCCAGATGGGTGCTGGTGGGTTGCGCGAAGCTCAGGTGGGAGGCCCCCAGAGCTGTGATCACCCAGGCCGCAATCGTCGTCGGTTTCACTTAAACTCTCCCCGTAGGTTCAGTCCGACCCTGCGGCGCCTTTTGCAAACAGGGGCGCGTTGGCGAGCCGGTTACCCACTAAGAGTCCGCACAGCGGCTAATGTGATTACACACCGGGGCGTGTAATCACATTTGATGGAAGTGTAGTCTTAATCAATATGGGCAGTCCCCCCAAATCGCGCTCAGGATGGGAGTCACTGAAGCAGCGCTCCCGAGTCCTGCCTGAGGCCCTAGCGCAGTTCCGGGAAGGCCTGCAGCGCTACCTCATGCACCGTCTGCGCGGCTCGCAGGATGTGGAAGACCTCGTGCAGGAAGTGTACTTGCGGCTACTGCGCGCGAGTGACGGAGAATCGGTCAAACATCCGCAGGCGTATATCTACCGTGTAGCAAGCAACGTGCTGTACGAATTTAAATATCATCCCAGACGCCGTCTGGTCACTTTCGACTCCGAGGCTCTATCGGAAGCGGCTGATGATCTGGAGGATGAGACCGTCTCACCGGAGGAAAATTACGAGCACGACAGACGCCAACGTCTGCTTGCTGAGGCGGTTGCGCAACTCTCCCCGATGCAGCGAGCGGTGTTCCTGCTGGCCAGGCACCAAGACCTGTCTCACGAGGAGATCGCGCGCCGCCTCAACATTTCAGTCAATACGGCGAGAGTTCATTTGCATCGGGCCATCTCTCACTGTCGCCAAGTGTTGAGCGCCGCGGCCGCCAGTGGTCCTGAGGAAAAGGGCGGTGGCTTATGAGGGTGTACGATGAGAGCTTGGCAAAGAAACTGGCCGCCGATCAGGCGATCGAGTGGCTGTGCGTGCTGCGCGATGGGGGCGAGGAGGACCGAGACGCCTTCTGTGCATGGCTGAAGGAATCCCCCCGCCATGTGCAGGAGTTTCTGTTGGCCTCTACCGTCTGGAAATCCCTCGCGGAGATCGGTCCAAAAGATCCCGCTGCCATTGAACAGGCCGTCGCCGAGGCCTTGGAATCGGAGCCGGTTGCGAACGTAGTGCGGTTCGACGTACAGCGTCCTGAACAGTTTACTCCTGCCGAACAACCTATCACCCGCAATGATCGTGGGCGCTCGCAAAATACTCAACGCAAGAGGCGGTGGCGTCGGGTCGCGGCGATAGCCGCCGCGGTGTTGATTGTAGCCTTCACGTCGTGGTGGTCAATCAAAAGCACACCAACCTACCACACTGTCATCGGCGAGCAACGCGCAGTACCGCTAGCAGACGGTTCCATCCTATATCTGAACACGAACTCTCGCGCCGAGGTGGATTACTCCAAGCGCGCTCGTGAGGTGAGATTGCTAGAAGGTGAGGCACTGTTCGTCGTGGCGCACGATGGCTCGCGACCGTTCCGGGTCACTGCCGGGGACACCGTTATTCAAGCTGTCGGAACTCAGTTCAACGTCCGCCGGCGCGCAGAGCGTACCACGGTGTCTGTGGTAGAAGGACGAGTCAAGATCGACGGCGTACGAGGGGAGCGAGCCACAGGATCTGCAATGCCGAGCGAGCAGCGCGTCTCCTCGGGAGGCACGCCAACCAGTCCAACTTCCGGCACGCCGAGCGGGTTGCCTAGCTCCCAACCCGAGATTCTTGGAGCAGGCGAAGCAGTCGAAATCGTGGGCAACGGCGCGATTGTCGAACGCAACTCCTCGGAAGTCGCGGCAGCGGTCGCTTGGCGCGATCGCCGTCTTGTATTTCGAGGCAACACGCTTGCTGAAGTGGCCGACGAATTTAATCGTTACTCACGACGTGTAATTCGAGTGGAAGGTGCGGCTGCGAGAAACAAACGCCTCGCGGGTACCTTTAACGCCGACGACCCGGATTCCCTAGCGCAATTTCTCGCGCAGAAGCCCGATGTGCTAGTAGAGCATGAGGGAACCGAGATCGTGATTCGCGACCGGGCGGCGCGTCCTGCCGGCTCCACATCCCCTACGCCGCCGCGGTCAGACCATCGTTGACCACCGCCACCAACTTCGCTGAGCGACGTAATAAGTTAGGCGTTCTGCCACAAGCGCCGAGGAGCCCTCTATTTTGGCTTCACCCGACGAACATCCACCGGGCGCATCTCGAAGTACCGCCTAAAGGCAGTCGCAAACGACGTAGGGTGTGCATATCCCACCGCTTCACCCACCTTGGCCACAGGCCAACGCCGATCGCGAAGTAGTGTCAACGCGTGTTGCATCCGACAGCGCAGACTGAAGTCGAAGAGTGTGATCCCGAAGACCGATTTGAATCCGTGGCGCAGCGTCGTCTCCGCTAACCCCACCGCACGCGCCAGTTGCCGGATAGTCGGCGCAGGCGCAAAGCGGCGCATGAGAATGTCCCGCGCGGCATGCAAACAGCGTAGTTCCCGGTCAGTGTATTCCTGCGTAGGCGCTCCCGACAGCGAGCAGAACGATTCGATGGCGCTGCACAGCAGTTCCAGCGTCACCGCTTCCGTATAGACCAACGCCCGAACCCCCGTAAACGGATTGTTGATCAGTCTCGTGACCGACTCGAACATTTGGGCGGTTAAAGGCATTTGACAGTAATCCACTTTCCGGCGCTCGCGAGAGACGAAAGACTGCAGCCGTTCGGGCACCTCCCCGGAAGGAGCGAGGAAGTGCTCCACCAGAAACTCCGGACGGACGCTGATCGCAACATTGCGCTCGTGCGCGCTCGGCGCTGTCCACTCACTGACCTCAACATCGGTGGCCTGTGACCAAACCAGCAGGGAAGGGCGATTGAACCGTACCGGTTCCGCGCGGCTGATCCCCAGAGTCAGATCTCCCGATACCTTGAAATTGAACTGCACCAGACCGTCGCCCGGCACTCGCTCCACTCGTGGATCCCGATAAGCGAAGTTCTCAACGATCACATAGAGGTCATCCCGGATTCGTGTGAGCTCCCAGTATCCGGCGCCCTCCTGGGGTGTCAGCGTGACTCGCGCACCGAGTAAGTCCCGTTTCACGTGACGTGCGAGCCGCTCGACCTGTGGCGAGCCTTCGAGGCTGGCAAACGCATCTGCCAGCGTCCGCCCAGGTCCCGCCAGCACCGTCCGGAACAGACCCCCGGAGCTCGCCCTGTGCTCGCTACGGTTCTCGGATCGGGTGTTATCGGATTTGGAAGGGGTCGAGCTCATGAACCTATCGTAGTGCAATCCCGCCATTTCTGCCGTAACGCCTAGCAACTGCCCTACGCGCGCAAACCTCGTCCGCCCCAATCCCAACTATGCTGCCCTCATCATGAAAACCCATGCACAGGTCGTAGTAATCGGGGGCGGCGTCGTTGGCTGCAGTGTTCTGTATCATCTCACCAAGTTCGGTTGGCGCGATGTCGTGCTCTGCGAACGCAAGGAGCTCACCGCCGGCTCGAGCTGGCATGCAGCCGGCGGCTTCCACGCATTCAACAGCGATCCCGGCGTAGCGCGCCTGCAGGCCTACACCATCTCCCTCTATCCCGAAATCCAGACCCTCTCCGGTCAGGATGTCGGCATTCACCGCACCGGCGGTTTGCTGGTCGCCGAAACCCGCGAACGTTGGGATTTTCTGCGCGCGGATTGGGCCCGCCTCCGGGCACTCGGACTGCAGAGCGAACTGCTCACTCCCCTACAGGTCCGCGAGCTCTGTCCGATTATGGACGTCGCAAAAGTGCGAGGCGCCCTGTTCACACCAGATGAAGGCCACTTGGACCCCTACGGTGCCACGCATGCTTACGCAAAGGCGGCGTGTGCCAAGGGCGCCGTAGTGTATCGCCACACCCGAGTGCAAGAAATCAAACCCACCGGCAAGCGATCCTGGCAGGTCGTCACTGATCAAGGCACGATCGGGTGCGAACACGTCGTCAATGCGGCGGGACTGTGGGCGCGCGAGGTTGGGAGAATGGCGGGCGTCGAGTTACCCGTAGTGGCGATGGAACATCACTATCTAATCACCGAAGACCTTCCCGAGCTGCAATCGCTTTCCCAGGAGCTCCCCAGCATTCTCGATCTGGATGGGGAAATTTATCTGCGGCAAGAACGTAAAGGCATGTTGCTAGGGGTGTATGAAAAGCCAGCCACCCCCTGGGCGCTCGACGGCACCCCCTGGGAGCACGGCGAAACCGAGCTTCTGCCTCCTGATCTTGATCGGCTAACCAATACGTTGGAAAATGGATTCCAACGCTTCCCTTCGCTGGCCAACGCGGGCATCCGCCGGATCGTAAACGGTCCCTTCACCTTCAGTCCTGACGGCAATCCGTTGGTCGGACCCGTGCCTGGATTGTCCAACTACTGGGCCGCCTGCGGCGTCATGGCCGGCTTTTCCCAAGGCGGTGGAGTTGGGTTGGCCCTCGCACAGTGGATCACCCAAGGAGAACCCGAAGGGGACATTCTCGCGATGGATGTCGGTCGCTTCGGCCCCTATGCCTCACGAAACTACACCATTGCCAAGGCTTGTGAGTTCTACAGCGGCCGTTTCCAGATTGCCTACCCCAACGAATTTTGGCCCGCTGCCCGACCCTGCAAGACTTCCGCGGTGCATGCCCTTCTCAAGGAGAACAATGCCGTCTTTGGGGTGAGTTATGGACTGGAAATACCGTTGTATTTCGCGCCATCGGGCGAGCCGGCCCAGGAAATACCCACACTACGGCGCTCCAATGCTTTCCCCGCCGTGCAAGCAGAATGCCGTGCCGCGCGCAATACGGCTGGAATTCTTGATATTTCGTCTTTTGCGAAGTATGACGTCACCGGGCCCAACGCGGCGGCGGCATTAGACCAAGTCCTCGCTGGCCGTCTCCCACAAGTGGGCCGCACGCGCTTGACCCCCATGTTGGCCCATTCCGGACGCTTGATGGGCGATCTGACCACGATGCGACTCGGCGAGAGTCACTTTCGCATCACCGGTTCCGGCTATCTGCAAACGTGGCATATGCGCTGGTTTGCTGAGCACCTCGATCAGCCGGGGGTCCGGGTGGAGAACGTCACCGAGCACTATGGCGGCCTTGCCCTGATAGGCCCGCGATCTCGTGAGCTGCTGGCTCAACTCACCCGTACCGACGTGTCAGATCGAGCGCTGCCGTTCATGTGTGTGCGCCACATGGATCTGGCATTCGCCCTTGCCTGTGTCGCCCGCCTTTCGGTGACTGGAGAGCTCGGTTACGAAATCTATGTCCCCGCCCAGTACCTTGCTTCCCTCCTGGAGGCCGTGCTGAAACGATCCAAGCTGGCGCTACGCGCGATGATCCAAATTGCTGGCGGGCAATTCGCCGACGCCGCTGAAAGCCTGAA
>Ga0207695_10008619_pt1 | contig 12741 bp, 14 predicted proteins | sample KBSC54metaG_FD_184354 | JGI IMG/M metagenome (GOLD analysis project Ga0207695, IMG submission 184354) | Corn rhizosphere microbial communities from Kellogg Biological Station, Michigan, USA - KBS C5-4 metaG (SPAdes) (version 2) | ecosystem: Host-associated > Plants > Roots > Rhizosphere > Soil...
CATGAGGAAGGAATACGGCGCGGCGTCTTAAGCGAGATGCGTCTTGTAAAGATTGCCGAGGTTGGTCCAGGCCCGTTCGGCCTCCGCCTGGTTGTAGACAGCGCTGCCCGGCACGCACCAGCCATGATCGGCGGCATAGACTTCGACCGTCGCGGTATGTTTGGCGGCGGTGAAGGCGGCCTTCAATTCGTCTTTCATGGTCGGCTGGTTCTTGTCGTCATTCTGGGCGTGGCAGACCAGGAAGGCGGCATTGGTCTTGGCGATCAGAAGATGCGGACTGTTGGCGTCCTTCGTCACCAGCCCGTTGCCGCCGTGAAAGCTGCCCACTGCGGCGATGCGGTTCGGCACGGCGGCGGCGGTGCGGAAGCTGAGCGCGCCGCCCATGCAATAGCCCTGAACGCCGGCCTTCTTCATCTTGTTGGTCTGGGGCTGCGCGTCGAGGAAGCCGAGATAGGCGATGGCGTCCTTGTCGACGCCCTCATCGGTCATCGCCTGGCGATAGCCGGTGAGCCGGGTGCGCGTGTCGGGATCGGAGAAATTTGCATTGCCCGTGATCGCCAGGCCCTTGATCGAGCGGTAGAAGGGATTGGGCACCAGCACGGTGTAGCCTTGCGATGCCAGGCGCTTGCCCAGATCGCGGAAGGCGGGGCGCAAGCCCATGATATCGGGCCAGACCAGCACGGCGGCATGGGTGCCTTCCGCCGGGTGAAACAGCACCGCGTCGCAGGTGCCATCCGGCGTCGTGATCGTCACGTCTTTTTCCACGGCATTGGATTGGGCCAGCGCCGGGCTGGCAGCCAGCGCAGTCGCGCCCAGCGCGGCGGCGCCGAACGAGCGGCGGGAAAGGCGTGTGTCCGTCACCAGGCCGGGATGGATGAATTCATCGCACATGGGGTCCTCCTTGGGGGTCCTTCAGCTGTTTTGTTATGGCTATTGCTGCAGCGCCGCAAAGATAAGCGCGGGGGAATGAGAGCAGGTAGCAGAGAAGGGCGGCGTGACACTGTCAAGCGATAAACCGACCGCGTCTCGACATCTCAGCGATTGAGGTTCAGCGCTTTTTTGAGGAAGCTGTCCCGATCCGCCTGCGCCTTGCCGTTCAAGGCGTGCCCGGCGTCGTAGAATTCGACCGTTTTCGGCCCCGAAACCATGGCGACATAATCCTTGGCATGCGCCAACGGAATCAGCTCGTCATGAAGGCCGTATTGAAACAGCGCCGGGGCGGGACCGAAACTGTTCGCATAGGTTGCGGGATTGGTCCACCGGACCTGTTTGTCCAAATTCTGCGGCCCGCTCATGAAGACAAAGGTCGTGAATCTCTTGTCGGTGGCATCGAGGGCAGCGCCTATGGCGGCGTCAAAACTGTGGCCGACATAGGCAATTCTGCGCGCATCGATATGGGAACGCGACAGAAGAAGATCGACACCCCGGCGAATATCCACGATCTGTTGCGCAAGAGTTTCCGGGCCTGCCGGTGGTTTGAAGTCGGGGCGGTTTGGCGGCGCATCGACCAGCAAAGAAACGACGCCCGCATGGGCGAGGGCAACAGCCTCCTCCAGAAATTCGCTGCGATTGGAGTTTGCGGCACCCTGCATCATCCAATGACCCCAGATGATCCCTGCAAATTTTCCGGCGCCTTTTGGAATTACCAAATACGCCGGAACGGTGTCGCCGTTGGAACCTGTGTAGGTAATGTCATGAACCGTCACACCGTCCCGGACTTTGGCCGAGATTTGCTTCATATTGAGCGAGGCGTTCCGGTCGTAAGCGAAATGGGCGAAGTCATCCGGGCCCGCCGTTTGCGCTTGTACCGTGCCAGCGGTTCCGCCGATCCAAACGCAAGCGATCAGAAGTCTGCACGCGATTCTTGCCGACATTCGTACCCCCTGGCCAACAAGCCTTCACCGCAGGTTGTAACGGGACACGGCATTGAGGCACAGAATGGGGAAACTGACCAGAACTGGCACGATGACAATCACGCCACGAATTGCAGCAGGATTGTGGAGCCTGTCAGACCGTTTCGGCGCTTGCTGATGTCGGACCGGTTGCCTGCGCGGTCCGTTCGGGGACGGATTTGTGCAGGAAGTACATCAACGTCACCGACACCAGCAAAATCGCCATCACGATATAGCCCAGCCAGTTGAAGTGCAGCAGGGTGCCGTTCGGCTGCTCCACGATCACCCAGCCCGCGATGGCGGCCGAGATCGCGCCCGCGAATTGCTGCAAGGAGGCATTGACGGCGTTGAAGGCGCCGCGCTTGGTGACTTCGGGCACCGCCGAGATCAGTGCCTGCGATGGAATGATGCGCGAGAAGATGCCCACGAACATCACCACATTGATGATGATCACTTCGAACAGGGGCGTGTGGCCGATGTTGGTCCAGATCGCCACCATGATGAAGGAGACCAGGCTGCCGGCGCAGAAGGTATTGAACTTGCCGAAACTGTCGCTGACCCGCCCGACGACGGGGCCCACAAATACCGTGAACAGCCCCGTGACCAGATAGATGGTGGGCAGGTGGCTGAAGGCGATCCCCACATTATTGACCATGAAGGCGGTGCCGAACGGCATCAGCATATAGCCGCCGGTGGGAAGCAGCATCACCAGCAGAAAGGCGAGGCGGTAGCGCGGTTCGGTCACGGTATGGGCGAGATGCGCGAAGGGGCTCTTCTCCTGCCGCAGGACAAGATGCGCGGTCACCGGTCTCATGCCCAGCATGATCACGATGCCCACCGGCACGATCACCGCGATGATGGCGAGGAACGGCGCGTGCCAGTCCCAGCGGTTGGCGAAATAAAGCGCGGTGGGCAGGCCCAGCACCTGGCTGGCGGCGAAGGCGGTCTGGATAAAGCCCATAACCCGGCCGCGCACTTCCAGAGGGAAGAGGTCGGTGGCGATGGCCAGCACCACCGATCCGATCACGCCGCCGAACAAGCCGGTGACGATGCGCGCCATCAGCAGCATGGGATAGGTGGTGGCGAGGCCGCAGAGCAAGGTGCCCAGGGTGAAGCCGGTATAGAAGAAGAGGAGCAGGCGCTTTCTGTCGAAGCGGTCGGCGAAACCGGCCGCCAGCAAGCCCGATACCGCGGCGCTGAAAGCATAGGACGACACCACCCACGCGAATTGCTGCGGGTCGATATGCAGCTTGGGCATCACCATCGCGCCCAAAGGCGAGACGATCATGAAATCCAGGATGATGGTGAATTGCAGGAAGGCCAGAACCGCGATCACAAAGACCTGGTAGCGCGTAAAGCCGGGCCTGGCGGGCTTGGTTGCCGTCGCGTCCATGATCGTTTCCGAACGTTAGAACTTTGGGCCGGCTCAACTACCCGTTTGCATTGGGGGCGGCAAGTGCGGCGGGCACATAGCGGGTCTGTTCGCCAGGTTTAATTTTCCCTGTGCTCTTCCAGTGTCAGTTCGTAATGGACTTCGTCTTCGACGGTTCCGTCCGGCCACCGGAAAGGCTCGGCCTTGGTCTTGACGAAACCGTGACGCTGGTTCGCCCGGCGCGAGGCTTCATTCGAAGCGCGATGGGAGACATGAACGGTGTGGAAGCGGCCGCTTTGGCGAATCCAGTCCAGCCGTGCCGCATACAATGTGTTCGACAGTCCGCGCCCCCGATAGCTTGGTTCGATATAGGACATGACAAGCAGGGCGGTCTGCCCCAGTGGGTCGCCATCCCAGGTGAATACGCCTGTTATGCCGATCAGCCTTTGCCCATCGAACAAGCCGAAGATCTGGTGTGCCGGAGCGGAAATTCCGGATCGCCAGCGCTCTTCCGTCCAGGTCGCGCATTCCTCGTAGGAAAGCGCGTAGACGCCCGGTGCGGATTTGAGCGCCTGCAGGCGGAAATCCCGCAGCATCCGCCATTCGGCGGGATCAAGCGCACGGATCGAAATATCGCTCAATGATGTGCCCCAAGAGCCAGGCCGGACGGCGTGGCGGAGAGAAGCGTAGCGCCTCCGGTTGCGCGCCGCAAAGCCGGAGGGAGCGGCCTTGACATCAGATACCTCTCGCAGCAAGGTATGTATGCCTCTTGCGACGATGTATGAACATGGCCAACCCCAGCTTCATGAACGGCGTGCCGGAGCTTTTGATCCTGCGCACCCTCGAGAGTGGCGAGATGTATGGCTATGAGCTGGTGCAGGCCATTCGTGCACGCACCAACCAGGCGATCAGCCTGGGCGAAGGGGTGGTCTATCCCGCGCTGCATGCGCTCGAGCGCGACGGCATGCTCAAATCCCGCCGCAAGCTCGTGAACGGGCGCACGCGCGTCTATTACGCCGTGACGCGCAAAGGCGAAAAGCATCTGGCCGGCCTGGTCCGGCACTGGCAGCACATCACCGACGCCATAGGTCTTGCGATAGGAGGAACAGCCCATGCTGCAGCCATGCTTTGACCGCCTCTCCGAACGCCTGCTCGCGGCCGGCATCGCGCCGCGCCATGTCCGCCGCTATGTGCGCGAGCTGTCCGATCATTTCGACGATCTGGTGCGGGAGGAAAGTGAGGGCGGCGCGAGCCGTGAACTGGCACAGACGCGGGCCTTGTCGCGGCTGGGCCATGAAAGCGACCTGGCGGAAGCCATGCTGGCGCGGCCCGAACTGCGCTCACTCACGTCGCGCTTTCCCTGGGCCGTGTTCGGGCTGGGGCCGATTGCGCTGTTGGCCTTGAGCGTGGTTGGCGGAATTTTCCTGGAAATCTGGATCATCAATCACACAAGCTTTGTGTGGGCGTGGTTTCACATGCAGCCGTCGCCCGCCACCGCCCGGGTCGCCACCAAAATCTACACGGCCTACAACACGCTGGTGGTTTTCGGCGGACCGCTTCTGTTCGCCTGGCTGTTCACTTGGATCGGCACGCGGCAGCGGATGCCACGGGCCTGGATCATCGCCGGGGTCGCAATTGTCTGCGTTCTGGGTGGATTCCAAAATCTGATCTTCTACGACACCGGATGCCGGGGCTGCGGCCATCTCTTGATGCAGTCGGCCTTCATTCCGCCTTTCCCGCATTTCGCCGAAGGCGTGGCCCGGGCGGCGATGAATTTGGCTATTGCAGGTGGCATCTGGTGGCTCTCGGCACGAAAGAAGACGTCAACCGCCGTCACGCTGCATACCGCGCGGACGTAAGCGTTCGAACATTTGCTGGAGGAGTGCGCCATGTCGCTTCGCGCTTTGAGCTTTGCTGCCTCGCTCGCAATTTTGACGGCTGTGCCCGCATCGGCGCAATCGAATGGCGGCGCGTTCGTCAACGTCGAGGGCGGGCGCGTCTGGTACCAGACCTGCGGCAGCGGACCCAAGGCGATGGTGCTGATCCATGACGGGAGCCTGCACGCGGCCACATGGGACGATGTCTGGCCGATCTTCTGCAAGGATTTCCATGTGGTGCGGTACGACCGGCGCGGCTTTGGCCGCTCGCCCGCCGCGACGGCGCCCTATACGCAAACGAACGATCTTCTGGCCGTGATGCGCGCGGCGGGCATGGAACATGCCGTCATGGTGGGTGCGTCGGCCGGGGGTGGGATCGCGGTGGATTTCACCTTGGCGCATCCCCGCGCCGTGGATCGGCTGGTTCTGGTCGGGCCTTCCATTTCGGGCTTGCGCTATTCGCAATATTTCATACGGCGCGTGACGGAGAATGTGGGCCAATTCCAGAAAGGCGACATCGAGGGCGGGCTGCGCAGCGGCTGGGCCTTCGCGCCGGGGCATGATGCGGCCGCCGCAAAGGCAGCCGCGCTTCTCAGGGCAAATCCGCAGAATTTGATGTATCACGGCATGGCGCGCATCGCGCCTCCCGCCAAGCCGCTTCTGGCTTCGATCACGGCACCGACATTGGTTCTTATCGGTGACTATGATGTCGCCGATAATGAAGGCGAGGCCGCGGTGGCCGAGGCGATGATCCCGCATGCTTACCGCATCGTGGTGCCCGACACCGGCCACCTGATGTATCTGGAGCATCCGGATCTGTTCGCGCGATTGATCGCGCAATTTGTCGATGCCAAGCCCCATCCCGACCGCGAGGCGTCGATCCGGCGCTATGTCGAATCCCTGGAAAAAGGCGCGCCCAATTACGACGATATGGATGCTGCCCAAGCGGCGGACGTGCGCCAAGAGGCGCCGCAGATCCTGCAATTGGTGAAAGAGCTGGGTGCGCTGATCTCCATCACTTACAGCCATGGCGCCGAAGATGACGCCGACGTCTATCTGGTGCGTTTTGCGCACGGTCAGGCGGAATGGACCATCGGTCCCTTGAGCGCCAACGGCAAAGTGCAAAAGCGCCAGTTTCGCTTGATATAGCGCCGCGCGACGGCTGCCGTTGGTCGAAGCATCCTTGCTGTTCGTCGGCGGGAACGCCGGTTGGTGGAAAGATCGGTTGCGCCGGTCGAACGCGCGGCGACTTCGATTCCCGCGATGCCTAGTGTGAGCCCGTTAAACAGACACACAACGCTGCCACACTGTTCATGCCCCGCCCCATTCTCGAAGGAGACCGTCATGTTCCTCCGTCATCATAGTTTCAAGATTCTTGCCTCCGCCGCCCTGATGCTGGCCGCCAGCGCGAGCCTTGCGTCCGCGCAGACCCGCAGCATCGGCATCGACGCCAGCGACTTGGATCTGGCCAGCAATGCCGGACGTGCCGTGCTGGAACAGCGTGTCGATCATGCGGTCGACAATATCTGCGGCTCGCCCCATGCCCGCTCGACCTGGGAGCAGGCGAATTACGCCACCTGCAGCAAGGCAGCCCGTGCCGACGTGCGGTCCAGGGTCGATGCCATGGTCGCGGCAGCCGAGAATGCCCGCAAGATGGCGGGCACCCGCGCATCCGTTCCTTCGATGTAGCGTTATGCCTTGCTTCGGGCCGCCATGGCCCGGGCATTGCTCAGATAGGTGCGGCCCACCCTGAGCCAACGCCCATCACGAAGCTGCGCTTCCCAGGTGCCCGCGCCATTGTGGCGAAAGCCGGCAATGCGGTCGCGGCGCACCAGGGTGGAGCGGTGCAGGCGCACGAACAGCGCCGGATCGAGCTGACGCTCCAGTCCGGTGATCGTCTCATGCAGCAGGAAGGAGCGGGGGCCGACATGCAGGCGCATATAATCGCGTTCCGCTTCCACCAGATCGATGTCGCCCGCCGCGATGCGCACAATACCGCTGCGATGAGGCACCCAGAATTCGCGGGCCCAGGGTGAGGTGGGTGCGATCGGGGCTGCGTCGCCGATCCGGTCGCGGATGCGGGCCACCGCGCGTTCCAGCCGCTCGGCTTCCACGGGTTTGAGCAGATAATCCACCGCGGCGACGTCGAAGGCCGCCACCGCGAACTGGTCGAACGCCGTGACGAAGATCAGGGCGGGACGCTGGGGCCGGTTCGCCAGCGCCTGGGCCACGGCCATGCCGTTCATTCCCGGCATCTGGATATCCAAGAGGAGCAGATCGGGGCTGAGGCTTTCGATCAGGCGGAGCGCGCCGGCGCCGTCGGCGGCGGTGCCGATCAATGTAATGCCCGGGATGCGGGCGCAAAGAATCTGCAGCCGCTCCACCGCCAGGGGCTCGTCATCGACGATCAGGGTGCGCAGCGCGTCAGGCATCGCGCATCAGGGGCATGGTGAGATCGACACGGAAGCCGCCGCCGTCGCGCAACCCGTGGCGCGAATGAGCGGCGCCATCGAAGCGGGCGGCAAGGCGGCCTTCCACATTGCTCAACCCCACGCCGCCGCCATGCTGGGCGAAGGCGGCGCCGTCCGCGTCATCTTCGACGCTCAGATGCACCGAATCCTTGATCGCCCGCGCCCGGATGGTAATGGTGACGGGGCGTGAGGAGTGCGCCACGCCATGCTTGATCGCGTTTTCGATCAAAGGCTGAAGGATCAGGCCGGGCACGCGCACATCTTCCAGCTCTTCGGGCACATCGATCACCACGGACAGGCGTTCGGGAAACCGGATGCGCTCGATCTCCAGATAAAGGCGCTGCATGTCGATCTCGTCGGACAGCGCCACATCCGCCGCCGGATCATTGGTCAGGCTGGTGCGGAAGAAGGTGGCGAGGTTGGTGATCATGCGCTCGGCCTCTTCGGTGCGGTGGCGCAGCACCAGGGCCGATAGCGAGTTCAGCGTGTTGAAGAGGAAATGCGGATTGATCTGATAGCGCAGGGCCCGAAGCTGCGCGGCCTGGGCCTGGGCCCGGTAGGCGGCGGCATTGCGCTCGGCCTGGCCCACCTTGGCGGCATAGGACAGCGCCACATAGAGCACGCCCCAGGCGGCAATGAAGAAATACCAGCTGACGGCGGAGTCCGTGATCACCTCCAGCACCGTCTCGTGCTTGGCGTGCATCATGGCCATCTCGTTCATCATCGAGCCGGTGGGCAAGATCAGATAGAAGGCGGCGAAATTGACCGCGGCATAGGCGATGGAGGCGGGGATCGACACCAGGAAGGCCGCCGTCAACAGCGTGCGCATCGAACGGCCTTCCAGGCTGCGCAGCACCCAATACATGAGAAGCGAAAGGACGATGCCGAGCAGCACCACGCCCGTGCGCCGGCCCATCATCTCGAACTGGTTGTCCCGGCTGACGATGGCCATGCGGGTGGTGTTGAGGACGAAATAGAAGGCCCAGAAGCCGACCAGCGACCATAGCGCCACGCGCCGGTCGACATGGGGTGTCGTGGGGATTGCGGCCAGTTTCGATGCCGTACCAATCATGGCTGAAAATAGCGCATCCGGAGCGCCTCCGGGTCAAGGCCGCCCGACGCCGGTCGAAGACGTACGGCGCTTGGTCGAAGCGGTAGTCGAAGCGGGACGGGGGAACTTTCTGCCTTGGTTTGGGGAGGAGATCGCGCCCGAGGCGGCGGCCCGCAAAAGGCGGCGGAAGCTGGGACATTCCAGATGGTCGCGCGCGGGACAAGCGGCGGCATGGCGCAAGCCGTCGCGCAGCGCACCCAGCTCGCGAATGGTGCGGTCCAGCTCGTCCGCCTTGGCGGCGAGCTTGCGGCGGTCGATGCGGGGGCGGCCGTCGGGCGCGAACATCGCCGCGATTTCTGAGAGGCTGAAGCCGGCGGCGCGGCCCAGCGCGATCAGCTTCAGCCGCTCCAGCACGCCGGGATCGTACAGACGCCGCAATCCGTGACGGCCGATGGGCGCGATCAGGCCCTGTTCCTCATAGAAGCGCAACGCCGAAGCCGCCATTCGGCTCGCGCGCGCCACCTCTGCGATATCCAGATCCTTCATCGCTTGACCTCAAGTGAACTTGAAGTGGCAGGGTAGAGGAAAAGCAAGGAGGCGTCGATGGATGCGCGCGTATGGAATGGCGGCGCGGGGCTGGGCTGGGTGGCCGCGGAAGCGGCGCTGGATCAGATGTATGCGCCGTTTAACGACCTGCTGGCGGATCGCCTGGCGGGCCGGGTGCTGGATGTGGGGTGCGGCACGGGCAGCACCACGCTCGCGCTGGCGCAGCGGGGCGCGCAGTGCGTGGGGATCGATCCGTCTTTGCCGATGCTGGCGGCGGCGCGGGCGCGGATGGCGCGCGAAGGGATGGCGGCGGATTTCCTTCCGGCGGATGCGCAGACTTATGCGTTTGCGCCAGGCGTCTTCGATGCGATGGTGTCGCGCTTCGGGGTGATGTTCTTTGCCGATCCGGTGGCGGCGTTCGCGAATCTGCGCCGGGGCGCGCGGCCGGGCGGGGTGCTGCGTTTCGCGGCGTGGCGCGGGATTGCAGAAAATCCGTTCATGATCGCGGCGGAAGAGGCGGCACGCCCGCTTCTGCCCCAGCTTGCCCCGCGCAAGAAGGAGGAACCGGGTCAGTTTGCCTTCGCGGACCGCGACCGGATTTTCTCCATCCTCAAAGACGGCGGCTGGGCGGCCATCGAGATCGAGCCCATCGATGTGGCCTGCCGTTTCGCGGAAGCGGAGCTCGACAATTATCTCGCCGTGATGGGGCCGGTCGGCCGGGCCCTACGGCAGGCCGATGACGAAACGCGGGCACGGGTGATGAGAAACGTGCGTCCGGCTTTCGATCCGTTCGTGCAAGGTGAAGAGGTTCGTTTCACCGCCGCCTGTTGGATAGTGAATGCCCGCGCGCCGCTGGTGCGGACGCGAGCGATGCGTGCAGGCCGCTAGTTACGCGGGCCGCGTTTGGGCTTCTTCACGGCGCGCAGCTTGCCGCTGAATCCGCCGCCGCAATAGAAGCGGTCGCCGCCCGCCTCCAGGCCCGATATGCCGGTCCCCGGCGGCATTTCCAGACATTCCAGCACTTCGCCGGTCTTGGTGTCGACGTGACGGATTTCGCTTTCATCGCCTTCCCAGGTGGCGTGCCACAATTCACCGTCGGTCCAGGTGACGCCGGTGACGAAGCGGTCGGATTCGATGGTGCGCAGGATCTTGCCGGTGTCGGGATCGATCTGGTGAATCTTGCGTGCGCGATGCTGGCCGACCCACAACGTGCCTTCGGCCCAAGTGAGGCCGGCGCCGCCGCCATTCGGCACGGGAATGCTGGCGAGGACCTTGCCGGTCTTGGGATCGATCTTGTGGATCTGAGCTTCGGCGATCTGGAACAGATGCCGCCCGTCGAAAGCGGTGCCCGCATGGGCGGCGGCATCAATGGCGCGCACCATCTTGCCGCTTTTGGGATCCATCGCGTTGATCTTGTCGCCCGATGCGAACCACACCTGGCTGCCGTCATACGTGACGCCATGCACGGCATCGATGCCAGGGAAGGTGTATTCTTCAGCGATTTCGGCGGTCGATTTTTTCATGGCCGCATCCTATCCCGCCGGCGGCGACACGGGGAGTAACAAGTTCGTCGGGAATCCGGGGAGCGGCGGGGTCATCCAGCGGCGCGCCCGGCCTTTGCCGAAGGCCTGGACTTTCCCGGTGGCCGCCAGAACGTCGAGCGAACGTTGCACCGTGCGCTGGCTCGCTCCCAAGGCCAGCGCCAGGGCCGAACTGGACCAGGCTTCGCCATCGGCCAGAAACGCCAGCACCGCGCCATGCGCTTCCTCGGTGGGCGGGGCCAGGACCGCGATTTGGTTGGTCCCGTGCGGCGTGAGTGCGAAGCCGTCATCGGTGGCGCGAATGTCGGCCATGGGCGCGAGTTTGGCGCGCAGCCGGCCAATCTCCACACGCAAGCGCGCGCGGTGCGATTCATCAGCGTGCCGGGCGCGAAAGGCGCGTGCCAGCAAGGTGCCGCGCGCCGCGCCACCGGGCCAGGCTTCGGCCAAAGCGCGGGCCAGGGCGAACAGCACCGGCCGTTTGGCCAAGGGCACGATCTTGCCGCCGCGGCGCACGGCATTGCGGCAGGCATCGACCACCAGCGTTTTGGACGTCAGCAGGGCTTCGACCTCTTCCAGCAACAAGAGCCGCGTCTTGCCGTCCGCGATGGTGCGGGCGGCAGGGGTCTTGAGGGCGCGGGCCATGGTGTCGACTTCGGCCATCAGCGCGGGAATGCGCGCAGCCATCGCGGCGCGGCGGGCGTTTGCGAGCGCGGCGTGCGCGGGCGCAATGTGAAGGCGGCGCATGGCGATGCCCGTCGCCACCATTTCGAAAGCGGCACGCGAGGCGGGCGACAGATGCACGGGATCGATCCCCTTCAACCTGCGCTCGGCATCGTCCAGCCGCCCGATCAGGAGCGAATGGCGCGCCGCCAGATAGCGCGCATGGGCCGCGTTCGGCTTGTCGTTATGGCGCTCCAGGATTGCGCGCGCGCTGTCCAAGGCTTTGGCGGGCCAGGCCAGGTCGCGCGAGACCAGGGCGATTTCCGCCTCAGCCACGATGCAGCGGGCGCGGGCCATGGGTTCCTTGGTGCCGAAGCCGCGCGCTGCGCGCTTGAGCAGGGATTTGGCCCGCGCGAAATCGCCCAGCTGGGCCATCGCGATGCCGCGGAGCGCCAGTGCCGACGGATCGTTCCGGAGCGCGACCCGGTTCAGCGCGCCCAGGGGATCGCCCGCCGCCAGGGCTCGGGCCGCCGCGTTGATCAGCGAATCCATGCGAAGGAATTCTCATTGCGCGATGCGATGCGGAACTATCGGGAATCCCGCCACACTTGTCACTCCCCGCTTTGCCGGAACCGGGCCTAGTCTTCCCGCCAGTTGCCGCCGGTATGGCGTGGCCCCGAACGGCGTGAGCCCGCGTTCTGAGAAAAAAAGGGAGTTGCAGATGAACAAAATCGTTTCGCAGGAAGACTGGCTGAAGGCGCGGGAGGAACTTCTGGTCGCCGAAAAGGAAACCATGCGTCAGCGCGATGCCATGGCGGCGAGACGCCGGCGGATGCCGTGGATGGCGGTCGAGAAGGATTATGTGTTCGAAGGGCCTCGGGGCAAGATGAGTCTGCTCGACCTGTTCGAAGGCCGCAAGCAATTGATCGTCTATCGCGCCTTCTTCGAGCCGGGCGTGCATGGCTGGCCCGACCATGCCTGCCGCGGCTGTTCGCTGGGCGCCGATCAGGTGAGCAATCTGGCGCATCTGAATGTGCGCGGCACTACGCTGGTCTATGCCTCGCGTGCGCCGCAGGCGGATATCAAGCGCCTGAAGGCGCGGATGGACTGGCACATGCCCTGGGTCACCATCACCGACAGCTTCGACGGGGATTTCGGCGTGGGCGAATGGCACGGCCATAACGTGTTCATTCTCGAGGGCGACAAAATATTCCGCACCTATTTCATCAACAATCGCGGCGACGAAGCGATGGGAACGGTGTGGAGCTATCTCGACGTCACGCCCATGGGCCGCCAGGAAAATTGGGAGGATTCGCCGGAATGGGTACCGC
>Ga0207695_10008622_pt1 | contig 12736 bp, 9 predicted proteins | sample KBSC54metaG_FD_184354 | JGI IMG/M metagenome (GOLD analysis project Ga0207695, IMG submission 184354) | Corn rhizosphere microbial communities from Kellogg Biological Station, Michigan, USA - KBS C5-4 metaG (SPAdes) (version 2) | ecosystem: Host-associated > Plants > Roots > Rhizosphere > Soil...
AGGCAAACGCAAGCTCGCCAGAGAACTTGGCCAGATCAAGCTCGACCGGGCGTATATCGGTTCCTGCACCGGTGGAAAAACCAGCGATTTTCTTGAATTCGCTCGTGTTCTTCGCGGTCGCCGGGTGGTGATTGATACCTTTGGGGTTCCGGCGACGCCCGAGATCGTTCACGATCTGCAAAACGCCCGCTGGGGAGAAAACACTGTTTGGGAGATCCTCGTCTCGGCCGGAGTGCAGATGACTGAGAACGCCGGTTGCGCGGCTTGCCTGGGTGGTCCGGTGGATACTTTCGGCCGGATGAACGCCCCGCTCAAGTGTATCAGCGCAACCAATCGCAACTTCCCCGGCCGCATGGGGCACAAGGAATCACAGGTCTTCCTTGCTTCACCGGCCACCGTGGCCGCGAGCGCGCTCACCGGCAAGATTACTGACCCGCGCGAGTACTTGAGCTAGTTCGCCGGAGCGCGAACGCCTTCGTCCTCGTTTTCGGTCCCCCAAACGGAGGGCGTGTCTCCGGCTGGGGTGCGACCCAACCAAACGCCAGCTCGGAGGCTGGCCCGCTTACTCCGAGTTTGGTTCGAGTCACCTCGCCGTGGTGGGTCTTTCCAAGCCGGCCGTTGACCGGTGGTGCAACTTTCACGCATCCGAATCTCCTTTATTGGCGTGACCTGTCCGCAACGTTTGCCTAGTTTTATACGCTGATGAATCGCGAAGTTGTGGATCGTTGGTGCGAACGGGGAATTTTGGCCTTGGTTTTGGCCATCCTGGTTTTTGGTCCGCTCGCCTTTGGGGCGGTGCGCGGGCTGGAGTTTGGGATTATTGCCGAGTTAAGCGTGGGGGTGATGCTGCTTTGGGTGGTCCGGATGTGGGTCGATCCGCGGCCCCAACTTCTCTGGCCTCCCATCTGTTGGGCGGTGCTCGCGTTCATGGTCTATGCATTAGCCCGCTATTTTACCTCCGATATTGAGTATGTGGCTCGGCAGGAGGTGGTCCGGGTGCTGGTTTACGGATTCCTGTTTTTGGCCATCTTGAATAACCTCCACCGCCAGGAATCGACCCAAATCATTAGCTTCTCGCTGCTGTTCATCGCCATGGCGATTTCTTTCTACGCGATTTACCAGTTCGTGGCTGATTCGGATCGTGTGTGGACTTTGATCAAACCCTATCCGCATCGTGGCTCGGGCACCTACATCTGCCCCAACCACTTTGCCGGCTTCCTCGAAGTCCTCCTCCCGCTGGGATTGGCCTACGCGGTCACCGGCCGGTTGAAGCCGGTCGCGAGGGTTTTGGTGGGCTACATGGTGCTGGTGATGATCGCTGGCTTGATCGCAACGGTTTCACGAGGAGGCTGGCTGGCCACCGCGGTGGCCGTAATAGCCTTCTTTGGGATCTTGATGTTCCAGCAGGGATACCGAATTCCGGCACTCGTGGCTCTCACGCTTCTGGTGGGCGCGACCTTCTTCGTGGTCCCGAAGAGTTTCACGCTCCAGTTGCGCCTGAAGCGCGTTTTTACCGATCGGGGGCAAGTGGATGACGATTTTCGGTTCGCTTTGTGGCGACCCGCGTTTGAAATGTGGAAGGATTACCCCTGGTGGGGGGTTGGTCCGGCTCATTTCGACTCACGTTTTCGCGCTTATCGGCCCGAAGGTGTGCAACTCAGCCCCAACCGAGTTCACAATGATTATCTGAATACGTTGACTGATTGGGGTGTGGCGGGCGCGGCACTGGTCGTTTCGGCTTGGGTGCTGCTCGGGTTGGGGATTGCCCAGACGCGGCAATCGGTTCGCCTTTCCACCGGCGCCCTGGGAGGCAAATCGGGCAGCAACAAGTTCGCGTTTGTGGTGGGGGCCTCGTTGGGCTTGATCGCGCTCCTGATCCACTCGGTTGTGGACTTCAACATGAACATACCAGCCAACGCGATCCTGGTGGTGGCGTTAATGGCCATGTTGACCGGTCACCTGCGCTTTGCGACGGAGCGATGGTGGTCGCGAGTGGGGCTGGCGACCAAACTGGGAGTCAGTGTGCTCCTGGCCGGGGGCATGGCGTACCTGGCTCCTCACGCCTGGCGGCAGGCCTCCGAATTCGTCTGGCTCGATCACGCCCAGAAGGCGCCCGCGTTTTCCCCGGCGCAAATTGGCTTTCTCAAAAAGGCTTTCGTCGTGGACCCGATGAACCCTGAGACCGCGTATCAGATCGGCGAAGCGTGCCGACGCCAAAGTCAGGAGGGCGGGCTGCATTACGCCGGGCAGGAAGGGGTCAATTACCATCAGCTTGCCGAGCAAGCCATGGAGTGGTTTCAGCGTGGAATTAAGCTTGATCCATGGGATAGCCGGAACTATTCGGGCTACGGTTGGTGCCTCGACTGGTTGGACCGGCAAGCGGAATCGGGCCCTTATTTCGGCAAAGCGGAAGAGTTAGACCCCAACAATTACTTCAACCTTAACTTTGTGGGACTTCATTATGTCCAAATAGGGGACTTTGCCGCCGCCAAGCCGTGGTTTGAGCGGTCTCTCCGCCTGGAGTGGAAGGACAATCCGATCGCGCAAAACTACATTTTGATAGCCAATGATCGTCTCATGGAGGCGGCGACCAACGAAATTAGCGCGAAATTGAATTCTGTGATTCGGTAGGGCTGTTGGCTCGGATCTTGCATGATGAGTTGAGGTTCCAAGCGTGAAATGAGCTGAAAAACCGGGCAAAAAAACTTCACAAAACACGTTGACAATAATTGCTCTCCACCTAGAATGCCATCAAACGAAAGTTAAATTTGAGCAGGAGCACATATGAAAGATACTCGAAACCTAATTAGCCGCCTTTTTGTCAGTGCGATCGCTTTTGCGATGGTTTCTACCCTGAGCGCCCAAACAATCGGCTCAGCAAAAGTCATCCGTGTTAAGGGGCCGGCCCGTTACACCACAGGCAACAATATTTGGCAGCCCTTGAGCGTGGGCGCGGTTCTACAGCCGGGTAGCGTGGTGCAAACCAGCACGGAAAGAGGTTCCTATGTGGATCTGGTTCTGGGCGACGAGGCTGGTGTCGTTACACAGCCGGTAGTTTATAAGCCGAGCATCGTTTCTTCGCTGGCCGCTTCTTCGCGAGCTTACCAGCCCAGCGCGGATCAGAATGTGGTCCGGGTTTGGGAAAACTCGGCGCTTGGCATTGACAAGATGACAGCGATGCAGACCGGTGCCGATACCGTTACCGAGACCCAGCTCGACCTGAAGGCGGGGCGCATCACTGGCAGTGTCAAGAAAATGTCCGCTGCGTCCAAATATGAGGTAAAGCTGCCCAATGGTGTTGCTGGGATTCGGGGCACAACCTATGACATCAGCGCCGACGGGGTGGTCAAAGTTTACGTGGGATCGGTGGTCGTTGCGGTGGTTGACCCGAAGACGGGGAATGTTGTGACCCAAGTGGTTTCGGGCGGTCAACAGTATGATACCCGTAGCAACCAGTTGACCCCGCTGTCTGCTGCCGATATGGAGGCTGGTACGGTTTTTGCCGGTACTGTGAGTTATGTGCCAACCAGCATCCCAACGACGTTCGCCTCTGACCGGACCATTGTTACCGTTTCACCTGTGCTCGGCCAGTAATCGAGCTTTGAGCCGATTAGGCTCTCGAGTCTTTTCTAAACCAGAGCAACCTTGTGTTGCTCTGGTTTTTTTGTTTGAGTCTTTCGTGTGAACCTAAAGCCGTTTCAGCGCATTCCGCTTTGGGTCACGTTGGGCGTCATCGCTTTAGTGTGCTTCGTTCGGTATCGGCAGTTCGACTTTTGTGAGCGCCTGGAGCGAATCACCTTCGACTTGCGCGCTCGAACGGCGCAACAGTTTCCTTCAAGTGTCGCTACAAATCTCGGTTTCGTTTTCATTAACGAAGAAAGCGTCCGTCGGGTTTGGGACGGATCCCTTGGATACAATTTCGGACTTTATTGGCCAAGGCAGGTTTATGGACGGATTCTTGACGAGCTCTCCGCCCAGGGAGCCAGGGCCGTAGCATTTGATGTTCTGTTCGGAGAGCTTCGGCCTGACCACGCCCTTGTAAAGATGGCGGATGGCAGCTTTCAAGGGTCGGACGAGTTCTTTGCTCACGAGATGCGCAGGGCTGGAAACGTCATCATTGCCATCACGCCCGAAGTCGCTCCCCCGTTAATGTTTACCACCAATGCTGCGGCGTTGGGTGATATCGAAACAGATAAAGATTCCGACGGAATTTTGCGCCGTGTCAGGGCCTTCCGCCTCTACCGCCGTTGGCATCCGGCTTTTCTGCAACTTGATCAGGACCCGGATTATGGGGTCGATCTGCGCCTCGCCCGGGTTGAGCCTCGCCAGATTGTATTACCACGGCGTGAGCTTGGGGATATCGCGGTTCCGCTTGATCCGGAGGGCAATTTTGACCTGGCAGATTTTGGCGGCGACCAATTGCCTTCGGGTGTTTCGCGTAAGGCGAAACCGTTTACGGAACAACGGGTGTGGCACATGGGCTTGGTTTTGGCGGCGCGCGAGCTCGGGTTGAATCTCGCGGGAGCGGAGATTGATTTAGCTCGCGGTCAGATTGTTCTGCGCGGGGCCGCTGGGGTCGAGCGGGTCGTACCCGTGGATCGTGATGGGTATTTCTACGTTGATTGGTGCATGCCGGATGATCATCCGGCGTTGACCGAGGAAGCGATACACCATGTGTTGGCCCAGGCGCGTCGGCGCGCGGAGGGTGGCACCAACGAAGTGGCAAACCGCTGGCGGGGTAAACTGGTTGTGGTGGGCTCAAGCGGGGTTATCGGCAACAACCTTACCGACCGCGGCGCCACCCCTCTCCGGTCAGACACACTCCTCGTCAGCAAGCACTGGAATGTGGCGAACTCAGTGATTACCGGGCGGTTCGTTCGGCGCTCACCGCTGGCTGTGGATCTCGCCTTGATTGCCCTGCTCGGCGTCATCGCGTCGGTCCTTACCTGTCGGCTTCGTGTCTTAACCGCGTCCGCGCTCACGGCGGTTGTTTGGGTGGCGTACACGATCGGCGCCTTCGTCCTCTATAATTACGCGCGCTACTGGATACCCATTTTCCTGCCGCTCACAGGTGCGCTTTTAATCACGCATGTGAGCCTAGTGACGTGGCGGGTTGTGTTTGAACAAGCCGAACGGCGCCGGCTCAAATCGGTCTTTTCAACCATTGTCTCGCCTAAAATTGTTCATGAACTGTTGCAGGCCAAGAAACTGGCGCTTGGGGGTGCCCGGCGCGAGGTGACCATTTTGTTTGCCGATGTCCGTGGGTTCACCGAATTCACGGATGCCAGCCAGGAACGAGTGGCTGATTTCGTCCGGAAGCAACGGTTAACGGGACCGGCCGCCGAGGCATGCTTCGACGCGCAAGCGCGGGAGACGCTCGACACGATCAACCTCTACCTTGGTTGCGTCGCGGACACCGTTCTCCAGCAGGATGGCACTTTGGACAAATTTATTGGCGACTGTGTTATGGCATTTTGGGGCGCGCCAACCCCCAACGCCAAGCATGCGTTGGCATGTGTTCGTGCTGCCCTGGATGCACAACGTGCCGTGGACCGTTTGAATCGTCAGCGGGAGGCCGAAAATCAAAGGCGCGAGGCCGAAAACGCGCTTGGAATTCCCAATGGGCACTCTCCCCAGCCGCCGTTACCCATTCTGCTGCTTGGCACCGGCATCAACACCGGCATGGCAACCGTAGGATTGATGGGGTCGGAAGCGAAAGCCGGCGTGCGCCAGGGGAGCTACACTGTTTTTGGCCGGGAGGTGAACCTCGCCAGCCGATTGGAGGGGGTTTCCGGTCGTGGCCGGATTTTTATCAGCCAAACCACATTCGACCATTTGCAGCGAGACGATCCGCAGCTCGCCGCCACTTGTTTGTCGCTGCCGCCGGTCACCGTTAAGGGCATCCGCACCCCGGTGGAAATCTATGAAGTTCCCTGGCGGGAAAGCGCAACTGCCGTGGAGGTCGGCAGGTCTGCGGATGGATCCGCGATCGATCAGGCCGCCCATTCCTGCTCGGCTGCCGCCATCTGACTTGACAACCCGCGGGGAAGGGTGTGGCATGGAGGGACCAACACAAGACACGAGCCTGTGGCATTTCCATGAAGAAATACAACGTCGGAGTTGTCGGCTATGGATGGGTGGCCAGCGCACACATTTCCGCTATCAATGCTACCTCGCTCGGGCAGGTCAGCGCGGTCTGTTCTGCCCGCAACCTGGACGAGGGCGAGTTAAGGGGAAAGCACGGAGGGGCTATTCGTGTGTATCATCAGCTGGACGAGTTGCTGGCGGATCCGGAGATCCAGGTGGTGGCCCTTTGTAGTCTGCCGGACCAACACGCCAAGCAGGCAGTCCAGGCCGCACGGGCGGGGAAACACCTCATTATTGAAAAACCCCTTTGCCTCTTAAGCGCGGATCTGAGCGCCGTTCAAAAGGCCGTCCAGAAGGCGCGGGTTCGTGTCTGTGTCTGTTTCGAGTGCCGCTTCTCAAGTCAATTCCTTGCCACCCGGGCGCTCCTCGACCGAGGCCTGCTTGGTGATGTGCACTATGGTGAAATCGATTATTACCATGGAATCGGGCCCTGGTACGGCCAGTTCCGGTGGAACACGCGTCAGGCCCAAGGTGGAAGTGCGCTCCTCTCGGCCGGGTGCCATGCGCTGGATGCCCTGCGTCTCTGCCTGGGTTCGGAGGTGACGGAGGTGACCAGTTACGCGACTCGCTCGAAGAGCAAACTTTTCGCCCCGTATGAATACCCCACGACGTGCGTGACCCTGTTGAAGTTTGAAAATGGGAGCGTAGGCAAGTGCGCGGCCTCGCTCGACTGCCTGCAACCGTACTATTTTCACACTCACCTCGTGGGCAGTAAGGGGAGCCTGTTGGACAACCGGTTTTACTCGGCCGATCTAGGGACAGACAAGGCGGGTTGGAACACACTAGCGATGAAGCTGCTGGATTCCGGGGATGTGGCGGATCATCCGTACCAAACGCAGTTTCAAGCCTTCTTCCAAGCGTTGGAAGAGAAACGTGAGATGCCTCTGACCAGCCTGCACGAAGCGGTCAAGACTCACGAAGTGATTTTTGCGGCCGATTTATCTGCCAAAACAGGAAAGCCCGTAAAACTGCGAGGAGCGGGCCGGTGAATCGCCAGGCCGCCATCGCGATTGGGGCTCACCCCGACGACATCGAGTTCCTCATGGCCGGGACGTTGCTCCTGCTTGGCAAAGCTGGTTATGAAACGCATTACCTGAATTTGGCCAGCGGTCAGTGTGGGAGTAATCAGTACAACGCCGCCATGACCCGATCAATTCGGAATACGGAGGCCAAAGCGTCCGCCAAAATCCTCGGTGCCCATTTTCACCCGAGTCTAACCGAGGACCTGGAGGTCCTGTATAATCTGGAGTTACTGCACAGTTTGGCGGCTGTCATTCGAGAGGTGAAACCGACCGTGGTGCTTACCCATTCGCCCCAGGACTACATGGAAGATCATACCAACACCTGCCGTTTGGCTGTTTCCGCTGCGTTTGCGCGCGGGATGCCAAATTTCAAAACCAACCCGTCGAGACCGGCGATAGATTCCGAAGTGACGGTTTATCACGCGATGCCGGCCGGGCTGCGTGATCCGTTGCGCAAACGGGTTTTCCCGGGCTTGTTTGTGAATACGGCCAACGTGCACAAAATTAAGCGAGACGCTCTTTCGGCGCACAAGAGCCAACAAGCCTGGCTCGACGAGAGCCAGGGAATGAACTGCCATCTGTTGACGATGGAGGACATGGCTCTCGAAGTTGGACGTTTGTCGCAGCGTTTTAAGCTGGCGGAGGGCTGGCGGCGTCATTTGCACCTTGGATTCTGCGGTCCAACGGCTGACCCGTTGAAGGATGCCCTCGGTCGCAAATGCCTGGTTAACCGTGCCTATGAACAAAGCCTGGAGGAGGGCTAAACGGGCCGTTGCGTCGTTCCCGGGGGCGACAAGCCGCGCGCCCATCGCGGTGTTTTGGACCGGTCCCCGATCTTCACTAACACTGGTCAACAGCTGGGCTTCTGGATATAGGTGTTCGAGATTATGAGATCATTCATCGCTCTTTCCGGAGGTATCCTGATTCTCGCCGCCCAGGCCGTGGTGGGTTCCACCGACGAGAACTTTTGGCCTCAATGGCGTGGGCCCCTGGGCACTGGGGTTGCCCCGCACGCCGACCCGCCACTGCATTGGAGTGAAACCAACCATGTAAAATGGAAGCTCGCCCTCCCGGGCGAAAGCGACTCTACCCCCATCATTTGGGAGGACCGGGTCTTTGTTCTTTCCGCTGTGCCTGCGGAAAGAGGGACGTCGGAGGCCGAGAAGGCCACGGGGGGGAATGGCACGTTTCGATTCACGGTGTTCTGTGTGAACCGGAGTTCCGGGGAAATCATGTGGCAGAAAGTGGCGCGGGAAACATCACCGCACGAAGGCCGCCAGGAGAACAATACCTTTGCCTCGGCTTCGCCCGTCACAGACGGAAGACTGGTCTGGGCCTTCTTCGGCTCGCGCGGGTTGTTCTGTTACGATTTCGACGGGAATCTGAAATGGCAGAAGGACCTTGGCCAGATGAAGACCAAAATGGGTTTCGGAGAAGGGGCGTCACCGGCCTTGTCAGGAAATACGATTGTCATCAACTGGGATCATGAGGGGGACGACTTTATCGCCGCATTCGACAAAACCAGCGGGAAAGAATTGTGGCGCCAGCCCAGGGATGAGGCCACCGGATGGTCGACCCCTCTGATCGTGGAGTTCAAAGGGCAAAAGCAGGTGGTGGTGAATGCGACGGGAAAGGTCCGGAGCTATGATCTTGCGAGCGGAAAGGAGCTTTGGTCTTGCGGCGGCCAGACCGCCAACGCGATCCCATCCCCGGTGGCGCAGGGTGATCTGGTATACCTGACCAGCGGATTTCGGGGCAGCGCCGTGCAGGCGATCCGCCTTGGGCGAACCGGTGACTTGACGGGCACTGACGCCATTGTCTGGAGCCGTAATAAGAGCACGCCTTACGTTCCTTCTCCGCTGCTGGTAGATGATTTCCTGTACCTGATTTCTGGCAATGACAATTTGGTTTCCTGTTTCGCCGCGAAAACGGGAGAACCTTGCTTTGAACGGGAACGTCTCGAAGGGCTCGGGAGTGTGTACGCCTCGCCCGTGTGCGCTGGCGACCGGGTCTACATACTCGGCCGTGAAGGTGCGTGCACCGTTTTGAGGAAAGGCCCCAAACTGGACGTCCTCGCGGTTAATAAACTCGCCGACACCCGGTCGGATGCATCCATCGCTCTGGTGGAAAACCAGATCTTTCTCCGCACGGCCCATTCCTTGTACTGCATCTCGGCCAAAGATTAGGACATTATGAACTGAGATTGCGTATGCTCACCGGCTCGGCCACGGCCAGGCGGAAATCCTTGAACCCTTCCGGCCTACAATTCTGCCGACATCTCCAGCCAATAGTTCTTCAGGTGCGCCGCCACGCTTATGAACTCGCCTGTATCCGAGGGCTTGAGCAAATAGGAGTCGGCGCCCAGGGCATAGGCGTGGCGAATGTCGTCGGGTTTGGAAGAAGGGCTGAACACGACGATCAGAGTGCGACTCAGTCCGGGTTGTGACCGCAGCCAGCGGAGCACCTCGAAGCCATTGACGCGCGGCAGGTCCAGCTTCAACAGAAGCAGTGTTGGAAGTGGATAAGTGATTCGATTGCTGAAAGGCGGGTCCGCTCGCAAATATCCGATCGCCTCCTGGCCATCCTCGACGAAATGGGTTGGCACACGGAGCCCGGCACAAAACAGCGCCTGTTCCAGGAGCAATGCGTCGCAGGGATCATCCTCCGCTGCGAGGATTGACAGTGGCCTCGTGTGAATCGGCCGCTCGACCGCACTCGGGATCACGCGGACGCGCTTGCAATCTTCCAGCCGGCTGAATGTCGTCGCAAAATTCATATGCCCGGATAACTTTTTGAGAAGCCGATCCCGTGCTTTGACACGCCCCTTTTGGCTCGGAGGCGCAAAGACAAGCAGGACCGCGCCACTCTATCGAAGAAGCTCAGCCCAGAGTATGGGGTAAAATACCAGTCTTGTCCGCGGTCGCGGCGGGCTCTGCATTTCTGGGCCAAAAGGCCCGACGGTTTGCTTATGTTTCTTCTTGGCACCCCTGATGCCCTCTGCGGAGCCTGCCACCGGCTTTGATTGTCAGATTGAATTCCTGCGGCTTTGCCTTAGTCTTCCGGGGATGTGCCTATGGACTCGGGCGGCGGAAGCCAGGGCTTTCCAAGGCGATGTCGGTTTAGCGAGCGTTCTTTAGTGCATTTGTCTGACTGAAGCGTGTCTGCCCTGGGATTCAGGGTCGTGCACACGCGGTTCGTCTCAATATGGATGCAAAACCGGCCAGTGGCCGTTATCTGGCAGTCCTGACTATCAGTGCTTTGGGCGTTGTCTATGGCGACATCGGCACCAGTCCGCTTTACGCACTGCGCGAGTGCTTTGCCGGTCCCTACTCCATGCCCCCCACCCACGAGAACGTGCTGGGGATACTGTCGCTCATATTCTGGTCCCTCCTGCTGATTGTCTCCTTTAAATACCTGGGGATCATATTGCGGGCGACCAACAAAGGGGAAGGTGGCATTCTGGCGATGATGGCTTTGGCTTTTCCGAAGCAGAGCCAGGGGGCCGGTCGCCGCCGGGCGTTGCTGATCGCCTTGGGCGTGTTTGGTGCGGCGTTGCTGTACGGGGATGGCATGATCACCCCCGCGATCTCCGTGCTGAGCGCAATCGAAGGTCTGAACGTCGCCACCCCAGCTTTCGAACGCTTTATCATCCCGCTTACGATCTTGACTTTGATTGGGCTGTTTGCGGCCCAAAGCCACGGGACCGGGCGGGTGGGGGCCATCTTTGGCCCAGTCATGGTGGTTTGGTTCATTGTGCTCGGGGCGCTAGGTCTTCACGGTATTCGGCAGGCGCCCCAGGTCCTCTATTCCCTGAACCCTGTTTTCGCCATTAGTTTTTTGGTGAGCCACGGTTCGGGAGGTTTTGTCGTGCTTGGGGCCGTGTTTCTGGCGGTCACGGGAGCGGAGGCACTGTACGCCGACGTCGGCCACTTTGGAGCCAAGCCCATTCGCATCGCTTGGTTCTCGATTGTCCTACCCGGGTTGTTTCTGAACTATTTGGGACAGGGCGCAGTGATCCTTCGGAACCCCGAGGCAGTGAAGAATCCCTTTTACTTACTGGCGCCGGGTTGGTTGCTTTATCCCCTGGTTGCCCTGGCGACCGCAGCGACCGTGATTGCTTCGCAAGCCCTGATCTCCGGAGCATTTTCTTTGACCATCCAGGCAATCCAACTTGGTTATTTACCCCGGATGGCGGTCAAGCACACCTCTTCTCGCGAGCGCGGGCAAATTTACCTGCCTCACATCAATTGGGCTCTCATGATCGCGTCCATTGGCCTGGTGTTAGGGTTTCAGTCCTCCAGCAATATGGCGGCAGCCTATGGAATTGCGGTGACCCTGACCATGCTCAGCACGACCGTATTGTTCTATTTCGCGGCGCGCCGGGTCTGGGAATGGAGCCCGCTGCGCGTGGGGGCGCTTTGCGCGGTGTTCTTCATCGTCGAGGGCGCTTTCTTCCTGGCGAACTCGTTCAAGGTGCTCAACGGTGGCTGGTTTCCGCTGGCGATGGGGCTCATTATTTTCGTGCTCATGGCGACGTGGAAGACCGGTCGGCAACTGGTCTGGAACAAGCTCCGGCCCGCCGCCATGCCCTTGGAATTGTTCTTGGATAACATCGAAACGAGCAAGAATCTCAATCGCGTGCCCGGCACCGCGCTCTTCATGACGGCGAATCCCGAGGGCACGCCGATCGCTTTGCTCCACAATCTTAAGCACAACAAGGTGCTCCACGAGCGCAACATCATCCTGACGATTGTCACCGACGAAGTGCCCCAGGTAAACCTGGACCGACGCATGGAAATTGAGAAGCTCGGCTCGGGTTTCCACCGCCTGATCGCGCATTACGGATTCATGGAAGAACCCAACGTGCCGGACCTTCTCGCTTCCGCGATGCTGGAAGGCAAAAAGGTGGATTTGAACCGCACGACCTTTTTCCTCAGCCGGGAGACCGTGGTTCCGAACAAATCTGCCTCCATGGCCCGTTGGCGGCAATGGTTGTTCGCGCTCATGTCGCGGAACGCGCAGTCTGCCAGTTCGTTTTACCGCATTCCGGCCAACCGAGTCGTGGAGCTTGGGATGCAGGTCGAGATCTGAGCCGGCGCTGGGGCGCACTGCCCGTTGCCACAGTTTTTGTTCGGAGTGATCTTAGGTCCAAGGGAGCTCTTGTGCGTGGACGAGTTTTAGGCCTTACCCAGTAACCCAACAGCCGCCTGGGAGTGAAAAAGAAACCGGCCCGGTACAGCTTCCGTCGAGAAAGGAGACATTCCGATGAAAGCGAACTGTTGGTATGGGAAAAATGATTTGAGAGTCGAAGAGGTGCCCGACCCTAAGATCCTGAACCCCAGTGATGCCATTGTCCGGATCACGTCCACAGCCATTTGTGGATCGGACCTGCACCTCTATAACGGCTTCGTCCCAACGATGGAAAAGGGAGACATACTGGGCCACGAGTTCATGGGCGAAGTGGTGGAGGTGGGATCCGCTGTCAAAAAGTTGAAACCGGGAGACCGCGTGGTGGTTCCGTTCCCTATCTCTTGCGGCCGCTGTTTTTTTTGTGAGAAGGGCCTCTT
>Ga0207695_10008626_pt1 | contig 12733 bp, 7 predicted proteins | sample KBSC54metaG_FD_184354 | JGI IMG/M metagenome (GOLD analysis project Ga0207695, IMG submission 184354) | Corn rhizosphere microbial communities from Kellogg Biological Station, Michigan, USA - KBS C5-4 metaG (SPAdes) (version 2) | ecosystem: Host-associated > Plants > Roots > Rhizosphere > Soil...
TGGCACTGAGATCCTCCGCCTGCATCGGGTGCATCGCGCGGGCGATGTCGTCGCGCCGCTTCGGGTCGCCCAGCACCGTCCAGTTCTCGGCGATCGCGCGAAGCAGCTCGTCGGTCAGCTTGTCGAGCCTGGGGCGCGTGACCGCGGCCAGGTCGGGGGCACCGGTGAACTCGCCGCGGCGGAACACGTCCCAGCCCTGGAACAGCTCGTTCTGTACCGTCTTGGACGCCTCGATCTGTGCGCGGAAGAACCTCTCGGCCCAGGGCTGCGGCACGCCGAGGGACTGCGCGCGCTGGCCAAGCGCGTCGATCACCTGCGCCTCGCGCGCGGCGTCCTCGATCGGCAGGTGGTGGTTCCACTTGTACTGCGCCACGTCGGTCGCCAGCAGCAGCCGAGCGTCGATCAGCGAGCGCAGCGACTCGAGGCCCCACGGGTACGCGAGCCATTGATCGTTGAGCCTTGCGTAGAGGCCAGTCTCGATGGCCTGGTGCAGCCACTGGTCGACGTAGGCCTTCAGCGCGGCATCGCGCGGCAGGAGGAACGCCTTCTCGGAGAAGTCGAATGGCGCGTCCGGGTGGATCGCGCACAGCTTCGGATGCAGGCGCTGCTGCAGCCGCGCCTCGATGGCGTCGGTGATCATCACGTCGGCCTCGCCCGCGAGGATGCGGTCGAAGATGGTGACGTTGTCGGGGTAGACCGTCAGCGCGGCGTGCGCGGCGTGCGCGCGCGCGAAGCGTTCGTTGGTGCCGCCCGGGTTGACGATCAGGCGCACGTCGGGGCGGTCGATGTCGGCCAGCGTCTGGTACTTGCGCGCGTCCTCGCAGCGCGCGATGGGGGTCTTGCCGTCGCGCATCGTGGGCAGCGAGAAGAATGCCTTCTTCTGCCGCTCCAGCGTGACCGAGACGCCACCCACGGCGATGTCGAAGCGGTCGTCGGCCAGGTCGCCCATGAGCGCCCCCCAGCTGGTAGGCACCACCTGCATCTTGACGCCCAGCGAGCGCGCCAGGTCCTCGGCCAGCGCGATGTCCAGGCCGATGAAGCGCTCGCCGCCGGCCACGCGGTAGGTGAACGGCTTGTAGTCGCCGGTGCTTCCAACGCGCAGCGTGCCGCGTGCCAGGATCTCGTCGAGCCGGCTGGGCGACGCCGCCGCGGGCGGCCGGGCGGCGGCAGGGGCGTCGGCGGCAGCGGCGGGGACCGGCATGGCGGCGGCGGCCACGGCGAGCGCGGCAATCCAGGAGGACAGGCGGGACATGGTGGACACGGGAGACTCCGAGGAAGATGCGACGACGGTTGGGAAGTCTAGGCAATGGCGGCCCCGGCCTGAGGCAATGCTCGACGGCCGCCACGCGAATGTCTCACCGGGCCAAGCCAATGGCCGGGCAGGACATGAAAGCTTTTAGCTATCGATAGAGTAAAGAGGATGAATTGGCGCGATCGTCGCGCGGCGCCGACAGTCGAAGTCCGGCGCGGCGCAACCCCTCGGTCGCCGCGGCTTCCCGATGGAACAGATCAAAGGAGATTCCGCATGTCCGACCTAGCGAAGTGCCCGTTTCCGCACGGCGTCAGCCAGCACGCCGTCGCGAGCGCCCCGAGGAACGCCGACTGGTGGCCGAACCAGCTCAACCTCGACATCCTGCACCAGCAGTCGGCCAAGTCCGACCCGATGGGCCCGGACTTCGACTACACGGAAGCGTTCAGGCAGCTCGACCTCGACGCGGTGGTGACCGACCTGCGCGCCCTCATGACCGACTCGCAGGATTGGTGGCCGGCCGACTACGGCCACTACGGGCCGCTGTTCATCCGCATGGCCTGGCATGCGGCCGGCACGTATCGCATCACCGACGGTCGCGGCGGCGCCGGCACCGGCGCGCAGCGCTTCGCGCCGCTCAACAGCTGGCCGGACAATGGCAACCTCGACAAGGCGCGGCGCCTGTTGTGGCCGATCAAGCAGAAGTACGGCCGCCACCTGTCCTGGGCCGACCTCATCGTGCTGACCGGCAACGTCGCGCTCGAGACCATGGGCTTCAAGACCTTCGGCTTCGCGGGCGGCCGCCCGGACATCTGGGAGCCGCACCTCGAGGTGTACTGGGGCCCCGAGAAGAAGTGGCTGGGCGACGAGCGCTACGGCACGGACCGCGAGCTGGCGCATCCGCTGGCGGCGGTGCAGATGGGCCTGATCTACGTGAACCCGGAAGGCCCGAACGGCAACCCCGACCCGATGAAGTCCGGCTTCGACATCCGCGAGACCTTCGCGCGCATGGCGATGGACGACGAGGAGACCGTTGCGCTGGTCGCGGGCGGCCACACGTTCGGCAAGGCGCACGGGGCCGGCCCCGCCGCGCACGTGGGCGCGGAACCGGAAGGCGCCAGCATCGAGCAGCAGGGCCTGGGCTGGGCCAACAGCTTCGGCTCCGGCAAGGGCCTGCACACGATCACCAGCGGCATCGAGGGCGCCTGGACGCCCACGCCCACCACGTGGGACATGAGCTTCTTCGAGACGCTGTTCGGACACGAATGGGAGCTCACGAAGAGTCCGGCCGGCGCTCACCAGTGGAAGCCCAGGGGCACGAGCGGCGACGGCACCGTGCCCGATGCGCACGACCCGTCGAAGCGCCACGCGCCGATGATGACGACGGCCGACATGGCGCTGCGCATCGACCCGGCCTACGAGAAGATCTCGCGCCGCTTCATGGCCAACCCGGCCGAGTTCGCCGACGCGTTCGCCCGTGCCTGGTTCAAGCTGACGCACCGCGACATGGGTCCGCGCGCCCGCTACCTCGGCAAGCTGGTGCCGCAGGAGGAGCTGATCTGGCAGGACCCGATCCCGGCGGTCGACCACCCGCTCGTCGGCGACCGGGAGATCGCGGCGCTGAAGGGCCAGGTGCTGGCGTCTGGCCTGAGCACGGCAGAGCTCGTGAGCGTGGCGTGGGCATCCGCGTCGACCTTCCGCGGCGGCGACAAGCGCGGTGGCGCCAACGGCGCTCGCATCCGCCTTGCGCCGCAGAAGGACTGGGCCGTCAACCAGCCGGCGCAGCTGGCCGAGGTGCTGGACTCGCTGGAGCGCATCCAGCGCGAATTCAACGGCGCTCAGCATGGCGGCAGGAAGATCTCGCTGGCCGACCTCGTCGTGCTGGCGGGCAACGCCGCCGTCGAGGACGCCGCGAGGAAGGCCGGGCAGGCGATCACGGTGCCGTTCGCGCCGGGCCGCGCGGACGCGTCGCAGGCGCAGACCGACGTCGCCTCGTTCGCGCCCCTGGAGCCGCGCGCCGACGGTTTCCGCAACTACGCCGTCCCCGGCCTCGAGGGCCACGTCGCGGAACTGCTGGTCGACAAGGCGCAGCTGCTCACGCTCACGGCGCCCGAGATGACGGTGCTGGTGGGCGGCCTGCGCGTGCTCGGCGCCAACGCCGGCGACACGCCGCACGGCGTGTTCACGAAGCGTCCGGGCACCTTGACGAACGACTTCTTCGTCAACCTGCTGGACATGCGCACGCGCTGGCAGAAGTCGGCCACCGAAGGCGTGCTCGAGGGCCTGGACCGCACGACGGGCGAGAAGCGGTGGACGGGCACCGTCGCCGACCTCGTGTTCGGCTCGAACTCGCAGCTGCGCGCGATCGCCGAGGTCTACGGCGCGAACGACGGCCAGGAGAAGTTCGTGCGTGATTTCGTCGCGGCCTGGACCAAGGTGATGAACCTCGACCGCTACGATCTGACGAAATAGGTCCGGCGGCGCTCCGCAGCCCGAAGGGGGCTGGCCCCTCCTTCCTTCGCAGGGCCATGGCCTCCTGAAGCTGCGAGGCTGAATCGCGAAGGAAGGCCAGGGCCTGACCCCGATGCTCAGTCGGGATCGGGGTCAGGCATTCGCCTCGAATCGCGCGCGGCCGCATGACCGCCTGCACGCGCCTGAGCTCGATCCGAGGAGATGCCAGACCCCTTCGGGGCACGCGGCGCCCGCCGAAGTCCCGCGGCCAGCGAGGGCCAGGGCGTCTCTGTTCCACTCGACAGCCCATGTCGAACGCCTCCCGCTCCACGCTGCTCGCCGCCTGCCTCGCCATCGTCTACGTCGTCTGGGGCTCCACGTATCTGGCCATCCATTTCGTCGTGGAAGGCCTCCCGCCGCTCGCGTCGTCCGCGCTGCGCAACTTCCTCGCCGGGCCGCTGCTGCTGGCGTTCCTCAAGTGGCGTGGCGACGCGTGGCCCACGGCGCGGCAATGGCGCAACGGCGCGCTCATCGGCTTCATGATGATGGGACTGGGCAACGGCTTCGTGTGCCTGGCCGAGACCAGCGTGCCCTCCGGCCTGGCCTCGCTGGTGGTCGCGGGGGTGCCGCTGTTCGCGATGCTGTTCGCCTGGGGCCTGTTCGGCGCGCGGCCGCGGCTGCTCGAGTGGGTGGGCGTCGTGCTGGGCCTGGGCGGGATGGCGCTGCTGAACCTCGACCTGCGCGCAGCCACCCATCCCGGCGCGATCGCGGTGCTGTTCGTCGCGGCCGCGTCGTGGGCGCTGGCGACCGTGCTGCAGCCGCGACTCGATCTGCCCCGGGGCCCGATGTCGGCCGCGGTACAGATGCTGGGCGGCGCGTGCAGCCTGGTGGCGATGGCCGTGCTGCGCGGCGAGCGCTTCACACCGTCGGCAGTGCCGGCGGCGTCGTGGCTGGCGCTGGCCTACCTCGTGGTGTTCGGATCGATCGTCGCCTACACCGCGTTCATCTACGTCATCGCGCATTCGCGGCCGGCGCTGGCCACCAGCTACGCCTACATCAACCCGGTGGTGGCCGTGGGCCTGGGTGCCCTGTTCGCAGGCGAGACCATCAGCGCGCCGATCGTCGCGGGCATGGCCGTGATCCTGGTCGGCGTCGGGCTGGTGATGGCGGGCGGCCGGCGCCGCCCCTGATCACTTGCCCGTGAGCTTCCTGCGCACGTCCACGCCCACTCCCTTGTTCACGAACTCGGTGGTGGCGACCTTGGACAGGTCGACGTCGCCGGGCTTGTAGAGGCCGGCGCGCACCATCTTGTCGTAGAAATCCTTGATGCGCTCGGGCTTCATCGCGCCGATGCCCAGCGCCTGCGCGTCGCCGGAGTCGACGATGCCCATCTGCTTCATCAGGTCGATGCTCTGCGCGATCAGGCTGTCGTTCATCTCGGGGTTGTCGCCCTTGATCAGCGCGTCCGCGGCCCTGCGATCGCCATACAGGTAGTTGTTCCAGCCGATGATGGAGGCCTCGACGAAACGCCTGACCAGGTCGGGCTTGTTCTTCACGGTCTCGGTGCGCGCCTCGATCGTCGTCGAATACGTGCTGTAGCCGTGGTCGGCCAGCAGGAACACGGCGGGCTTGAAGCCGCCTTCCTTGGCGATGGTGATCGGCTCTTCCACGGCGTAGCCCTGCTGCAGGCTGTGCTTGTCGGCGAGGAACGGGCCGACGTTGTAGTTGTACGGGCGCAGCGACTCGTCCTTGAAGCCGTAGTCGGCCTTGAGCCACTGCCACCACGAGAACTGCGCATCCTTGGCGATGTAGGCCACGGGCGCCTTGGCGAGGTCCTCGAACTTCGCGTAGCCGCCGTCGGGGTGCGCCATCAGCGCCTGCGGATCCTTCTGGAACATCGCGGCCACGGCGATGACGGGCACGCCGTTCTTGACGTTGTCGAAGCTGTGCAGCAGGTTGCCGGTCATCAGGAAGTCGATGCGGCCGGCCGGCAGCAGCGGGCGGTTGTTGACCTGCGGCCCGCCCTGGCGGATCTCCACGTCGAGGCCGTAGCGCTTGTAGGTGCCGTCGGCCACGGCCTGGTAGAAGCCGCCGTGCGCGGCCTGCGCCTTCCAGTTGGTGGCGAAGACGACCTTGTCGAGGGCGTGGGCGGCGACGCTGGCGGCCAGCAGCGCGGCGGCGACGGCGAATCGGGTGATGCGGGGTTGCATGGGCGGCTCCGGGTTCGGGACGACGGGGCGATCATACGGGCGCGCGGTCGAGCGCGGGAAGACAAGGCCCCGCTTGCGGCAGCGGCCGGGCGGGTCGCCGACAATACGGCCATGACCCTTCCCGACCGCCAGGACACCCGCCTCACCACCCTGCCCAACGGCGTGCGCGTCGTCACGATCCACATGCCCTGGCTGGCCAGCGCCAGCGCCAGCGTGTTCGTGCGCACCGGCTCGGGCCACGAGGGCGCACGCGACTCGGGCATCAGCCACGTCGTCGAGCACATGGCGTTCAAGGGCACCGCCACGCGCGACGCGGCGCGCATCAACATCGACGCCGAGCGCCTGGGCGCCGAGGTCAACGCGCACACCGACAAGGACCACACCGCCTATCACCTGAGCGGCATGGCGCGCGACGCCACCGAGTTCGTGCGCATGCTGGGCGACATCGTGCGCCGGCCCACGTTCCCCGCCATCGAGCTCGAGCGCGAGCGCCAGGTGATCCTGCAGGAGTTCATCGAGGACGAGGAAGACCCGATGTCGACCGCGTTCCGCCAATTCGACAAGCTCTGCTACGGCGCGCACCCGATGGCGCAGGCCGTGATCGGCACGCGGCGCAACATCGAGCGCTTCACGCGCGAGGAGCTGCTCGCCTACGTCGAGCGCCAGTACAGCGGCACCAACGTGGTGGTGGGCGTCGCCGGCAACGTCGACCACGACGCCATCGTGCGCGAGGCCGAGGCCGCGTTCGGCGACATGCCCGCCGGCGCGCCGCACGTCATGGACGCGCCCGCGTGGCTCGGCGGTGTCAAGGCCGCGCGGCTGGCGGGCTGCAGCCAGAGCCATGTCGTGCTGGGCTACCCGATTGCCTCGATGAAGGACGACCAGCCGGCCGCCAGCGTCGCCGCCGCGCTGTTCGGCGAGGGCATGAGCTCGCCGCTGATGGCCGAGATCCGCGAGCGCCGCGGCCTCGTCTACTACGCCGCGTGCTCGGCCGACATCATGGAGGCCTGCGGCCAGTTCGTGATCGAGGCGTCGACCACGCCCGACAAGGTCGACGAGCTGCTGCGCGAGACGCACCGCCTGCTGCAGGAACATGCCGCTTCCGTGGGCGCCATCGACCTCGAGCGCGCCCGCAACCAGATCGCCGTGCGCCGCCTGCGCGCGCAGGAGCGGCCGGTGCGTCGCGTGGAGGACGCCGCGCTGGACCTGTTCGTGCACGGCCGCGTGCGCTCGCCCGAGGAACTGCGCGCCCGCGTCGAGGCGGTGTCGGCCGACCAGGTGCGCGAGGCCTTCGCGAGCATGCTCGCCGCCCCGCCGGTGCTCGCGCTGGCGGGCAAGCTTGGCACGCTCACCGGCGACCGCCTGCGCGAACTGGTGGCCGCGCCGGCGTCACGCGCGCGGGCCCACGCGAGCGCGCGCCGCGCGGCGGCGGTGAACTGAGCACGTACGGCGACCGCCCTGGAGCCCGCGGCGCTGCATACTGCCGGGCACGAAGGAGGGAGTTCCGATGAAGCCGATCAAGTCGCTCGCGTGCCTCGCGGCCATGGCGCTGGGCGCCGTTGCGGCGCACGCGCGCTGCGTGGCACACGTGGGACGCACCAATGCTGACCCGATGGCGCTGGTCGCCACGGCGTCCGCGCTGAGCGTCGACACCGACGGCGGCCATCGCGTCGTCACCACGCTGGGCACGATCACGAATCCGACCGGCGTGTGCTTCACCGACCTGGTCGTCGAAGTGCAGTACTTCGACGCGGCCAACCAGCATGTCGATACCGTCGTCGAGCCCTTGGCCGGCGTCGTGTCGCCCGCGGACGAACCGGTGGAGTTCCGCGTGCAGGGCGCCGCCTCGAAGGACGTCAAGGCCTATGCCTCTCAGCGGGTGCGCGTGATGGACGGCAGCGTGCGCTGGGTCAAGGGCGGCGAGCCGGGACATGGCACGTTCGTCGACCTGCTGCTGTCGTGGGCGCCGATGCTGCTGCTGATCGCCATCTGGATCTTCTTCATGCGCCGCTACTCGGGCAGGAAGTCGCCGCAGGCCAAGCTGGTGGCCAATTCAGACCTGCAGGTCAAGGCCACGCAGGAGCTCGCCGCGGCCGCGCAGCGGATCGCGCAGGCACTGGAAAAGTCGCGGGGCGCGCCCCCGGCAGCCTGATACGCGGTCAGGGCCGCTCACTCTCGTGCCACCGCCTCAGCACGAGCCGGCTCAGCGCGCCGGTAGCCAGGTACAGCGCGACGCCGGTGGCGGCGACCAGCGCCAGCGCGGCGAACATCTTGGGGATCTGCGTGCGGAACGAGGCCTCCAGGATGCGCGAGGCGAGTCCGGTGTCGCGTCCGGCCGCCGAGGCCACCATTTCGGCGCTGACCTCGCCGATCAGTGTGAGGCCGCCCGCCAGTCGCACGCCGGCGAGGAACGACGGCAGCGCGGACGGCGCGAGCAGATGGCGCAGGCGCTGCCACGGACTCGCGCGGTGAAGCGTGAACAGGTCGCGCAGGTTGGCGTCCACGCTGCGCAGGCCGACCAGCGTATTGATGATGATGGGAAAGAACGCCGCCAGCCACGCGCAGATGATGACCGTCGCGAGCGGACTGTCGGTCAGGATCATCACGAACGGCGCGATCGACACGAGCGGCGTCACCTGCACGACCACGGCGAACGGGGAAAGCGCGCGCTCCGCGTTGCGGGACAGCGCGAAGATTGCCGCGATGGCGACACCGCTGGCGATCGCCAGCGCCATCGCGATCAGCGTGATGCGCAGCGTGAACCACCAGCTCACGGCGAGCGAGCCGAAGTTCTCGGCCAGCGTCGCGGCGATGAGCGACGGTGCCGGCAGCAGGTACGCGGGGATGTGCAGCGCGCGCACCCCGCCTTCCCACGCGAGCAGGAACACCGCCACCGCGAGCGTCGGCACGCCCACGCGCGCGAGCGCGCCGGCGCTCGTCACGCGCCCGCCTCCGCGACGCTCGCGCGCTGCAGCGCCTCCGAAACGCGCGCGCACAGCGCCGCGAACTCCGGGGTCGCGCGGAACGAAGCGTCGCGCGGATACGGCACGTCGATGGCGACCTCCTCGACGACGCGCCCTGGCCGTGCCATGACCACCACGCGCTCGCTGAGGAACACCGCCTCGTAGACGCTGTGCGTGACGAAGACGGCGGTGGCCGGCGGGCTGCCGTCGTGCGGCTTGCACAGCGACAGCAGCGTCTGGTTCAGGGCGAAGCGCGTGATCTCGTCGAGCGCGCCGAAGGGTTCGTCGAGCAGCCACAGCCGCGGCGACGTGACCAGCGCGCGCGCCAGCGAGGCGCGCATGCGCATGCCGCCGGAGAGCTCGCGCGGCACGGCGTCGGCCGAGTCGGCCAGGCCCACCGCGCGCAGCGCCGCGTCCACGCGTCCGCGCATCGCGGCAGGGCGCTCGCCGCGCAGCATCAGCGGCAGTTCGACATTTCGGCGCACGCTGGCCCAGGGCATCAGCGCGGCATCCTGGAACACGTAGCCGGGGATGGCGTCGGGCGGCAGGTCGCGCACCATCGTGCCGGCGGTGGGCGAGTCGAGGCCGCTGAGCAGGCGCAGCACCGTGCTCTTGCCGCAACCGGACGCGCCCAGCAGGCTCACGAACTCGCCCGGCTCGACGTCGAGGTCGACGCCGGCCAGCGCGATGCGCTCGCCGAAGCGGCGAGTGACGGCGTGGAGTTTCAGAAGGGGCATCGTTGACGGCTCGTCGCGGGTGGAACGCGACCGCGATGTTCCCACACCGGTGGCTTCCGCGAGGCGCAGCCGGTACGCAGGAAGCGCCATGCTGCGAAGCAGCGTCCGGCTACGCAAGAAGCGTCCCCATGCGAGGCGCGTCCGGCCACGCAAGGAGGGGCATCCTGCGCACAGTCGCAGGATCCACTTCGGTCATGGGGCTCCCCCAGGCCAACGTGGATCCTGCGACTGCGCGCAGGATGACGCCCCGTTGGATCGCAGGATGCGCGACCGCGCCGCGCCGCGCCGCGTCGCGTCCGGGTGCGCCATGCCGCGCCGCGACGCACTTGCGCCGACCGCGGCCGCTCAGGCGGCGAGGCTTGCCTTGCCGGCGCCGCGCCAGGCCGCCAGCTGCTGCGCCCACTTGGCGCGCACCTTCTCCAGGTTGCGCTCCTTGACGTGCCCGTAGCCGCGGATCTCGTCCGGCAGCGCGGCCAGCGCCACGGCGTCGGCCAGGCGGTCGACGGTCAGCGCGCCCAGCAGCTCGTCGACCAGCGCGCGGTACTCGGCGATCAGCGCGCGCTCCGTGCGGCGCTCGGCGGTGTAGCCGAACACGTCGAACGCGGTGCCGCGCAGCCCCTTGAACTTCGCCAGCACGCCGAACGCGCGCTGCATCCAGCCGCCGTAGGTCTTCTTGACGAGGTGGCCCTTCTCGTTCTTCGCGGCGAGCAGGGGCGGCGCGAGGTGGTACTTCAGCTTGAAGCCGTCCTCGAACTGGTCCGACAGCTTCGCGAGGAAGGCCGGGTCGGTGTGCAGGCGCGCCACCTCGTACTCGTCCTTGTAGGCCATCAGCTTGAACAGGTTGCGCGCGACGGTCTCCGACAGCCGCGTGCTGGCCAGCGGCGCCTCGGCGGCCTTCACGCGGTCGATGATCGTCGCGTACAGCGCGGCATAGTCCGCGTCCTGGTAGCCGGTGAGGAAGTCAACGCGGCGCTGCACGGTCTCCACCAGCGACGGCTTCCTGGCGAACTCGATCACCTGCGCGGCGGCGAACTGCGCCTGCACGGACTTGAGGTCGTGCGCGCAGCGACGGCCCCATTCGAACGCCTGCTTGTTCTTCTCGACCTGCACGCCGTTCAGCTCGATCGAGCGCATCAGCGCGGCATGGCTCAGCGGCACGCGGCCCTGTTGCCACGCGTAGCCCAGCATCAGCGGATTGGTGAAGATCGAGTCGCCCAGCAGCTTCGTGGCCACCGTGTCGGCATCGAACGCGCCCAGCAGCGCCTTGCCGACGGCGGCCTCGATGGCCGTCTCGCACTTGCCGCCCGGGAACTGCCAGTCGGGGTCGCTGACGAAGCTCGCGGTGGGCGAGCGGTGCGTGTTCAGCGCGACGTAGGTGCGGCCCTCGCGCATCACGCCGAGCGTCACCGGGTTGGCGGCGACGATGGCTTCGCAGCCGATCACCAGGTCGGCCTTGGCGGCGTCGACCTTGGTCGTGAGGATGGCGTCCTGCGTGTCGGCGATCTGGATGTGGCTCCAGGTGGCGCCGCCCTTCTGCGCGAGGCCGGCCGCGTCCTGCGTGACGACGCCCTTGCCTTCGAGGTGCGCCGCCATGCCCAGCAGCTGGCCGATGGTGATGACGCCGGTGCCGCCGATGCCGGCGACGACGATGCCCCAGGCCGTGCTCGCGGCGGGCAGCACGGGCAGCGGGATCTCCGGCAGCGCCGGCGCGTCCTTGGCCTTGGCGGGCTGGGGCTTCTTCAACGTGCCTTCCACTGAGACGAAGCTGGGACAGAAGCCGTTGACGCAGGAGAAGTCCTGGTTGCAGGTGTTCTGGTTGATGCGGCGCTTGCGGCCGAACTCGGTCTCCAGCGGCTCGACCGACAGGCAATTGCTCTGCACCGAGCAGTCGCCGCAGCCCTCGCACACCGCCTCGTTGATGACCACGCGGCGCGGATTGGCGGCCATCGTGCCGCGCTTGCGGCGGCGGCGCTTCTCCGTGGCGCAGGTCTGGTCGTAGAGGATGACCGTGACGCCCGGCACCTCGCGCAGCTCGCGCTGGATGGCGTCGAGCTGGTCGCGATGATGCACGGTGGTGCCCTGGGCCAGTCGCACGCCCGAGTTGTAGCGCTCGGGCTCGTCGCTGACGACCACGATGCGCTTGACGCCCTCGGCCTCCAGCTCGCGCGTGGTCGACGCCACGTCGATCTGGCCGTCCACCGGCTGGCCGCCCGTCATCGCGACGGCGCCGTTGAACAGGATCTTGTAGGTGATGTTGACGTTGGACGACAGCGACTGGCGGATCGCCAGCAGGCCCGAGTGGTAGTACGTGCCATCGCCGAGATTGGCGAAGATGTGCTTCTCGGTGGTGAACGGCGCCTGGCCGACCCACGGCACGCCTTCCCCGCCCATCTGCGTGAAGGTGGACGTCGAGCGGTCCATCCAGTTGACCATGTAGTGGCAGCCGATGCCCGCGACCGCGCGCGAGCCCTCGGGCACCTTGGTCGAGGTGTTGTGCGGGCAGCCCGAGCAGAACCACGGCGTGCGCTCGCCCACGCCGCTGGACGACTCCGACTTCAGCGCGGCCAGCGCGCGATCCTTGGCCTCGATGACGGCGATGCGCTCGTCCATGCGGCGCGCGATGTCGTCGGGAACGCCCAGCTTCTTCAGGCGCTTGGCGACGGCCTTGGCGATGATGGCCGGCGTCAGGTCGGCCTTCGGGCGCAGCAGCCAGTTCGCGCCCGGGTTCGGGTTGGACCATTCGCCGCCGGACAGGTCGCCTTCCTGTTCGTCGAACTTGCCCAGCACTGTCGGGCGCACGTCGTTGCGCCAGTTGTACAGCTGTTCCTTCAGCTGGTACTCGATCATCTGGCGCTTTTCCTCGACGACCAGGATCTCCTTGAGGCCCTGGGCGAAGTCACGCGTGATCGTGGCTTCCAGCGGCCACACGACGTTGACCTTGTGGATGCGGATGCCGAGCGAGCGGCAGGTGTCGTCATCGAGGCCGAGGTCGGCGAGGGCCTGGCGCAGGTCGTTGAAGGCCTTGCCGCTGGCGATCAGGCCGAAGCGGTCGTCGGCCGTGGCCACGACGTTGTGGTTGAGCCTGTTGGCGCGCACGTAGGCGAGCGCGGCGTACCACTTGAA
>Ga0207695_10008628_pt1 | contig 12730 bp, 7 predicted proteins | sample KBSC54metaG_FD_184354 | JGI IMG/M metagenome (GOLD analysis project Ga0207695, IMG submission 184354) | Corn rhizosphere microbial communities from Kellogg Biological Station, Michigan, USA - KBS C5-4 metaG (SPAdes) (version 2) | ecosystem: Host-associated > Plants > Roots > Rhizosphere > Soil...
GCAGCATTTTGCAAATGCGCTCGACATCCGGAATGAAGCCCATGTCCAGCATGCGGTCGGCTTCGTCGATCACCAGGATGTTGGTCTGCGACAGCATCAGCCGCCCGCGCTCGAAATGGTCCAGCAGCCGGCCTGGCGTGGCAATCAACACATCGACGCCCCGGTCCAGCTTCTTGACCTGCTCGTCCATGGAGACGCCGCCGATCAGGAGCGCATGGCTGAGTTTGGAATATTTGCTGTAGCGGTTGAAGCTTTCCGCCACCTGGTCGGCCAGTTCGCGGGTGGGCTCGAGCACCAGGGCGCGCGGCATACGGGCTTTGGAGCGCCCCCGCGCCAGCATTTCGATCATCGGCAGGGTGAAGCTGGCGGTCTTGCCGGTGCCGGTCTGGGCAATGCCGATCAGGTCGCGGCGTTCCAGCACGATCGGGATACCCTGTGCCTGGATAGGCGTGGGCGTGGTGTAGCCGGTATCAGCCACCGCCTTGAGGATATCGGGAGAAAGGCCCAGGCCCTCAAAACCGGCTGAAACCGGGGAAGGGGGGGCAGAGGATGAAGATGTGTTTGCAACTTCATCGGTTCCGGCTTCCGCGCCGGAAATCGTCACTTGGGTCGTAGCACGCTCCTGAAAAGGGGCGCGTCCACCGCGCCCAAGCCTGGCAGCCCGAATTGGCCACCCGCTCTGATGCAACGCAAAATAGGAAGAAACTTTGGAAAGTCAATAAACCCGGAGGGGTTATCCCACGAGCCGACGCCCGGCGGAGGGGAAGCGCCGGGCGCCGCCGAAGGTGAAATACGGTAGGACCCAGTGTGGGTTTCACCTTCTCAACTGTACCAAAAACAACGCAGGTACCGGACGAACTGTTCCGATTGCATGGGCGGCGACTTGGCGTCAGCCTCCCGGCGGGGAAGGTGCCATGACTCGCGCGCGCAACTGGCTTTGGGCTTTGGCGGCCGTCGCGATCTGGCTTCTGGCGGCCCATGCCCAGAACGGACCCGAGCCGCGCGATGCGGGCATGGCACCGGAACAATTTTCTGCCGCCCGCGCCCAGGCGGTGCTGAACCGCATCCAGGAAATCGGACGTCCGCATCCCGCCGGTTCCGCGGAAAATGTGGCGATCCATGCGCGTGTGCGCCGGGAACTAGAGACTTTGTCGATCCCGGTGACCGTGCTTCAGAAGCGCCAATGCTTCAGCGAGCCCCGCTGGTCTGCCGTGACTTGCGCCGACATCGCCGATCTGATCGCCGAAGTGGTTCCTGGCAGCGGCAAGGCGATCATTCTGATGGCGCATCTGGACTCGGTTCCCGCCGGGCCGGGCGCGGGTGATGACAGTTCGGGCGTTGCAACCGTGCTGGAAATCATCCGGGCGCTGAAAGCTGTGCCGGTCAAATCGCGCCATCCCGTGATTGCGCTTTTAACGGACGGCGAGGAAGCCGGCCTGCTCGGTGCCGCCGCCTTTGTCGAGGATGCGCGCTGGCGGGGCCGCGCGGGGATCGTCATCAACATCGAAGCGCGCGGTTCCAAGGGCCAGAGCCTTTTATTTCAGACCAGCCCAGGCGATGGAGCGCTGGTCGATCTTTATGCGCGCAATGTTCCGCGCGTCGCCACCAGTTCCTTGTATGGCGAGATCTACAAATTTCTGCCCAACGATACGGACCTGACACCGTTTCTAGGTGTCGGCATCGCGGGATATAATTTTGCCTTTCTCGGTGATGTCGCCCATTACCACACCGCTCTTGATACGGTTGCAAATCTGGACCCGCGCAGCCTGCAGAGCAGCGGCGACGCCGCGCTCGCTTTGACGCGCGCCCTGACGGATCAGGATTTCGGCGCGCTGAAAAGCGGCAATGCCATCTACCTCGACGTGATGGGTGTTTGGCTGCCGCGCCTGGATGCGCGCTGGGCACTGTCGCTTTCCTTGCTGGCATTTGCGGTCATCGCGCTGGCAGGCTGGCGGTTTCCGCCCACTGGTATGGGCTTGTTGATGCCGCCGGTATTTTTGATTGGCGCGGTGGCGCTGGGTTTTGGGCTGAAGGCGTTGGCCGGGTGGATTTCCGGTCACGCCGATCCTTCCTATGCGCAGCCATTGATGCTGCGTCTTGCGCTTGCCTTGAGTGTCTGGGCCCTGGCGCTTCTGGTGGCGCGCCGCGCCACGCTCGCAGGAAGTTGGCTATGGTTCGGTGGCTTCGCGGTGGTGGCGGCGTGGTTTCTGCCGGGCCTCAGCCCCTATTTTCTTTTTCCGGCGCTTGTCGCGGCGGTGGCATTGCCGTTCGGCATCGGATGGGCACCGGCGTTGGCTGCGCTGCTGGTCTGGATACAGTTGACGGCGGAAGCCGAGCCGCTGATGGGGCTCGGCATGACGCCGCTTTTTACGGTGCCGGCGGCGATGGGTCTGTTGACGGCGCTGCCTTTGCTGCGGACCAATCGCGGGCAAGCGGTTATCTGCGGTGTGTTGAGTTTGATCGCCGTGATCGCCGCCGGGTTCGTGCCGCCATTCGATACCGCGCATCCGCAAAGGCTGAACATCCGCTATGTCGAAGCGGGCAGCCGGGCGGTCTGGGTTGCGGATCCGGTACGGCGCTTGCCGGAGGCTATGCGCGCCGCAATGCGTTTTTCGCAGAAACCTGAGATCGTAGCCGGGAATGCCACACGAAGAGGGTACGTCTCCGATGCCGGGCCGCCGCTGTTTCCGCTGCCGGCAGCCGACATTTCCCGCGACGGAACTGATATCACCCTGACATTGCACGGATCGGAGACCGCGGACGCCATGACGCTCACTGTTCCTGCCGATGCCGGGCTGTCGCGGATCGCGCTGGACGGAAAATCCATTGCTGTCGGCGGTTCCGCGCATCCCTTGCTGATCAATTGTGCGTCTCCCGGTTGCCGCGATGCCGCCGTGACATTCACGCAGAAGCGGAGAAGGCCTTTCACCCTGCAGCTGACCGAATTGCGCTACGGATTGCCGCCGGGCGGCGAGGCGCTGCGCAAGGCGCGTACGCCGCTCGGCACGCCATCGCAGCTGGGCGATGCCATCGAACTCACCACCAAATTGCGGATCGATTAGACGTCCACGCTGGTGGCGAAGGCCGCGTTTTCCTGAATGAATTGGAAGCGCAACTCGGCTTTCTTGCCCATCAACCGTTCCACCATGTTGTCAGCTTCTTTGCCATCCGTGACTTGCACTTGGATGAGCGTGCGGTTACCGGGCCGCATGGTGGTTTCCTTCAATTGCTGCGGCATCATTTCGCCCAAGCCCTTGAAGCGGGAAATTTCCACTTTGGCGTTGGCGCGAAATTCGCTTTTGAGCAGGCGCTCGCGATCGGCATCGTCGCGGGCATAGATAGTCTTGGCCCCCTGGGCCAGGCGATAGAGCGGCGGCATGGCGAGATAGAGATGACCGCCTGTGATCAGCTGCGGCATCTCCCGATAGAAGAAGGTGAGCAGCAGGGAGGCGATATGGGCGCCGTCGACATCGGCGTCCGTCATCACGATGACTTTTTCGTATCTGAGATCGTCTTCGCGGTATTTGGCGCCGGTGCCGCAGCCCAGCGCCTGCACCAGGTCGGAAAGCTCCTGGTTCTGCTGCAGCTTGCCTGCGCCGGCGCTGGCTACGTTGAGGATTTTGCCGCGCAGAGGCAGGATCGCCTGGGTGGCACGATCGCGCGCCTGCTTGGCGCTGCCGCCGGCGGAATCGCCTTCAACCAGGAAAATCTCTGTACCCTGGGCAGCATCGCGGGTGCAGTCAGCCAATTTTCCGGGCAGGCGTAACTTGCGGGTGGCGGCCTTGCGCGAGACTTCCTTTTCCTGCCGCTTCTTTAAGCGGTCCTCGGCCTGGTCGATCACGAAATCCAGCAGCTTGTCGGCCTCGGCGGGGCTTTCCGCCAACCAGTGATCGAAATGATCGCGCACCACGGTTTCGACCAGGCGCTGGGCGTCCGGGCTTGAGAGTTTGTCTTTGGTCTGGCCCTGGAATTCCGGCTCGCGGATAAACACCGACAGCACCGCACAGGCGCCTTCCATTACATCATCGGCGGTGATCAAGCCGGTCTTGCGATTGTTGGCGCGTTCGCCGTGCGCGCGCAGGGCCTTAGTGAGAGCGTTGCGCAGGCCCTGTTCATGGGTACCGCCCTGGGGCGTGGGAATGGTGTTGCAATAGGAGCGGACGAAAGGATCGATCGCGGGCGTCCAGGACACGGCCCATTCCACCGCGCCCCGGCCATCGCGATTTTCGGTGCGGCCCGCGAAATCGCGATTGTTGATGGTGTTGGATTTTCCGATCTCGCCCTTCAGGAAGTCGAGCAGGCCGCCGGGGAATTTCAGCGTGTCCTCGGCCGGCGTCTCGTCCTTGATCAGAGAGGGATCGCAGGTCCAGCGTATTTCCACGCCCCTGAACAGATAGGCCTTGGACTTGGCCATGCGATGCAGCCGCGCGGGCGAGAATTGCGCATCGCCGAATATCTTGGGGTCGGGCTTGAAACTGGTGACGGTGCCCCGGCGATTGACCGCGCCCATGTCTTTGAGCTTGCCCACCGCATGGCCTCGCTCGAAGCGCATCTTGTGGCCACGCTTGTCGCGGGCGACGTCGACTTCCAGCCATTCCGAAAGCGCGTTGACCACCGAAGCGCCCACGCCATGCAGGCCGCCCGAGGTCTCATAGACCTTGCTATCGAATTTTCCGCCGGCATGCAGCGTGGTCATGATCACTTCCAGCGCCGACTTGTTCTTGAATTTGGGATGCGGGTCGATCGGCATGCCGCGGCCATTGTCGCGCACCGTCAGCACATTGCCGGGCGCCAGATCCAGCTCGATGCGGCTGGCATGGCCGGCCACGGCTTCGTCCATGGAATTGTCCAGGATCTCGGCGGCCAGATGGTGCAGGGCGTTGACGTCGGTGCCGCCGATATACATGCCGGGGCGGCGGCGCACGGGTTCCAGGCCCTCGAGAACCTCGATGTCCTTGGCGGTATAGGCTTTGGAACTGGAACCTGTGGCAGCGAACAGGTCGTCTGGATCTTTGGGCATAGCCGAATCGTCAAATCTTCGAACAACTTAGCCAAGCCTGGGGGCGGGCGCACCGTTTTCTTGGCCAACAGTCCTTGTTAACGCTTGTGCCCCTATTTTGCGTGTGGAAACACCGGTCCCACCCAATCCCTTGGCCGATCTCGAACCGACATCGCCCATCCAAGTGCCTCAGGACCGGCGGGTCGAGCAGGCCCGATTGCAGATCGTCATCGATACCCTGATGGCGACGATTATCTTCAATCCGGTATTCACCGCCATCTGCATCCCGGCCCTTTATTTCGCGGGAAGCCCATTAGGTCCTGTGTCGCCCCTGCGCCTGGCATTGGCGGAGGGGCTGCAGCTCTTGAGTGCCGCGGCCGCGATTTTCATTTATCGCCGCTACCGCCAGGTCGAGGCAGATCAGGTGGTCACAGTCGAACGGCTCTTGGTCGCCAGCCAGATTCTGTTCAGCGGCGTCTGGGGTTCGGTCGTCTTTCTCTTCTGGCTGCCGGGCAATCCGGTCAACCAGATGTTCGTCATCATGGTCATGTCCCTGGTGAGCTATGCGGTGGTGTTCGCGCGCTCGGTGCATCTGCAATTGCTGGCGGCATCGCTGCTGGTGCAGGGCGGTTTCCTGATTCTGCGCATGCTCACATCGGGCGAGGCGCTGGCGCACGCGCTGTCGCCATTGATTATCGCTTATATGGTCTATCTGTGGTTGATGGGGCGTGGCTCCAATCGCCAGTTGGGCACGATGATTACGGCGCGGTTCGCCAATGAGGATCTTGCCGCGGCGCTCCGGATCGCCCGCGACGACGCGCTGCATAAACGCTATGAAGCGGAAACCGCCAACGCCTCCAAGACTGCCTTCCTGGCCAATATGAGTCACGAGCTCAGGACGCCCCTGAACGCCATTCTGGGCTTTTCCGAAATCATCGCCCATCAGAGCATGGGGACCAATCAGCTCGACCGCTATTCCGATTACGCCAAGGACATCCATGTGTCGGGCGCCCATCTTCTGTCTTTGATCAATGACATGCTGGATGTGGCCAAGATCGAATCCGGCCGCATGGAGATCGAACCGCGATGGGTCGATCCCCGTGACGTCGTGGATGGCGTTGTCCGTCTGGTGGGCCCGCGGGCCCTTCAGAAACGCCAGACTTTGGAAACCGAAAATATGTCTGCCGTGCCTCTGGTGATGGCGGATGAGCGTGCTTTCCGGCAAATGCTGCTGAACCTCGTCTCCAACGCTGTGAAATTCACGCCCGAGAGCGGGCACATCACGGTCTCCTGCGCGGGACTTTCTCAAGGCGGGCTGGAGGTCAAGGTCACGGACAACGGTCCGGGAATACCCGAAGAGAAGCTCACGCGGGTTCTGGAGCCCTTTTCCCAGATCGACAATCGCTTCGACCGCGAAGCGGGCGGCACGGGTTTGGGGCTGGCACTGGCGGACGGCCTTGTGCGCCTGCATGGTGGCAAGATCGTGCTCAAGAACAATCAAGGTGGCGGCCTGACGGCGACACTTTACTTTCCGTCAACCATGCCGATCTCCGGAGTCCGCGCCAGCGCTTGAAAATTGCACGTCAGCAATTGGTTAAGAGCCCGGTCGCTAAACTTCACCCAGCCGCGACTGGCGGCTCTGGGTGAGTTCCGTGCTGGGTATTTTGGCAGACACTGAAATTGACGGCGGCGATGCCCGCGTATTGAAAGCGCAGCTGGACCTAGCTGTGCAATCGGTACGGACCACCCGTTTCACAGCACCGCTATGGGCGGTGGCACTGGCCATTCTGGCTTCTGAACCGCTCGGGCTCGTGGGACATCGCCCGCTGCTCCAGACGCTTTGTCTGCCGCTGATCATCCTGGCCGCGGGCGTGGCCACCGCGGCGATGACTTCCGTCTATCAAAAAGACGTGGCGCGCGATCCGGACAATGGGTTGGGCCTCTGGTACCGGCGCCATTGCGCCATGCAGCTTGCCATCAGCACGGCCTGGGGCACCATGCCGTGGCTGCTCTGGAGTGGCGGCGATGTGGTGAACCATATCTTCATCGCCACCAGCGCAATCGCGGTGGTGTCGGTCCTGGTGCTGTCGCGGGGCACGAACATGACGATGTTCATCTGCGCCCTGTTGCCGATTTCGCTGCTGACCACGATCCGCTTCGCCATCGGCGATTTTACGCTCGATCATGTGATCGCCTTTGCCGCGCCGCTGTTCGGCCTTCAGATGTGGTGGACGGGCCGGCCGCTGGTGGGTCAGATGCATGAAGACGCAAGGTTGCGTTTCAAGGTCGAAGATTTGGCCCGCGAGCTGGAAGAAACCCGCGACGATGCTTTGAAGAAGCGCTTCGAGGCGGAAACCGCCAATGCCTCAAAGACTGCCTTCCTTGCCAATATGAGCCATGAACTCCGGACGCCGTTGAATGCGATCCTTGGCTTTTCCGAAATCATCGCCCAGGAATGTTTCGGGCCGGTGGGCAGCGCGCGCTACAAGGATTATGCCGGCGATATTCATTCCTCCGGCGCCCATCTTCTATCGCTGATCAACGACCTGCTCGATATCGCCAAGATCGAGGCGGGACGAATGGAAATATCTCCCAATCCGTTGGAAGCCCAGCACACATTCGATGTCGCGCTGAAGCTTGCCGGGGCGAAAGCCAGCGAGAAGAATCAGCATCTTACTATCGACGTGGAACCGTCCTGTCCGGTCCTGTTCGCCGACGAACGCGCCTTGCGTCAGATTCTGATCAATCTGGTTTCCAACGCCGTGAAATTCACCCCTGAAGGTGGACGCATCGAAGTGGTGGCCAGCGCGGCTCGCGACGGCGGCTTTCAGATCATGGTGCGGGACAATGGTCCCGGCATTCCCCGCGAGAAGCTGGACAGCATCTTCACACCCTTCAGCCAAGTGGACAATCGCTATGACCGTCAGGCCGGTGGCACCGGCCTTGGGCTGGCGTTGGTGCGGGGCCTTGCCGAGTTGCATGGCGGGCGCGCCTGGATCGAAAGCGAGCAGGGCGCAGGCTGTGCCGCCTTTGTGGTGTTGCCGGCTGGGACACCGTCGCGCGTCACGGCCGCCGCATAAAGGGGCGTAGCGAAATAGAAAATGGCTGGGTGAGCCGGGAATAGCCGAAGGTCCGGTGGACCTTCGGCCCCGGCGAACGGCTCATAGCAGCAGCGCATGGGCGCGTCGTGCGTTCAAGCGCGGCGCGAGGCCGGGAAGGCGGAGAAAAAAAGGCGCGGCAATCGCCGCGCCTTTTTACTTCGCTCAGTCTTTCTAATCAGACCGAGTAGTACATCTTGAACTCGACGGGGTGAGGTGTGTGCTCGAAGGCATAAACCTCTTCCATCTTGAGCTCGATATAGCTGTCGATGAAATCGTCGGTGAAGACGCCGCCCTTCTTGAGGAAGGCGCGGTTCTTGTCGAGATTTTCCAGAGCCTCGCGCAAAGAACCGCAGACCTGCGGCACCTTGGCCAGTTCTTCCGGCGGCAGGGCATAAAGGTCCTTGTCCATCGGGCCGCCCGGATGAATCTTGTTCTCGATCCCGTCCAGACCCGCCATCAGCAGCGCGGCATAGGCGAGGTAAGGGTTCGCGCCCGGATCGGGGAAACGTACTTCCACGCGCTTGCCGTTGGGCGAGGGCGAGAAAGGAATACGGCACGACGCCGAACGGTTGCGCGACGAATAGGCCAGCAGCACTGGCGCTTCGAAGCCGGGGATCAGGCGCTTGTAGCTGTTGGTGAGCGGGTTGGTGAAGGCATTCAGCGCCTTGGCATGCTTGATGATGCCGCCGATGTAATACAGGCAGAGGTCCGACAGATCGGCATAACCCGATCCGGCGAAAAGCGGCTTGCCCGCCTTCCAGATCGACTGATGCACATGCATGCCCGAGCCGTTATCGCCATAGATGGGCTTGGGCATGAAGGTTGCCGACTTGCCGTAGGACTGGGCGACCTGATGGATCACGTATTTGTAGATCTGCATATAGTCGCCGCACTTGGTCAGCGTGTTGAACTTGAAGCCAAGTTCGTGCTGGGCGGTGGCGACTTCGTGATGGTGCTTTTCCGGCTGGATGCCCATGTCGCCCATGATGGCGAGCATCTCGCCGCGCATGTCCTGTTCGGAATCGACCGGCGGGACCGGGAAATAGCCGCCCTTCACGCCGGGGCGGTGACCCAGATTGCCCTGCTCATATTCGGTGCCGGTGTTGTAGGCGCCTTCCTTGCTGTCGAGGTAATAGAAGCCTTTGTTCATGCCGACATCAAAACGCACATCGTCGAACACGAAGAACTCGGCTTCCGGGCCGAAATAGGTGGTGTCGCCGATGCCCGAGGAATTGACATAGGCTTCGGCGGCCTTGGCGATGGAGCGCGGGCAACGGCCGTAACGCTGGCCGGTGGTGGGCTCATGCACGTCGCAGACCAGGATCAGCGTGGTCTGGGCGAAGAAGGGATCGATGACGGCGGTCTCAAGGTCCGGCAGCAGCAGCATGTCGGACTCGTTGATCGCTTTCCAACCGGCGATCGACGAGCCGTCGAACATGGTGCCGTGGTTGAGGAAATCGTCATCGACCATCGAAAGATCGAACGTGACGTGCTGCCATTTGCCCTTGGGGTCGGTGAAACGGATGTCGACGAATTTGACGTCCTTTTCCTTGATCAATTTCAGAATGTCGGCAGCGGTGGTTTTCTTCTCAGCCATGACTTCGGTCTTCCCTTCGATAATTGTTTGAAACACCCCGGCGCGGCCCATGCCCGCGCTTTTGGATCTGATTTACTTTGTCGCTCCGGCTCGCGCCGACGCTCCTCTAGATCGCGTCCTGGCCGGTCTCGCCGGTGCGGATGCGGATGACTTCCTCGACATTGAGGACGAAAATCTTGCCGTCGCCGATACGGCCGGTGCGCGCGGCCTTTTGAATCGCTTCGATCGAAGCTTCCAGGCGTGAATCCGGCACCACGATTTCGATCTTCACCTTGGGCAGGAAATCCACGACATATTCGGCGCCCCGATAAAGCTCGGTGTGGCCCTTCTGTCGGCCGAAGCCCTTGGCTTCGGTGACGGTGATGCCTTGGACGCCCACTTCCTGCAGCGCTTCCTTCACTTCGTCGAGCTTGAAAGGCTTGATGATGGCTTCGATCTTTTTCATGCGGCCCTTCGCTCGTCCCCGGGGATTTGTCCCCGGGACGCGTTTTTAGCGGAGTTGCTGGGTTTATGCCGGACTTTTTTGCCGCATTTGCCTTGGCTTTCAAGGATTTGTAGGGGTTGCCCACAGGAGCGGCACCCGTTCATGCCTATTAATCGGGCAGATTGCTTGCTTTGGGGGCGGCCCGCCCAGCATTTGTCAGCCCCCTCTGCCTCTGCAAAAGTGCCGGCCATGACCATGTCTCCTGCCTTCAATCCCGTCTTCGCCAGACAGGGAACCACCATTTTCACTGTCATGTCGGGCCTGGCCAATGAGCATAAGGCCGTCAATCTGGGGCAGGGGTTTCCCGATCTGGACGGCCCCGAATCGATCCGCGCGGCCGCGGCCAAGGTCCTGATGGAGGGGCCCAACCAATATCCGCCCATGCCGGGCGTGCCCGAGCTGCGCCGCGCTTTGTCCATGCACGCCAAACGTTTCTACGGATTGGATTACGACTGGCAGGATGAGGTGCTGGTCACCTCGGGCGGCACCGAGGCGCTCACGGCCGGCATCATGGGCCTGGCGGGGCCGGGCGACGAAGTGGTGCTGATCGAACCGGCCTACGATTCCTATCGCCCCATTGCCGAAGCCGTGGGCGCCTCGGTCAAGACCATTACATTGGCGCCGCCGGATTTCCGTCTTACCCAGGGCATGCTGACGGCCGCGATCACCCCGCGCACCAAGCTGGTGATGGTCAACACACCGCTCAATCCGATCGGGCGGGTGTTCGATGCGGAGGAAATGGACGCGATCGCCCGTACGGTGCGCGAAAGCAACGCCTATGTCATCTGCGACGAAGTTTATGAGCATCTCACCTATGACGGGCGGCCCCATATTTCGCTGGCGTCCCTGCCGCAAATGCGCGAGCGGGTGGTGCGGGTCGGTTCGGCGGGAAAGATCTTTTCCCTCACCGGCTGGAAGGTTGGCTGGCTGACCGGTCCGCGCCGGATGATTTCGGTAATCGCCAAGGCGCATCAGTTTCTCACTTTCACCACGCCACCTTCACTGCAGCTGGGCGTGGCGCATGGCCTCAACCATGAAATGGACTCCGCCATCGCCTTGGCGGCGCGGCTGCAGGACAATCGGGATCTGCTGGCAGCCGGGCTCCGCGAGATCGGTTTCGACGTCCTTCCCAGCGAAGGCACTTATTTTCTCACCGCCGGGATTTCCGGCCTGACCAATGAAAAGGACCGGGCCTTTTGCGAGCGGCTGGTCCGCGAGGCTGGCGTCGCGCTGATCCCGCTCAGCGAATTTTTCTCCGGCACCTCGCGGCCGGATACTTATGTCCGCTTCGCTTTCTGCAAGCAGCGTGCAGTGATCGAAGAAGCGCTGACGCGGCTCAAGGCGCATTTCAAGCATGGCTGAGCTTTGGCACTGGAACGCGCCGCGCCTGTCCGCCGCTTTCGGCAGTGGCGAGGTTTCGCCGGTCGAAGTTGCGAAAACCCTTTTGGCCCGCATCGCGGCGCTGGATGCAAAAGTCAACGCTTACTGCCTGATCGATGAGCCCGTCACCCTCGCGCAGGCGCGTGCCTCCGAAGAACGCTGGAAGAAGAATGCGGCGCTGTCGCCGCTCGATGGCGTGCCGGTTGCGGTGAAGGATATTCTTCTCACCCGTGGCTGGCCGACCTTGCGCGGCTCCCGCGTCACCGATCCAAACCAGGCCTGGAACGATGACGCACCCGTGGTGGCCCGGTTGCGCGAGGCGGGCGCGGTTCTGCTGGGCAAAGTCACCACGCCCGATCATGGCTGGAAAGGCGTGACGGATTCGCCTTTGACCGGCATCACGCGCAATCCCTGGAACCTGGAGAAGACGCCGGGCGGCTCATCCGGCGGTTCCTCTGCCGCGGTGGCGGCGCGGCTGGCGCCGCTCGCGCTGGGCACCGATGGCGGCGGATCGATCCGCATACCGGCCGGCTTTACCGGTACCTTCGGCATCAAGCCCAATTTCGGACGGGTGCCGGCCTGGCCATCCTCGCCGTTCGGCACCTTGGCGCATCTGGGGCCGATGAGTCGCGATGTCGAAGGCAGCGCCATGCTGCTCGATGTGATGAGCCGTCCCGATGCGCGCGACTGGCAGTCGCTGCCGCCGCCGGGTTCGAGCTTTCTTAAAGATCTGCCGCACGGGGTCCGCGACAAGCGCATCGCGTTCAGTCCGGCCATGGGGTTCGCCAAAAATGTCGAGCCGCAAGTGGCCGAGTTGGTCGCCGCCGCGGCGCGGCGTTTTTCCGAACTCGGCGCGCGAGTCGACGAAATCGATCCACCCGGTGGCGATCCGGAGGAAATTTTCCGCACCTTGTGGTGGGGTGGAGCGGGGTTTCTGTTCGGCCAGGCAACGCAGGAGAAGAAGGCGCTGCTCGATCCCGGCCTGGCCGCCGTCGCAGATGAGGGCGCGAAGATTTCGATGCACCAATATATCGCGGCCAATACGGCGCGGGGCGAATATGCCAGACGGATGCGCCAGTTCATGGAGAATTACGACCTGCTGCTCACGCCATCCCTGGCGGTGGCGGCCTTCGATGTGGGCAAGCTTTCGCCTTATGCCGACGGATCCT